>Ga0129333_10000838_pt1 | contig 27039 bp, 30 predicted proteins | sample CPB6_08_DNA_FD_94474 | JGI IMG/M metagenome (GOLD analysis project Ga0129333, IMG submission 94474) | Freshwater to marine salinity gradient microbial communities from Chesapeake Bay, USA - CPBay_Sum_0.6_0.8_DNA | ecosystem: Environmental > Aquatic > Marine > Coastal | place: USA: Chesapeake... | reverse complement strand
CTTTGGCATATCCAAAATGACCAATCTTAAATTGGATATTAATTCTATCCAAAAATCCGTAGGACTGAATATCTCTATCTTTGGTTCCAAAGATATTTTTCTGCTCAAGCTCGTTGTAACCAACTCTGAAGGACTTTACAGTCCCAGGAAATTTACTTTGAATGAGCTTCTCAATTCTAACGTCCTCAATCACGTTGATTATATGTTTTAGGTCGGATCCAGTTTCATCTTTAACCGTTTCTTGCCATTCGGAATGAGGAGTATATAGTGCATGTCCAACTTCGTGAGAGATTAGTAAAGTATATACATCATCCGAAATATCCTTCCAAATGGGAAGAAGTAACTTTCTATTTTTAAGGTCAAATGCCGCAGTAGGAACATTGGCATGTTCTACTATAATATTTTCGGTAGCCATTAACTTGGCTAGTATCTCTTTGGAAGTTATTTTTGAATCTGTCATATCTCACCTTTTTTAATATCGATGAGATTAAATTAGCACACCTAACCTTATATTGCAAGCGCATTTTTTAGTATAGATAACGTGCTGTATTCATTAGACATTTTTAAATACATTGGAGAACTCTGTGCGGAGATTTTGTTTTTCCATTTCTATACCTTCGATAACATTGGAAAAATATCTATCTCGTATGGATAAATCCATTTCTATTTCTTTCATTTTAGCTTTTAGCTCGGCATTATTCTTAACAAAAAAATATTCCTCAATATTATATCCGGAAGCCTTCACGTTCTTTTTACAATTAATGTCAAAAAACAAAACCACACCATTACTAACACACTCATAAAATCTGTCGGATAAATTACTAAACTTATCCAAATGCATACTCTTGTCCTCTATATAAACAGAAAATTTAACTCTATTTAAAGTAGAATCATTTCTTCCCCACACAAGTTTATCTACAAATTTTGCCGAAAGTCCATTTGCTTTAAATCTTCCAATATTTTTAGGGCTGGTGCTAACTATGGAATTTTGATAGTATTCATTCATGTACTCTTGTCGGTCTGGGCGATAAGAACCATAATACATCAAATCTATTGTTCTATCACCAAAAGGTCTTTTAACTATCTCATCTCTAAATGCTGTAACATTCATATTTAAAATGTGGAGCTTTTTAGCTGTATTAACAACATCCGTTCCGTGTCCATCCACCAAATTTGTTATAACTTCGTATCCTCTGGAATAAAAATATTTTGCCACAGAACTGTTTAGGGCAAGCGTATATTCATTATATAACCAATAGGTTTTGGCATGAGGATGTTTCTTCATAAAAGTAATAATCTCATCATACTTGGCATAAAACGAAGAATAAAAGTATATAATAGCATCAACATTTTTGTGGCAATCCGCTTTAACATAATCTTCATATTGAATTAATTCACACCCTGGAACATTCGCACAAAACCATCTTACAATTCTATAACAAGCCAGCAAGTTTCGTGAACTTAAATGATGACTGTATGGACCTATAAACAAAATTCTTTTCATACGATGCACTTTTCGATTTTCTTAAAATTCAATCTGGTGGTTTTTACTTTATCTTTGTTTATCTTAAAAAAGTCCAAGACTGCATTTAATTGTTCATAGGTATCACACTTTATAATAAAATCTGGATAAGTATTGTTTCTATAAAATCTTTCTTCTGGCTCATCATCAAATGGACCAACTATCTTATTAACAACTCGATTAAAATCATTGAATGTTATTTCATTTTTATTTGTCTTAAAAAACTTTTGGATAAGAAAATTGTGTTCAAGAGTTTTTAAAACTATTGTTACGTTGAATTGTTTTTTTATCTTTACGGTTTCTTCAGCCAACTCTCTTACATCCATGGACTCATCATCCAACTCAACCAAATACATTAAATCCAGTTGATTTATATCGAACTCACAATTTGTTAAATTTATTGCTTCTGAATATAATTTCTTAATCTTATGATACAACAAAGTTACATTTGACTGTATGTTATTAAGATACATATCAAACTTTTCATTATAATCTCCAGGAACAATAAAAGCAAAGCACTTGTCAATGCCAAACTTCTTTAGAGAATGAAAAACCGATAGACTATTTCCATACAATTTTAAGCCATGTTCGCTAACATAAATTGGAGTGGATCTAAGAAAATCACTATTTTGTATCAGCTCCAAATAATGAAAACAACTATCTTCATGATATGATGCATCTATTTGGGATATCAAAATGGTTTTTATTTGCGGCTCTGGCATAGCTTACTTCTTTTTTGTTTTAGTCTTGGTCTTACTCGCAGTGGACTTTGTTGACTTCTTGACATTCTTAGCATTTGGTAAAGAAACTATATCCAAATTAAACAATGAATCTATCACTGGAATTCCAACATGATCCGCCAAACCGTTCTTTATTACTTCTGTGGAATCCAAGTACCAATTAACGTGCTTTTTCTCAGCAACTTTTGACTGAAAATGTCCTTTTGGTTTATTGCACTTTTCATTTAGCAAGTCAAATATTTTGTGATTCAATCTTTCAGCTTCACCAACATCAGCCTTTAAATCTTCAATTTTACCAAAAGAAAATGTGGCTGCATCGTGTATCATTACAGTAGAATGTGGTCCAACAAATCTAAATTTAGGTGTGCCACAAGCCAGCAATATGCTACCACAACTCATAGCTTTTCCCAAGGCTATTGTTGCAACTGGTTTGGTTGAAGTGGATATAATATCCAACATAGCCAAAAGTGAGTATATTTCACCACCAAAACTATCAATAAAAATTGGAATTATAGGCATAAGACCCGAATTCAATTCATCAAAATCGCTTTTAAAAGATTTAACGCCAAATTCGGTAAACTCGTTTACAAGTATAGCATTTCTTATTTTCGGTTCGTTTGTCATTATTTTCATATCCTTGTGAAAACACATAATAAAATTCCTATAACAATCATTTTAGTTTATCGTACTAAAGTTTTTTACCTTTGTAAAGCGAATTACTTTACTAAATTTATCCGATATGGTTTCTTTATGAGAAATTACAAAAATATTTGTATCTTTAAACATATCGGACCCCAACAACTGCAAAACATTTTCTGTGGCTGCATTATCCAAATAACTGTCTAACACCTCATCCATTATTAGTAAATTGGTATTAACACTATTTTTCATTTTAGCTATGGTTCTCCAAGTGAACAATAAAGCCAAATCTATTCTCTGCTTTTCACCTTCACTGAAATTTTCATAGCTAAAGTCGTCTCTACCTCGGGATTTTATAGACTCGTTAAATTCTTCATCCATATTAAAGGTAACAAAAAAGTTCATGGCATTTAAGAATATGTTTGTGTGCTTGTTTATTAATGGTAGATATTGTTTTATTATTTTAGCTTTAACTCCATTATCCTTTAACAAAGAAGTAGCCAAATCCTGAACAGCTCTATCAAAACTAAAGGTTTTTTTGCTTTGCTCCAATTTATTGGATTCATCTACAAGCTCATTTAATTTTATCTGAACATCATCAGATTGATGAGTGTCAGTTTTTAAAGTTAAAGTTTCTTTGGCAATCTTTTTAATAAACTTATTGATTCCATCAATCATGTTTTTGTTTTTTATAATGTCAGATTGAATCTTTTGGATTTTATCCTCTATATTTCTAATATCGCTTAGTTTTGTCAGTAGCTTATTTACCGCAACTTCAACATCAGATAAACCATTTTGCCACTCAACTATTTTTTCGGCTTTTTTGGTAATTTCCTGAGATTTAAATTCTGTGGGAATATCTTGGTCACAAGTAGGACAAATATCGTTATCTTCATAGAATGATATTTCTCTTTTGAACTTTTTAATGTTAGATTCAAATCTAGTCTTTATGCCCTTTATTTTTTCAAATTGAGAATCCAATTCGGATTTATTATCTATCTCTAATTTTAAAGATTCAATTTGTTTTTCAAAATCCAATATCTCGCTTTGCAACTTTACTATTTCTTGATTGTTGTTTTCTATAGTTTGTAGATTTTCATTAATTTTATCCTGCTTGTTTTGAGATATCTCCAAAATATACTTATTTTGCAACTCTATTTTTTCTTTTATGATAGAAGAAGAAAAGTCCAAATCTTGAATAGAGGTTTTTAAATTGGATATTTTCTGTTTTAATAAAACATTCATAACAGAAAATATTTCTATATCTAAAAGTCCTTCTATAATAATCCTTCTATCAGCGGGTTTTAATTGCATGAATGGAGTAAAATTGCTGGCGCCCAATACAATTATTTGAGTAAACGCTTTAAAATTAAACTTTAATATATTTCTTTCCAAATATTGCTGATAATCTTTGGAATGAGAGTCTTGATTTATTAAAGTTTGGTCACAATATATTTCAAATATTGTAGGCTTTATTCCTCTGCGAATCAGATAATTTTGAGTGCCTAGAGTAAATTCTATTTCCACTAAACAATTTTTTTCGTTTATGCTGTTTACTAATTGATTCTTATTAATGTTTCTAAATGGTCTATTGAATAGAGCAAATGAAATTGCATCTAGCAAGGTGCTTTTTCCACTACCCGAAGGACCTAATAGTATTGTGGTTCTATTTCCGGATAAATCAATCTCAACAAAATTATTTCCGGTGGAAAGAAGATTTTTCCATCTAACTTTGGTAAAAAATATCATTAATTATCCATTGCTCTGAATGTGATCGTTGGTATTAAGTGCTTCCATATATAAATCTCTTAGAAGATTATTAAGAGATGTTTTATAATTATCTATCTCTAAAGATTCTACACACTCTTTTAATATAGTCAAGGTATCTTTTGCTTGGTCTATATCTGCACTTTCAGAAATGGTTTCTTCAAATGAAGATTCTATCACCGATATATCCGCAGGATTTTGCTTTTGTAATAATTCAAAATACTGGTCGAACCAATATGGATTATTTTTTTTCTTAACTATGATTTTAACAAATTTGCCAGATACATCGACTTTAGAATTTTCCAATATCTGTTCGTATGAGATATTGGAATCATCATAATATAATTTATGAAACATGTGAATTGGATTTTCTATAAAATTCAAATCAAGAGTTTCGGTATCTAAAACATGAAATCCTTTGTTTGAACCATAATCACCCCACATCATAGCATAAGGAGCTCCTAAATAATGTGTGGTTCCTCGGGAAGACTTTTGATGAAAATGTCCAGATAATGTCATGTAAAACTTATCAAATATTTCGGATCTTATCCCTTTGTCCGAGTTTATATGCCCGGCATACATTTCAAATCCTATTAGCTCAAGATGACCCATACATATAGTTGACTTTGTGCTGCTGATTAAATCAAATGTTGAGGAATGATTATCATCGCAAATCCATGGGACATATAGTATTTTTCGTGAGTCTATTTCAACCTCGGTAGAGTTTTCAAATATATTAAATTTGGAATATATCTTCAACAATTCACTAACACTATTAACAGAGTTGGTATTTTTAAAATAGGTATCGTGATTTCCAATTAAAATATCAACCCTATCGCACCATTCATTTAAAGGCTCGAATACACGTTTTTGCCAAGAGTGAAGTGTATTAAAGTTTATATACTTTCTTCTATCAAAAGTATCTCCTAAATGAATCACAGTTTTAATATTATTGGCTTTTAAATATGGAAAAAATACTTTTTCATAAAAGTCCAAAAAGAAACCGTTCAAGGCTTGATTATCGTTACCAGCTCCACAGTGAGTATCTGCCAAAATAGCCACTTTCATTTTACTTTTTTTCCATTTCTATTTGTTCAATTTTGTTTCTAAGAATGGTTCTTATTGCATCACCTCTGGATACAAATTTTCCGCTTTTAACCAGTTCATCTAAACAATCTATAACATCGCTTGCAAGATCAAGCTCAACATTTACCGAATCGTTAGACATTTTTTCATAAGTAACATCATCAATGATGATATAGTCAGAAGAAACTTTGGGTTTGGTAATCTTTTTTTTAATAGTTTTATTTTTATTTTTCTTGCTCTGAGTTTTCATCAATTTCAATCTCCTCTAAAAAATCAGCTTCTTGAGCCAATTGTTCAAAAATATCATCAAAATCCAAATTTTTCTTTTTAGTGCTGGCTAATTTAGCTTTTGCCTTTTTAGTTTCTCTGCTTTTTTCAAAATTCTCCACAAACTCATGCATATTTAAATCTGCCTGATCGCTGCCATATTTTGTGGCGTGTAAGTATTCATTTTCGGATATATCGTGAATTAAAGACTCTTCGATTAGTCTATATTTGGCATACAGATGCTTTTTTTCTCTTTGTATTCGTCTAACAAAAGCATAGTATATTATTTGAGTAAAGTATGCAAAAGGATTTGAACTCTTCGATGGATTAAAATTGTTGATATATTGAAGAGAGTTTTCTATACCATCTGAAATCATCTCATCTCTAAACGGATAATTCATAAAATTGGGTTTATTAGCCAATTTAGTAGCTATAGAGTAAATACACTCGCCTATATAATCTGATACTTGAGGAGGATTTTTATTTTGCTCTTTACATTCCTTTACCAAAGCAACGTGCTTTTTCATGTGTTCTAGGAATTCAGGATTGTTTACATAATGTAATTTTCTAAATGAAGTTTTGGACATATAATAAGATTCACTATAATAATGGTTAAACTGTTACAGACCATTATTACATTAATAGCAAAGATAATGCAAAGATTTTAGAGAATATTATATGTGGTAAAGTATATCTTAATGGATATTAAGTTATATCTAATATAAAGGATATTAATATTATTTTTGGCGCTGACACTATATATATACATCCAAATAAGAAAAAAATACGGTTTCCAAAATTGCAATAAAAATAATTTTCACTTAGCCGTTAAAGTATAGAAACGGTTAAAATAAAAAAAATTTCCGCTCAATCCAATGCAATTTTGGAAACTCAAGCTATATCGGAGTATAGATTCGTTATTCCTATTGATTTTTGCTCTGGTAAGTTATTAATACCATTAACTAATTTGGAGCGAATTATTGCAAGTCGTCATCACTAAAATCATCTGAAGTATCAATATCAAGATGAGAAAGCAAAGCCAATTCCAAATAATGCTCTTCCAAATGCTTAGTTGGATTTCCTATGGTTAATATCTTTTGTTTTTGTATGGGAAAGGCTTCGTCTATTAGCGCAGGAATCCAATCTGATAGATATAATGAATGAGTTTTTGATGGTTTGTCATATTCTGTGGTTATTTTTAAAGGACCAGAAACATATATTATATCTTCACCTAAATGTTCGGATTTTTGGTAATTATTATCATAAACAACACCCAAAATCTCTTCTCCGGTTATTAGCTTTATAACTTTTAAGTTGCTCATAAATTTTACCTACATAATTAAATATTCACTTTTAATAATTTATACTTAAATTTTTCTTCATTATAAATCTTGATTCTTTCCATAAAATGCTTTACGGCAAAGTTTTTGTGACTTTTGTGAGTTAAATCATCCACAATATCGTATAGTTTTGCTTTATCAGAATTGTCTCCAATTCTAAGAGTTCTTCCTATAGACTGTAGAGTTTTGATTCTTGATTTTGTAGGAGAAGCAAATATTATATTTTCCAAATTTCTTATGTTTATTCCCGTAGAAAAAACTCCACTGGATGCAACTATGATGGCATTTTTTTCATTCTCTGTTATGTTTCGTATATCTTCTCGAATTTCAGCATCAGTTTCTCCAGAAACAAAAAATACTTTTCTTGTAGGATCTGAAACTGATAGTTTATCCACAATCATCTTGTGCAATACTTTACCGTGAAGCTCAACTAATTGAAATATAACCAAGCAATTTGAATTTGTGCTTATCGCCAAATTTCTAATAAACTTGTTACGCTTTTCATTTTGAACCAAAAATTTTATTTCTTCTTGATAGTTAAAGTTCTTAATGGATTTGGAAATCTCCTCATCATATTTTAAAACAATGCAATCTATAAACAATTCAGCAAGCTGTTTTTTGTCCATTAAAGTTTTGGTTGTGGTAACAGAAAATGTTTTACCAAATAATCCTTCCAAAACCAATTTGTGAGTTTGAGTTCCGTCTAAAGTTCCTGTGGTGCCAAATCTATATTTGGTTTTATCCATTTTTGTCATTATATTTGTAAGCGACTTGGCTTTTGCTAAATGCACTTCATCGGTAATTACAACTTCAAACTCATCGAACCAAGATTTAGGAAGTTTATAGATAGACTGCCAGGTGGATATTACAAATTTTTTACTTGTATTTTTATCTTGACCGCCATAAATACAGTGATATAGTGAATCAACATTTATTTTAGAATTGTTTTTGGCATACTGCTTAAAGTCCGAAAACATCTGCGAAACCAATGATATGGTGGGAACTATTATCAAGGTTTTCTTATTGTAGTATTGTGTTAATGCATATATGATCAGACTTTTTCCTGATCCTGTAGGAGACAATAACAATGCTCTATGATTTTTTATGCTGTGCTGGATTGCTTGCGCTTGGTAATCTCTGGCTTCAAATGGAAGAGAAAGTTTATTCAAAAAATCTTTACAATCAATATCAGAAAATTGCAAAGTATCAGTCAAAGAAGAATCAACTGTAATTTCATAATCTCTGGATTTGCAAAATTCATGTAGATATGGAAGTAAACCCAGATAAAGAGTGTAGTTCATTAAATTGAACAATCTGAGTTTTCCATCCCACATACGCATACGGTATGCTGGCATGAATCTATAGCCTGGAACATAAAATGAAAAATAATCAACAAGCTCTCTAGCCACACCTGAGTCGCAAGAAACTTGAAGATATACCTCATCTAATTTGGCTACAATCAGTTTTTCCATTACTAATAATAACAAACATTATACTATGCTGTTATATTTAGTAATGATATTTGGTTAGTTGCCGCTAGTAAAGCGTATAAAATCTATGGCGTTTTTGATTAGAAAGCCTCTTCCGTTAAGAGTCTTGATAATATTTTCCAGCAATTCTACTTTTTCTCTCTGCACTTGAAGTTTCAGTAGTTTTTCGGCTAGGTCTTTATCCGATTCCATATATATTTGTAAATCTCCCTTTAGAACAAAGGGAAAAGGTTGCCAACTATAGTGAGTTAAATCTTCTTGAGATAATTTTCCAGTATAGTATTCATGCTTTAGCTTATAGAATATCTTATACTCTTGCTCTTCGGCTTTTAGTTGGACTTTTTCTCGCAAATATATTTTATAGTATTTGCTATGAAGTGTTGGTATTTTAAGACTCTCATTATCCAAATCTGTTCTATCGATTTTTGCATCCTGCTCCCATAAAATTTCAATGTCTTCCAATTTCATAGATAATATTTAATAATATCTTAATAGTTTAACTGATTGTATAGCACACTATAAGATTATGTAAAGATAATGCATCACTTAATTTATGTGATGTGTGAAATTACATCAATATTTGTCCATACCAAGAATTTTTATTGGTTGAATCTTCTGAATAATCATCGTATAGCAAATCATCTTGGTTAACAAAATTGTTGCTGTTATAATTTACAGTTATAATTCCAAAATAAGTGCTTTCGTCCAAAACTGGGCTATTTTCTATAACTTCAGCTAATACAGATTTGTTTATGCTGGGAAATACCAACACAAAAACATCATTTTTATTTAATTGTTTTATCCAATTTGGTGTATTACTCATCTTCGGATGTTAAGTTTGAGTTTTGCATTATCCACTCTACGAAATGTGGATTGTCACGAAAAACGGTATGAATACCATTCGCCATTTTTCTAATAACTGTTTCCTCATCTCGCATAGACTTAAAGTTTATATCAAACATATAAACTATTCCATGTAATGTCTCGTGAATGATTGTATTTACCAATTCGCTGCGTTTTTGAGAAGAATCAAATTGTATTTTTCCTTGGTCTGGAGCACACTCACCAAAGGCTTTGTTTCTTTTACCCCAATGATTGGATCTGGGTATGAGTTTGAAGTCCGAATACCCGATTTTTATTTTCTTTGGCGTCTTACGTCGAACATTCTTCTTACCACTCATATAACACTCCTATATTGGTTTATAAAAGTTTTTCTACTGTAAAATAATCATACTTGAAACTAACCGAAGAAGTTACATGCAAAACCTCTGAATCTCTGGTGTCCAAAGATATTTCAGATAAATTTACAGGATATATATCCACAAAATTTATTTTTACAGATGGATTGTTTTGACTTGTGTTAATAATTAATGATGCTTGACCGTATAAATTCCCATGAGGCTGTCTTAGCATTTTTGGTGGAATTATTTTTCCATTTAAATCTTTGGTTGAACCAGATTTAAGATCCACATATTGCTGCAATCTCTCAGGAAATCCTAGCCCTTGCATCCAGGAAAATATTTCATACCAATTATAAAGACCCTCACTTACTTTAAAATCAACGGATAATTCTCCGAACTCCAAATGATCTCCAGGATATGGAATTTTTACAAAAGGATTTGAACCACCATTTGACGCTGTGGGGAGACTAAGAGATGGGATGTTTACTTTTTGGACAAAGAAATCAAAATCTTTCAATCTATCAACTCTAAACTCATAGTTTAAAGGAGATTGAAAATTTCTATTTTCTACATTTGTTATAGTCATTGTTTGGATTCTCTGTTTAATCTAATAGTATTTATGTTATAGCGTATAGGTGCCATAATCAAGTAAAAATTAAATATCCAAATTAATTAAGATTCCAAACATACACTTTGTTTCCACAATCATATATCCTATTGTATCCATTAAGTTTCATGTTTTCTTCTTCGGTCAGATTTGGATTATAAATTTTGAGCTTTTTGGATAAAGATTTTTTCTGCCAATTTAGTCTATTGGATCTATTTTTTCCAATGATATAATAGTAGTTTGGTGTGGTTGTATGTGAATACTTGAATCCCAATCTTTCATATACATTTCCATTGGATATTCTAATATCCGCATAAGAAACAACTCGGTTGGGATTATATAATTCTAAAAATTTGGAAAACAATTTGGATGCACCTCCTATAACTCTAGTGTGATTTTTTGTGCAATATCTTATTATTTCCCAAGCATTTGTATTTTTAGAAAATCTGTGTTTTCTAAATGTCATTACACTAACCAAAGAGTTTTCATAGAATAATCCTATGTGTGCTGTGGCTATTGTGCTTCCTTGCAAATGATATTTGTCACAGAAATTTTTTGATTCTGTATGAGATATCTCTTTAATAGAACATTTTCTGGCATATATTTGTTCTCCATCTCGTATATTTGCGTCTATTATACCTTTACATATTTCCAGCTTTTCTTTAAGCTCATCTTCAAAGAAGTGCAATAGTTTTATTCCAAGTTTCTTGCATTGATTTGTTTTTTCCAAATGATAATTTTTATCAACACTTCTGCCACCATTGGTTGAATGCCAAAATAGTCCATTAACTTCAATAGCCAATTTTTTGCTTGGTATATAGATGTCAAGCTCCTTTGGATGTATTATATCTTTAACTGAAGAATCATGTTCAATATCAAGTGATTTTAGATATTCGGACAGTTTAATCTCCAAAGAAGATTTATTTGCAAATCTATGCGGCTCATCTTTTAAAGCCTCATTTATATATTGTTGACCTATGTTAAGTTTCTTTTGAAGTTCATATCTGGTCAGTGATCCATATAACTCTTTTGCTTGAGCAACTCGCTCTTCTCTATTTCTATTATTCTTTTGTATAATATTATTTTTAACTTCTATGCCATATTTTTTAAACATATGCTTAATTGAGCGATATGTTCTACCGTATTTTTTAGAGATTTCTTTTAGTGTTAAGTTATTAGTATGATTCTCATCTATCAATATATCTTTAGATATCGGTGGTTTTTTTCTTCTGTTGGTTATTGGAATATCGTAGTGCTTAAAGAGATTTCTTACATACTCTCTGCATACAGAAAAATGTTCAGCAATCTCTCGCTGACTCATGTTTTTGGATACACAATCAAGTATTTCTTCTTTTTTAATTTTTAGTTTCATAAAATTTCTTTCACTATGTTTCTATTTACATTATGTATCATAATAAAAAAAGAGGTCCCGAAGGACCTCTTTTTGCTAGACATAAACCTTCTTCTTAAAGGAGGTTCATCACTTTCACTTTTCGATAATATGTATTAGCTCCGTCACCAAGTCCAGCACCCGCAGTTACGTTTGCTGTCGAGAAAGGATTAGCTACAAGCCCGTAACGAGTCTTGAATCCAATCTTTGGTTGGAACGAACCTTGATCTACTGCACGAACCATCTGGAGAGGAACGTAAGGACAATAGAACAAACCGGCATCATACTGATTTGCACCCTTGAAGCCAGTTACTACGAAATTAGCACCGAGTGGAGCATATGGATCAATGTATACCTTGAAGCGTCCGTTAAGAACACCTACGAAAGTATTGCCCATATCATCAACTTGTAGTGAATCCTTGAGAGCTGAACCGCAATCAAGAAGACCAGCTACGCTAAGAGCACTAGCAGTATCGCTATCGCAGATAATCATGTTACCACGACCACGACGAGTTTCCTTAGCAATCGCATTAGCCTCACGCTCAATCTGAACCATGAGACCCTTGTACTTCTCAACCGACCAACGACCGTTTGAATCAACATCTAGGTCAAATGTTCCTGCTGTAGCGGTACCATACGATGCACCCAACTTAGCACTCTTGTAAACCAAACGGATAACTTCACGGTTGATTTCAGCAAGAATCTCAGCCGAAAGAATATTAGCAAGCTCTGTCTCAGCATCAAGACCGTGAACTGCACGAAGATCCTGAGCAAGCTCCATCGAGTATTCAGCCTTGAGAGCACGAGTCTTAGCTTCAACGCTAACTTTCTCGATGCTGAAAGCCATCTCAGGGAATGGATCTGTATTTGTTACAGGGTTGCTGTTAAGACCAGTACCCTTGGCTTCTCCATCCTGCGTAGCAAGACCAGAGCCGTGAGTAAATGTGCCAGTGAAAGGATCAGCAGATCCAGGAGTCCATGTTGAATGAGTTCCTGTTCCTGAGAAATCCGAATCAGCCTCGTTAAAGAGAGCCTCAGTTCCACCCTGTGTTGAGTAGCGAGACTTCATAGCAAAGATAAGCCCGGTTGGAGCTTTCATTGGCTGAACTCCGCACACATCAAACGCCATAAGATTTGGAAGAGCGCGACGAAGTAGCGAAATAAGAACTGGATCATATCCCTGCATATTAGCATTAGCACCTGATGTGCTAGGAGTAGCAAGACCGGCGTTTGCTGGTGATGCTTCAGTAATCATACGCTCTTTACGAGACTCTTCAAGTTGGTTCTCAAGAAGAACAGTAAGAACTGCTCTCTTGTGAGGATCCTGAATTTCAGGCAAATCTGGGTGGTTTAACACCTTTTCCCATTTCTTTTGTAATTGTTCTGTGAGATACATTTTTTATTCTCCTTTTAATACAATTTGAAAAATTGTTCTCTTTTAATTAAAACTATTTATTATATTTATCTTTTTACCATTCTGGAAATAGCATCAGCAAAAGCATCAACCTCAGTTACCTTTGGCTTTACTTCTTCATGCTTCAACCCACCTTCAGTTAGTAATGAGGAATCAATATCACGAACTGCGCGGGCTCTCTTTGGAAAATAATTTTCCTTAATTACCTTTAGCTTTTGTCCAAATGATTTTGAATTATCAAAAGCAACACCTTCACAAAGCTCAACGAACTTTGAGGCATCACTTACGGTCATTCCTTCAGTGAGCTTTTTGATAATAGTTGCTCTCTTGAGACGAACATTTTCCTTGCGAATCTCAACTGTTTTGTTAAGTTGCTCGTTCAATGCTTTTTCAAGACTCTTTATCTTACGCTCCTGCTCGGCGAGAACATTTTTCTTCTTTGCAGGAACTTCAATGTAGTGATTCTCAAAAAGATTCTTTAGTCCAGAAATAAAGTTTTCCGTAATTTCTGAGCGAAGTGCACCTTCAATAGCCACCTTATTTTCTTTCATCCATTCTTCAACAACATAGTCCAAATAACCGTCTATCTTGTTTACCAAAGTTTCTGAAACTTTCTTCTTTGTGGTCTTTAGCTTTTTATTGTAGCTTTCAACCAACTTCTTCTTTTCTGCTACTACACGCTTCTTTGTGGTGCGCTTAATAGCAGCTTCAAAAATCGCTGTAGCCTTCTTTTTAAATGACTCTGGAAGTTCTTCATCTTTTGTAAGAGCATCTGCGGCTTCTTTAACAGCCTCATCTTCCTCTTCACTCATCTTCTTCTCTTCAGCATCACTTAGCTCACCATCTTCTTCGGTTAGCTCATCTTCTTTCTCTTCTTCGGACATGGACATCTTTTCTTCCTCGTCCTCGTCCTCTTCAGTTAGCTCATCTTCTTTCTCTTCTTCTTCGGTGAGGTCTTCATCTTCGTCACTCTCTTCTTCCTCAGACATGGACATTTTTTCTTCCTCGTCCTCATCCTCTTCAGTTAGCTCATCTTCTTTCTCTTCTTCCTCAGTGAGCTTTTCTTCTTCTTCTTCCTCGGACAATTCCATATCATCTTCGTCCTCGTCTTCTTCCTCGGACAATTCCATATCATCTTCGTCCTCGTCTTCTTCCTTGAGACTATCTGGGATCTGAGCTGCTGCATCAGATGGATGTGTTGGAACATCCGACTCAAGATTCTCATCCATATCCAACATATCGTCTTCCATGGAATCTTCGTCATTCTCTGTTACTGATTTCTTGCTGGAAAGCGAATCTGGGATCTGAGCTGCTGCATCAGATGGATGTGTTGGAACATCAGCTTCGGCGCTTTCTCGAAGGTCTTTTAAAAATTTTGATGTTATCGGCATTGTAAACTCCTGAATGTAAGTATGTGCTATAACGGCACTTTTATTTATAAAAAATTAATCTTGTCTAACTCTAACAAAAACCTCTTCATATAAAGTATCATCATTATCCAAAATAGCAGTTATAGATATTTTGTAATCGTATCCATCATCTCCTCCGGCAAGTAAAATTTTAACCGAATTTGACGATTCTATAATTGGAAAAGATGACATCATAATTGTATTTGCTGATTCAACATTTTCTGGAGATTCTCTTTTCCATTTGGTTGCAACAGCCTCACTGAACTTTATATATTTATTCAGAACCGAAATAAATTTTACAGTTATAGGCAAAACTTCATTTGGTTCTTTAACATAAGCCAGTAAATTATATTCTACGTTGTTCATTTTATAATTCAAAAATCAATCTCTTCTGAGGTGGAGTTGATGTGTCATTTCCCCACTCAATAGTTGCTGTAGATACCGTTATTGGAAGTCCAGTTGTTAATCCTGTGGCTGTATCTATGTATGCTATTAAATCCGTTTGAGAATCTGTTGCTCCGGCATTTTGCTTTATAATTAAAATAGCTTTTATGGACTTTGAAAGAGGTAAATTGGTAAATGTTGCAGGGTTGGCACTAGCCACACCAGATGTTACATTCTTGTTAGTAAGAGCCGAAGAAGTTCCCAATCTAGCAGATGTGGGGACATTAGCCAAAGTTGTGTGATTTACCTTATCGAAAACATAGTCTTCGGATAATAACATGGCTTTAAAGGTGTCACCTCCAGTTCCAACTCCCCAAGATAGTTGCCCATTTAGGAATTTTTCTTTGGCTTTTGCATATAGGAAATTTGGCATTATTTTCTTTCCATCTTTTTCAAAAACGACTCAAATGCGCTAATACTAACCGTCTTTATTGATTTTCTGGGCGCCGACTTGATGGACCTTTTAATTTTAGAAAGTTCACTTTCCTTTAATATTCCATTTTGCCAAACCCACTCTTTACCTTCCATAATACCATTTACAAAAGCATCTGGTGCCGAAGGGTCAGCAACAATATCTGCTGCTGTAGCCAAATAAAAATCATCTTGAACTATTTCTATGTCCATTCCTTCAGACTTAATAGAACCCATTCCACGAGAAGATACTCCTAATCTAGCACCCTCATCGATAAGAGATTTTACTATATTTCCCATGGGTGTGTTCATTATCTTGGCTTTCCCTACAAAATTATTACCGTCGGCTTTAAGTTCGGTAATCATGTGAGAAACGCGGTCAAGATTGATTGTTGGACCTTCTGGATGTCCAAGCTCTCCAAAAGCTCTATTCTTTTCCACATACTCTTTGGTATATCGTTGAATTTCTCTATCCAACATCTCTCTTGGATACATTCGTCCATTTCTATTCTTTAATTCTGCTTGAAGAAAAATTCCTTCAATGAAATAATTTTTGGGAGAATTTTCTACTCCTTCTTTTATTACTTTTATTTCTTCTGTTACTTCGCAAATTAATTTCATTTGTAGTACCTTATTTAATGGATTATTGCTTATTTTTTTCAGTAACATTCTTCAATAAAGTTTTAGCCATCTTTTTTTCTTTTAAATTAATGGCTTTCTTTACTTTAGATAGTAAAGCCTTTTGAATGTTAGTTTTTAAATTGGTAACATCCCCAGACTTTAGTGATGATAAAGCTGCTTTGATATAATTTTTCTCAGTGTTTTTGTTGTTTTTCATAATTTCCTATTGCACAATAATCATATATTTATTTAATCTTAAACATCATCCAATATATCATCTTCTGAATCATATATTTCAAGAATGTCTCCTAATGGATTATCTATTCCGGTATCAGAAGGTGTTGCAGCGGTATCAACAGCATCGCTTTGTGTATCATTGAAGGATGCCTGATCGTTTGATATTGTGTCCTTAGGAGAATACTTATCAGCTTCTTCTTTAATTTGTCTATCTATCAATTCCTGCTCTTCGGTGTTTTGATGTAAAACATTTTGTCTAATCCATTTAACCGAAAAGTATTTGTTGGAATACTGTTCTATACTTTGTAGAATTTCCAATCTGCTCTTTATTATCTCAGCTTCTTTTAACTCAGCAAAATGATTATCTGTATTGTAATCGTACTTTATATTTTCTCTAATAAACGGCCATTCGTCACCGTTTATTATTCGCTTTAGTATCAGTTGCTTTCTTAATAGATCGTCAAATAAATGACTGAATCTTAGTCTTAGTCTATGAATAAACTTGGAAAACTTAATTTCATCTCGGGAAATTTCTGCGGCTTTTCCTAGTTGAAATCCGCTGCTGGTCTCCAGTCTTGAGAGTGGAACATTTAATGCACGATATACCTTCTTTTGAAAGTATTCTACATCAGCTAATTCTCCTAGATTTTCTCCACCTGGAAGAGTATCTATTGAAGTTCCCTGAGATCCTTCTCGACGAGGAAGCCAATAATCTTCCAACATAGATTGAAATCTTGGTCCATCTTTCATTTCACCGGTTTCAATATTATATTGAAGTTTATTTCTGTAGCGATTCATTACTGTACGAAGATATTCGTCAGCTTTGGTTTTTGGCAAATTACCAACATCAACGTAAAATATTCTTCGCTCAGGTGCTCTGGCAATACGATAAATTACCAAAGCATCTTCCATCATTTTTAGCTGATTGATGGGCTTTATTGCTTTGTGTAAATTGGATAAAATTGCAGCCGAATATTTGTCAACGATTCCTGAATGAACATAGGAAATGCTATCGGGTCTTATTTTTACTCCACCCATAGTTGCTATAGAGCTATAAGAGTTTGGAGCATTATAGTTTATTCCTCTGGAGTTATAGGTAAAATATTCATCCTTTACTTTTAGCAACTCAATTCCAGTTTCGTTATCAATTCTTTTATCTATTTCACGAATTTTTCGTATTTGTCTAGGATCAATATATCGAAGCTCTAATATTCCTCTATCTTTTTTGGACTCATCTAAAATAACATGATAATACAATCTACCATCTATATACCATTTTCTTGCTATTTCATATGCTTGATTATTCCAATCCAAAAGCATCAATATTGTTTTAAATTCTTCTTCGATTTTTGCTTTTACTGGTTTGGATAACTTTACTTTTTCCAAATTTATTTTTAGAGCCTCTGCGGTACCATCAAATACCAACATTTCATTGATAATATCGTCAATGGCATAATCAACATCTGGTAATAATGATAGTTCTCGATATCTGGTTACAAGCTCAAATTCATTTTTAACTGTTGCATCAAAATCAATATATGCGCCATAAGCTCCTGCAACGCCTGCAATATTTACTGCACCATCTTGATTTTCTGGTAATACAAAAGATTTTGCGTCATCACGCTTTTCTTCATCTTTTGTTTTTTTGATATTCCATCCAAATATATTAAATGCCATAATTATATTCCCAATAGGTCTTTAGCTATATTTATTGTACCTATTTCAAGATAATTTTTAAGTCCAGTAATCATATCTAAAAGTAACATTAAATTGTTCCACAGTATCGGTTTCATTCCAGTCCAATTCCATCGGAGAAATTTCTGTGGGGAACAAATTTTTAAATGTGTATGTTGCAATAGGAATTTCTGTATATTGTTGAGAAAATTGTTTTACTATGGCATCTGTTTGATAATTTTTTGGACTAGCTGATCCAAAAGATAAAGACCTGGGCTGATTTGTTGAGTGTCCATTTATAGAAGACAACCAGAATTCAAATGCCCTTCTAACCAAAAAATCTTCATCATTTAATACAGTAACAGTCCAAGGTTCAAACACTCTATTTCCCGCACAATATACTTTTCTTCCTTGAAATGGTATTTCTATGTTTGAAACTGAGCTTCCTGGAATAGAAGCTGACTTGCAAGTAAATGAAAATTTTTCAGCAAATGTGGAACGAAATTGTTCCGTATTAACTCCTTCAGGTAAAGTAAGTTGAACTTGAAATAAACAAGGTCTTGCCCCACCAAAATTGAATCTGCTTTTAAAATTTGTTATATTAAATGGCATATAGTTTTTTTACCATAAAGTAAAACGCCTTCTCTAAAGAAGGCGAGTTACTATTATTTATGCGTAATGTAAAAAAATACTATACTACACCAACATCCAAGGAGCTTTCAATTTCCCAGTAATCATATTCAAATGTTACTGTAAACTCCTCGATTGTGTCTGTGGTATTCCAATCTAGTTCAATAGTTGAAACTTCGGTTGGAAAAAGATTCACAAACTTATATGCTCTGATTGCAACTTCTTCTGGACCTTTACCAAACTGTCTAACCGTTGCTGTTGATTGATAATCGGCTGGGCGAGATGTTATGCCAGAATTTTTTAAATTACTTGCATGTCCATTTATGGAAGCCATCCAGTTTTCCAACGATTTGCGAACTAGAAAGTCCTCATCGTTAATTACTGTTATAGACCATGGAGCAAAGGTTCTGTTTCCTGCAACCTTGGTTTTTCTTCCAAAGTATGGTACGTCTATCGCTGCAATCGTGCTGGCTGGTATAGAGGTAGCTCTACACATAAAAGCCAATTTTCTTTCAACTGTACTTCCAGAAAGTCCAGCAGCATCAGATATACCATTATCTACAGGATCCGACAAGTTGGCTGGAAGACTTAGTTGTACTTGAAACAACGAAGGTCTAGCTCCACCAAATGTTAGTTGATTTTTAAATTGATTAATGTTGAATGTCATGTGTTAATCTCCTTGATATTTGTCTTAATTATTTATGCTCTTCCAACAATTTCAGAGAAGTCAACACCTGTTCTAACAGCAACAAAGTTCAACTGGATAAAATTAATCGATCTGGCTGGCTTGATGTAGATATCTCCAACAAACTCATTTCGATCAATTACTTCGGGTGTGTTGTTTGTGCGATCACATACAACCTTGAAGTCATAAATTCCTCGTCGTGCTTGAACATCACGAAGAAATGGTTCAACAAGATTGCGGAACTGCTGGCGAGTAAACTCATCGTTGAATTCAAACAACATAAACTTGGCTGCTCGTGCGATAGCCTTTTCAAGAACAATGAACAATCTGCGAACATTGATTCTGTCAAATGCACTTGGTTTGGCTAATAGAGTTTTATCTCCAAACAATAGAGTGCCTTCACCTTGAGTTGATATTACAGGATTGATTCCGTTAACATACAAGTCATCTCTTTCTGCTTTATATGGATTAAAAGCCAACTTTTCGATATTCTTAATTAAGCCACGATTGTAACCAGCAGGCGACCACCAAGGATCTTGGTTTGTATCTGTACGAACACATAGACCGGCTATATCGGCGTTTAGCGGAATCCATCTAAGAGTGTCATTGTATTTGTCATACTGTTGCTTCCAGCCGCTATCCATAACCGCGTAGGAAGTGGATCTGCCTAACTGAGATTTAAATGCCAATATATTTGACAATTCTTCACCCACATTGACATTAATAACATCAGAATACTCTGGAGAAATAAATGCCACACAATCCTTTCTAACTTCGCATACGTTATCTATTACATAAGCTGCCAAGGAAGGAGTTGCTTCACCTAATAGAACAAGAGAAACATCCACTTTATCGGCATTTACAAACAAATCATAACCCAATCTTATCTCGGCGTTTACATTGGCTAATGAATTACCATCAACACCACCGGTAAGAGAATCTGTTATAGGAAGCTGACTTGCATCAGAAACTTCTGGCTTAAAGTTTACAGCTCCAACATCTTGACCCCAGTTTGTTCCAACAGTTGCATGATCCATCCAACGAATATATTCAGATGTGCTGTTTATTACATCTACATAGTACAGTGAAGCTCCGTCGTCGGTTTTTGCTTTCTTGGCTTTAGATACGAAACCGTATTTTTCTAGTACAGTTCCTTTGGTTCCGCTAATATTTCCTGTGCTATCTACTACTACAACGTGCATTTCATCACGAGTACCACCGGCGTTTGAAACGCTTGTTGATGTTCCTGGTGCTATACCAAAAACCGAAGCAAACTCCCAAGTAGCAGTAAGAGTTCCTGCAACAATAGCAGTATCCAGCGCCTTGTCTATGGTTATTGTAGTTGCTGTAGTAGAAACAACAACTCTTTGTTGTCCCGATAGAGCATGTTTAATGATAGAACCCGCAACAAGTCTCTTATCTGGATTCTCAGTGTCACCACCAGTAACTGCTGTGATAGTAGTTGAACCAGCCGAGCCGCTATAAGTACCAACCAAAGTCGAAGAAAATGCTTCTGCGCTTGGGCATATGGATACTTTTATGCTATTACCCAAAGTTCCTGGATGTCTTGCAGCCCAAGTTCCTTTAGAGTTAGTTCCATCAGCGAAGTTTGCATCATAGTCATCATCGTTTTTGATTAGCGCACCGCCACCCGATGTGGTTGAGTTTTTTGCTGTGGCTTCGTCTGCAACACGAACTAAACGTAACTTGTTTCCATAAGCTAGAAAGTTAGCTGCGGTAAAGAAAGAAGTTGCTGTGTCATTTGTAGGTTTACCAAACCTTTTTACCAAAAGATTTTCATCTCCGATTAATGTTATTTGGTTTAGAGGTCCCCAGGAAAATGTCCCAACGAAAGCTCCGTCTGTAGTAGATACTGCTGGAACAATAGTTGTAAGATCCTTTTCGGTTACCACTACTCCAGGTGATACTTGAAATCCCATGTTTATCTCCTTGATTAAATGCGAATTACCATTATATTTTGGCTATTAATCTTTGCTTTTGTATTTATTAAAAATCTTTCTTCTAAAGCTAGTATTAGTATATCATCATTTTTTCCAATAAAATCCATTCGGATCATAATATCCCTCAGACTCAGCTCGTATTTCTTCCCAAACATTACCTTCACTGTCGGTAAATCTTTCAGCCGAATCCATACCATCATCTATTATACCAAAAGGAAGTATTTCTTCCTGCATACTTTCTATTTTTTCTTCCACTAATTTTTGTCTTACATTAGTGTCGGTTATTTCTTTAAATGGTTGCTGAGTAGATAGCCAAGAAAATAAAACTAAACTCATTACCAAATCATCATTACAGCCGGCTTCTGCTGAATATGACCCATAAGAGGCTACAAACGAAGTCAATTCTGATATAACATCAAAATCTTGAATTAATACTTTGTCTGATTCCAACATTCCTTTTAAGTTTGCACAGCCGATGCTTTTTATTTGACTTGTCATTTTTACACCTAGCTTTGAATTCTTTTTAAAGCCAGCCGAAATTCTCTGTCCACCTCGACCCATATTGGTAGTGGAAAAAATATTTTCATATTCCAAATCCTTATGTAGTAATTCTACAACTTGCATGCCAATACTATTGGTTTCAGCCAAAACATAGGCTGTATTATAAGCATTTGCAACATTGTATATTACGGTAGGATATAGCATAGGTGTAATTTTATTATTTCGATATTTGGCTACCAGTTTATATGGGGTAGTTGTGCAATCGATTACAGTAAATGCTGAATAGTCTAAATTTTGTCCTTCGGCTGTATCAACAGCAACAACGTATATGTGCCCAGGTTTTGGTTCTTCATATACATCTAAATCATTTAATTTTCTGCTAGGAGATACCCACGCCAATGTGGACAATTTAGATGTTGATATCAGTGTATTAGATGATCCTAAAAAAGAGCATCCAAACTCTTGATCAAACTTTTCTTGACCTAGCTGCTTTACTTGGTCTTCAGCCCAATCGGCATCTCTACCTGGAACCACAGACCAATGTGCTTCTATTGGAATATATAAGTTTCGTTTTTGAACTGCATCGGTCCAATATTTGTAAAATAGATTCATTCCGTTTGGTGTGGATACCATAATAACTTTGGTAGTTTTACCGGAAGAAATCGTTGGATATACAGAAGTGATAAACTCCTCGGCAATATTTTTTGGAACGAAAGCAAACTCGTCCAAAAATATTACATTATAGGTATTGCCTCGGGCTGACGATGATGCGGTTGCAGCGGCAATAACTTTAGATCCATTTTCCAATTCAATAGACCCTTTATTCCAAGAAACTATGCCTTGCTGCATCCACATAGGAATATATTCGTATGCCAATTGAAGTTTAGCTAAGATATCTCTTGAAGTGCTGGCTTTATTGGCTAATATTGCTATATTTTGCATAGGACCAAATAAGATGGTCCAAAGAATGTATGCTATAGTTACAGTTGATTTTCCAACCTGACGAGGTAATTTAGCTATGGTAAATCTGTTATCTATGTATGATTTTAATAAAGTTTTTTGAAATTCATAAAGATCAAAAGGAACCAATCCTCTATCTACATGAACAATTTTCATATACTTTTGAATAAAATATATGGGATCCCTCATGCATTTTATTCTTTCTTCTATTTGCTCTTTGGAAAATACAAAGGATACACCAGAAGATTTTAAGTTGGGATTTCCTTTATATATTCTAATTCCATCTGGAGTTATTTGTTGGAAATTATCACTCATCTAAATCACTCTTCTTTGTCATTCTGGAAATAATTTCATCTAGCTGCGCTGTATTTCCTACAAACAAATTATTATTAACTACCTCTGGAGAATTTTTAGTGGAATCTCCAATTATTTTATTCTTATCTTTGTGTATGGTCATTAAATCTTTTTGTGCGCTGGCTATGGTATTTACCAAAAGAGCAACAACTTCATATGCTCGGGGGTGTTGACTTTGATCTGCAATCTGAACCAAATTATTAAGTGCGTCTATGGATCGTTCAGTTATGGTATAGATGTTTGTTCTTATGTAGTTATAATCGGTTTTTAAATCATCGTCACCAGATGGGGCTGCACAAATTTGCCGGTCTTCAAATTTCACTGGTGCTAATTGAGTATCTTGATTTTTAAATTCTCCGCTAGATATTTTTGGATCTAAGGTCTTGTCGATCTCATCCGAAGTTTCATTTGCCAAATTTTGTATTATTTTTAACTCATCTTCGGTCGCAACAAATGAATTTTCACTAACATCATATTTTTTTACCAAATCTTTTTCACTCATACATATATCTCAAAATTATTTTACTGTGTAATTATATATTTTTTCCTTGGATGATATTATACTGGTTCTAATTCTATGAGTTACAGTAACATCCAATCCAGTTTCAGGATCTCGCACTTTATCATCGGAAAATGCCTGTGTGGTCTCCGTATAACCAAATTCATCTTCAAATGTAGAGTCTGATGGAATAACTTCTGCTATGGATCTTATGCTTCTGGGAATTGTTTGTCTACGCATAGAATCATCCAAACTTAGTGTTGATGCTGCATAGGTATCCACTATTGCTTTAGTAATCAATTCTTTATCTACTATTGGACCATAGAACATAGCCTTAACATCGAACGATAAGGTCCAAATTATATCTCTTCTGGTTTTCCAATCATCTTCATAGTTGTCTTGCAAATTAACGCTGGTTAAGGTGATAGGAATATCATCTACATACTCCATTTCGGGAATACTATTGATTGATATAGTAAATGCAGGAGTGAACCAAGGCAATATTTGCTCAACAATTTGGTTTGCATCATCGATATATTTTGATAATATGGATAATTCCATGGTTATTCTGTATGGAACACCTTGATACTGATGATTAACTGTTTGCTGAATACCATCCTTGGCTGAAATTTGTCTTTTTATGGTATTTAATTTTCTTTGAGAATCATACTCCACACTTTTTATCTCAAAGCTCATTCTGGGTAATTTTATAGCGAAAGATTTGGTTAATTCCGGATCATCTATATTTCTTATCAAATATCTCTCAGCAGGACCATAGGAAAGAGGAACTTTAATTCTCTCTATTTCATTTGAATTTGCGCCTCGCTTTATAAGGTAAATATTAGCAAATATAGAACCAAAACTAGCTACAATTTTTCTTAGTGTGTGATGATAGAATGGTCTGCCAAACATTATTCATCCTCCGAAAATGGATTACTTTCGGTAAAATCTATTACCACAAAATCATTAAAGTCTTTATTCTTGGCTCCAAAATCATCTTGAATATTCAAAATATCAATATTTTCTGTAAGAGTTGCTTGAGCGTTAGATAGTGATCCTTTTAATACACCAGAAGTGATTTCAAAATTATTATATAAATCTTTTATTTTTATTTGAGTTGTGGTGATATATTCTATAAATCTTGCCCGAGAAACAGAACTCAATAAAGTTTCACCTTGGTAAATATATTCTCCTGGAGAAAATGTTCCAGTTAAACCTGCTATATCTAGCAGTAATGTCTGTGAGTCATCGGATATGTTTTCATCCAAATCTTTTATTCCGGTTGCTATGCTTTCATCTTGGAATGCAAACTGCTCACATTGTAAATCATATACATAAAATTCACCCAGATTGTAAAATATACTTTGTTCGTTTACAAATCTAATTTCAAATAGTGCGGTTGCGTTACTCATTGGTAAATAAATTAAATCACCTTCTCTGGGTCTGGATAATTCTAATCCAAAAGTTTTAAAAAAACTGGATCTGGAAATGCTAAGAGTTATTTGACTTTTTATATCCAATCCAAATTTTCTGAAAACACTACCATCACCTTCAAATCCATCTACGCTTTTTACATATACGTCTATGTAATGATAATCATTAAAATATGCTAATGGATCTTCTCTGAAAATTGGATCTATTTTTTCTTTTGTTCTGGGAATATAAACGGCGTCAACAGCATGTATTTTAACCGCTTCTTCCACCAACTCTTGAACAAGTTTTTGTTCTTGTTTTTGATTATATAAATTAAAATACTTATTTGATACCACAAAATTAACCTACTATAAAATCTGGAGGCAATTCAAACTCCTTTTTAACTCTTTCTCGCAAAACATCTAGTTCGGCTTTGGCTTCATCGTATATTTGCTGACCATTTAGTGTAACTCCACCAGGTAGGGTTATTCCAGAAAACTTTTTTAAATTTTGCCCCCATTGCATCTTCAATAAACTGCAAGAATACTCTCTAACAAATTCATCGGTATAAATTTCTTTATACATGCTAGGATTTAATGTAGACCAGGCTTCAAAAACAATCCACTGCCCCGGAGAAATATTTTTCATGTCGAAATATACTCTATCGGTTTTTCTGTTAAATCTTAGCCCTCTCTGACCACGAAACATAAAATCCCACATACTAATATATCTTTGATAGATATCATATGTTACTAAATCTGTGGAAGCCAAATTAAACATATTGTTTAGTGCAAACTGATATTGAAAATCAAACATTCCACCAAGATTTCCTCCTATAATAGAGGTTTGTTGAGGAATAATATTAGTAATGCTTAATACTTTCTTACCAACGTGAATGTATCCAGTATCTAGATTTCCTAAAGTTATAGCTATTGATGAATTTAATATTGTAAATGTATTGCTTGTTCCGACAATAGAAACTATTTCTCCTGGTATAAAATATTTTCCGTTTGTTGTCTTGTAGGTTATTACTGTGCCATCATCAGTTTTAGAATATATAAATCCTTCAGCTTTACTAGTTTGCCCATAAATTTTATTATTTTCATCTATTGGCAAAAGATATGGCGACTGTAAAGTCATGGTAGACGCTGATATTTGATGATGCAAATATACTCTCTCAACGCCATCAAAATGGTAATCTCTAAAATACCTCAGAGCCTCATCAATTCTATCTTCTATTTGATCGTCGTCTAAATTTATATCTATAACCGGAGCACCAAGTTTTCTCAAGCACCAATGTATTAGTTCTCTTCTGCCGCCAGTTGTGGAATATGTTGAGTAGTCGTCGGCATCATCTGGTCCGGCAACCTCAATCATATAATTTGCAATTACTGTATCGGTAATTAAAACATCATAATTAAATTTGATTAGGTTGTCTTCCATAACGTAGTCGCTGGTTGAACTTACGTTTTGAAGAAGACCATTTACAAATATTGATTGTGTGTTAAGTATAGGATAATTTGCTAGAGAATAAGTTCTAGGTGATATTCTTACTGGATTTTCATTGATAATATACGATTGTTGTGGCATATCAACCCATAGAGATTTTAGTGTGTTTTATGTGCAATACTATTTATATTCTGTTAAATAAGAATGATTTCAATGAATCGCAAGATTATGACGACACGGCAACCGCCAAGTTTGCAGCATCAACCGCCTTTTGAGCAGTTTCTTCTTTTGCTGGATCTGCTGGTAAATTGTCGGTTTTTGCTTTTATTGCGGCAATATTTGCATTGT
>Ga0129333_10000837_pt1 | contig 27041 bp, 30 predicted proteins | sample CPB6_08_DNA_FD_94474 | JGI IMG/M metagenome (GOLD analysis project Ga0129333, IMG submission 94474) | Freshwater to marine salinity gradient microbial communities from Chesapeake Bay, USA - CPBay_Sum_0.6_0.8_DNA | ecosystem: Environmental > Aquatic > Marine > Coastal | place: USA: Chesapeake... | reverse complement strand
TCGACCTGCTCAGGCGTGGTCGTCTCGTCGGTCGTGGCCGACACCGTGCTGTCGTCCACGCGGCGGATGTTGATGCCCTCGGCGAGCGCTGCCGCGACCACCTCGTCGGCCCGGCCTGGCACGGACCAGCGCACGGTGTCGAAGAAGTCGGTGGCCAGCAGGTGGCCACCCGCCTTGCGGATACCCGTGGCCAGCACGCGGGCACGATCGCTCACCTGGCGAGCGATCGACGCCAGGCCATCCGGGCCGTGGTACACCGCGTACATCGACGCCATGACCGCGAGAAGTACCTGGGCCGTGCAGATGTTGCTCGTGGCCTTCTCGCGTCGGATGTGCTGCTCGCGGGTCTGCAGCGCGAGGCGATAAGCCGGTCGCCCATCGACGTCGACGCTCACGCCCACCAGGCGCCCGGGCAGGCTGCGCTCGAGTCCAGCCCGGACCGCCATGAAGCCCGCATGCGGGCCGCCGAATCCCATCGGCACGCCGAACCGCTGGGCCGAGCCGACCACGATGTCGGCACCGCACTCCCCCGGCGGCGCGACCACTGCGAGCGAGAGCAGGTCGGTGATGACGATGGCCAGCGCACCACGCGCGTGGGCTGCCTCGACCAGCGGCGCGACATCCACGAGACGACCGGTGCTCCCCGGGCTGCTCACGATGACAGCACAGGTGGGCACGTCCGGGAGCCCGGCGTCGAGGTCGGCCGTCACCAGCTCGATCCCGATCGGCTCGGCACGCGTGCGCAGGACGGCGAGAGTCTGCGGGTGCGTGTCGGCATCGACCACCACGACACCGGTGCCGCGCGCCGACCGCACGGCCAGCGCCATCGCCTCGGCCGCCGCAGTGGGCTCGTCGAGCAGCGAGGACCCGGCCACCGGCAGTCCGGTGAGGTCCTCGATCACGGTCTGGAAGTTGAGGAGCGCCTCCAGCCGGCCTTGCGAGATCTCCGGCTGGTAGGGCGTGTAGGCGGTGTACCAGCCGGGGTTCTCCAGAATGTTGCGCAGCACGACGCCGGGCGTGTACGTGCCGTGGTAGCCCAGCCCGATCATGCTGGTGACAAGGCGATTCGCCTCGGCCCGCTGGCGGAGTGCCTCGAGTGCCTCCGGCTCGCTGAGCCCCGCCGGCAGGTCCAGGCTCTCGTGCCAGCGGATCACCTCGGGGACGACATCCGCGGTGAAGGTGTCGAGGTCCGCGTAGCCGAGCAGGGCCAGCATGCGGGTCTGCTGGTGGTCGTCGGGACCGATGTGACGGGAGGCGAACTCCACGCTCATGGCTTCCTCACTGGTCAGGCACCCGGGGGCGCACGGGGTGGCGGGCACGGTTGCGCCCGCACTCCCCCTCTGTTGCGCCTGCAGCCGCGGCGGTATCTGCCGCCGACGGGACTGCCGCCCATCTCCAGAGATGCCTCTCCCGGGTGGTCCTGCATGCCTGAGAGGTTGTCGGGGAGATTGCCCCTTCGGCGCCTGGCGGACCAGGTCTCTCCCACCCGGGATCAGTCAGCGAGTCAACTCTAGCGCGAGGACGCGCCCGGGCACGACGGCGCGCGGGTGAGCCACGCGGAGCAGCGCTCGGGATCAGACGGCCGACTTGCGGGCGCGCCGAGCCGCGAGCTCGTCACCCGCGCCATGCTCACCGTCGGCCGCGACAGCGCCGTCCGGCCGCTCCCCCGGCAGGGTCGCGAGGGTCCCCTCCACCTCGAGCCAGACGCTGCCGACCGCGATGCCGAACACGCCCTGACCGCCGCGCACAAGGTCGACGACCTCGTCGGCGCTGCGGCACTCGTAGATGCTCGCCCCGTCGCTCATGATGGTCAGGCCCGCGAGGTCCTCCCCCGCGCGGTCGGCGAGATGATCCACGGCGGCACGGATGTTGGGCAGCGAGACGCCGGTGTCGATCAGCCGCTTGACGATGCGCAGGACGAGGATGTCGCGGAAGCCGTACAGCCGCTGAGTACCCGAGCCGGTGGCGTCGCGCACCGAGGGGGTCACCAGCCCCGTGCGCGCCCAGTAGTCGAGCTGTCGGTAGGTGATCCCGGCGGCCGCGCAGGCGACGGGCCCGCGGTAGCCGACATCGGTCGGCAGGGGTCGCAGCGCCGCCTCGTCGAACAGCACGCCCTGGGACTCGCGCACCGCTGCACCGGTCTCCTCCGCGCCCACACCGCCTCCTCGTCCCTGGTCGGGCCCGCCCAGACTAGCGACGAGCTCCCCTTCCGTCGCCGACGGCGGCGGATCCACATCCAGGATCGGGGGCCGAGGCTCCAGGTCCGTTGTTACGGATGTGACTGGAGTGACGCTATGGATCGACATCGACCGGGTCAACGCGCCAGCTCGGCGTGTCGGGGGGCAAAGTCTCAACCTGCGGCTGAGGTTCGCTCAGCGCTGGTCCGGGGGTCAGCCGAAGTCCTCCGGCGAGACGTGGTCGAGGAACTCGCGGAACTGCTGCACCTCGTCCTCTGCGGCCGCGCGTCCCGTCTCGCCCTCCCCCTCGTCCTCGTCCGGAAGCTCGATCCCGGCCTCATCGAGGACGGTCTCCGCGCCCACGATCGGGGCGCCCGTGCGCAGGGCCAGCGCGATCGCATCGGAGGGCCGGGCGCTCACCTCGGTGCCGTCCGCGAACGCCACGACGGCGAAGAACACCCCGTCGGACAGGTCGGTGATCCGCACCTGGGTTACGGCCGCCCCCAGGGCGGAGATCACGTCGCGCAGGAGGTCATGGGTGAGCGGGCGAGGGGGCGTGATGCCCTGCTGGGCGTAAGCGATCGACGTCGCCTCGACGGCGCCGATCCAGATGGGCAGGTAGCGCCCGCCCTCGCGCTCCCGCAGGAGCACGATCGGGTTGTTCGAGGGCATCTCGACCCGTACGCCCACAACATCGAGATCCCGCATTTCCCAAGGGTAACCCGGCGCCGGCGTGCGTGGCGCATCACGTGGTGATTCCCGGGCTGCGGATCAGGCGTGCCCGGATCGGATGAGGTCAGCGCGCAGCAGCGCCGCGTGCAACTGCACGAAGAGGGACGCGAGTTCGCGCACGACCTCCTGCTGCCGGGCACGGCCATCACGATCCCGGGGCTGCGAGTACGGGGTCGCCATCTGCTCGATGACACCGGTCTCACGGTCGGTCACCACCCGGAAGCTGCGCAGGTGGCGCGGCTCGACCCCGAACGCGCTCAGCCGGCTCACGACGCTGGCAATGGCCAGCGCATCCTCGTCGTAGTGACCGCTCGCTGCCGCCCACAGGACGCCTAGACCCTCCATCTGCGCGACGTACGCCTCGGTGAGGCCGCAGGCCTCGGCGAGCTCACCGCGGGTCATGCGCACGCGGCCCGCGCCTGGCCGGAAGTCCTCGGGTCGCAGACCGGATCCCGCGGCCGGCGATGCGGGATCCGCGTCCGCATCCGCGTCCAAGGCGTCGCGGATCACCTTGAGCGGCAGGTACTGATCGCGCTGCAGCGTCAGGATGGCGCGCAGCCGGTCGATGTCGGGCTGCGCGAACCGGCGGTAGCCCGATGGCGTGCGCTCGGGGGTGATAAGCCCCTCCGCCTCGAGGAAGCGGATCTTGCTGATGGTCACGTCCGGGAACTCCCGCTTCAGCAACTGGAGGACCTCGCCGATGCTGATCGTGCCCGTCACGATCGCGGCGTCGGAGGAGCGCGCGCTCGTCACGAGGATTCGAGTCCGACCAGGAACACGAAGCGGAACTTGCCGATCTGCACCTCATCACCGCCGGCAAGGCGCTGGTCCTCCACGCGCACGCGATTGACATAGGTCCCGTTGAGGCTGCCCACGTCGCGGATGCTCCAGCCCTCCGCACCATGGCGCAGTTCCGCATGGTGCCGACTGACGGTCACGTCGTCGAGGAAGACCTCGGCCTCGGATGAACGGCCCACGCGCACCACGCCCGCACTCGCGTCGAGCGCGTACTCCGTCCCCTCCCCCGGCCCGCGGTGCACGACGAGCAGCGCCTGGCCTCCGGGCAGCCCGAGCTGCCTGCCCGAGCCCACCGATGCGATCGAGCCGGAACCCGTGCCCGGCCCCGTCACCGGCAGCGAGATCGATGTGCTGTCGATACCGTCACCTGCCCCGAGAGGAGCGCCGCAAGCACCGCAGAAGTGATCCTCCTGCTGCGTCGGGTGACCGCACTGCGGGCAGGCCATGGGCTCAGGCCTTCTCCACCAGGGCCCGGTACTCCCCGGGCGTGAGCAGCGAGTCGAGCGCGGCGGCGTCGGCCGGGGTCAGTTCGACGAGCCAGCCGTTGCCGTAGGGATCGCTGTTGACCGTCTCCGGCGCCGCGTCGAGCGCGTCGTTCACGGCGACCACGGTGCCGCCCACAGGGGCGTACACGTCACTGACGCTCTTCGTGGACTCGACCTCCCCGCAGGCGCCACCGGCGCCCACGACGTCGCCGACGGCAGGAAGCGAGACGTACACGATGTCGCCGAGGGACTCCTGGGCGAAGTGCGTGATGCCGAAGACCACCGTGCCCGACTCGGTGGCGCGGACCCACTCGTGCTCGGCGGTGTAGCGAAGCTCCTCGGGGTACATACCGTCTCCCGTCGTCTCGGATCCCTGCGACGTCCCGCGTGCCCGAAGGCGGCTAGGGCGCCGTATCCGGCACTGTAACGGAGATGGTCAGGTTGGACTGCGTGGTGGCCGTGAAATCGGCGCCCCACGTCCGGCCAGACTTCGCGACACCCCCCGGGGGCTCATCGCCGCAGCCCTGGTGTCGTCGACCGAGGTGTCAAGCACGACGCGCACGCGGCTCATGGACCGTCGACAATCCCCGTTCGTGCGTCAAGCGCACGAGCCTGCGCCACGTAGCGCAGACCGGCCCACCAGTACAGGAAGGTGCCCCAGAGCGCGAACGCCCAGCCGGCCATGGTCACCCACGTGCCGACGGTCGGCAGGCTGCCGAGCAGCAGGGTCGGGAAGCCCCAGAGGAGAGCGAAGGTGCCGGCCTTTCCGACGTACGTCACGGGAAGGGCGAGACGGCCCCGCCGGCGCAGGCGCGGCAGGATCGCCAGCAGCATGAGCTCACGTGCGACCAGCAGGAGCACCAGCCACCACGGGATGATCGAGCGCAGGGCGAGGCCGAGCAGGGTGGCCGCTATGTAGAGCCGGTCAGCGAGCGGGTCCAGGAGGACGCCGAGGCGCGACTGCTGCTGCAGCCGTCGGGCCAGGTACCCATCAAGCCAGTCGGTCGCTCCCGCCACGACGAGCAGGACGAAGGCCGCCACATCCGCCTGCGGGACGAGAACGAGCCACAGGAAGACGGGCACTCCGGCGATGCGCAGCATGCTGAGCGCGTTCGGAACGGTCCACCAGCGATCGGGCTGCGGGGCGTGCTCAGCCGCGGACATCGGATCCCGCATCGCTGGTCGGCACACGGCCGCGCGCCAGCCAGCGCCCGCCCGACTGGGACAGGCCGACGTCGACGCCGAACGTCTCCCCCACGAGTGCGTCGGTCATCACCTCGCGCATCGGCCCGCAGCCCGTGACGCGGCCGTCACGCAGGAGGAGTGCGTGGGTAAAGCCCTCGGGAATCTCCTCCACGTGGTGCGTCACCATGATCGTCGTCGGCGCGAGCGGGTCGCGCGCCAATCGACCGAGCGCACCGAGGAGCGCCTCGCGACCGCCGAGGTCGAGGCCGGCAGCCGGCTCGTCAAGCAGGAGCAGTTCGGGATCGACCATGAGCGATCGGGCGATCAGCACGCGTTTGCGCTCGCCCTCCGAGAGAGTGCCGAATGTACGCCCGGCGAGGGCGGCCAGGCCCCAGTCGCCGAGCAGCCGCTCCGTGCGTGCGAGGTCGCGCTGTTCGTAGGCCTCGCGCCAGCGCCCGGTCACGCCCCAGGCACCGGTCAGCACAGCATCGCGCACGCTCTCCCGAGGGGGCAGCGACCCCGCCAGGGACCCGGAGGCCCAGCCAATGCTCTGCCGCAGCTCGGCGAGGTCGACCGCGCCGAGCAGCTCACCGAGGATCTGCACCGATCCGACGGTCGGGTGCAGCGCCCCTGCGGCGATCTGCAGTAGCGTGGTCTTGCCCGCACCGTTCGGGCCCATGACCACCCATCGCTGGCCCTCCTCGACCGTCCAGTCGACCTGATCGAGGAGCAGCTTCGTCGAGCGACGCACCGACACGCCGGCGAGCTCCAGCACCGAGGCCACGTCGTCACCCTAGGACCTCCGGCGCGAGCGCCCGCACTAGCGTGTGCGCCGTGGTCGCTATCGCTTCTCGCACGCTGCTCATCACCCTGTCGGGGAAGGATCGGCCCGGCGTCACCCGGACGCTCTTCCGCGCCCTCGCCGACCACCCCGTCCAGGTCATCGACGTGGAGCAGATCGTCGTGCGCGGTCGACTCGTGCTGGCCGTTCTCGTCGGGGTGACAACCCAGGACGGGGACCTCACCGGTGCCGAGGCCGCAGCGGTCGCCGTCGGCGAAGCCCTGGGCATGGACGTGGCGATCCAGCTGGGGGCCGACGAGGACAGCGAGCGCCGTCGCCACCGGATCCACGTGACAATCATGGGCGCCCCGCTGCTCCCGGCCGCTGTGGCCGAGGTGACGTCGGTCCTCGCAGAGCGAGGGCTGAACATCGACCGCATCCGGCGCATCGCGTCCTATCCCGTGACGGCCCTGGAGTTCCAGGGGTCCGGGCCCGGGGTCGAGGCGCTCCGCCGTCCGCTCGTGGAGGCCGCCGCGCTGCACGGTGCGGACGTCGCGGTGCAGGCCGCAGGACTCGGACGGCGCGGGCAGCACCTCGTCGTCATGGACGTCGACTCGACTTTCATCCAGGACGAGGTCATCGACCTGCTCGCCGAGGAAGCCGGGCAGCTCGACGCTGTCGCCGCCATCACCGAGCGGGCCATGGCCGGCGAGCTCGACTTCACCGAAAGCCTGCGCGAACGGGTCGGCCTCCTCGCGGGCCTGCCCGCCGATGCCCTCGTGCGCGTCCGGAACCGCATCACGCCGACGCCGGGCGCTCGGACGCTGTGCCGCACACTGAACCGCCTCGGGTACCGCATCGTGCTCGTGTCCGGTGGCTTCACCGAGATCATCGCGCCGCTCGCCGCCGACCTCGGGGTCGACGATGTCCGGGCCAACACCCTCGAGGTCGTGGACGGGGTGCTCACCGGCCGCGTGGTCGGGCCGATCATCGACCGCGCGGCCAAGGGGCGTGCGCTCGTCGAGTGCGCGAACGAGTACGGCATCCCGCTGGGCCGCACCATCGCCATCGGCGACGGCGCCAACGACATCGACATGATCGAGGCCGCGGGCCTGGGCATCGCCTTCAACGCCAAGGCGGCGGCGCGTGCGGCCGCGGACACAGCCGTCAACGTGCCCTACCTCGACAGCGTCCTGTTCCTGATGGGGATCACCCGCGAGGAGATCGAATCCGCGGATGAGCTCGACGGCATCAGCCCCGCGGAATCCCGAAGGACGTGACCTCGAACGTCCCGCGCCCGGCAACCGCATCGCGCCACGGAAGGTCGGTGACGAGGACGGCGACAGCGCTGGTCGGAAGGCGCTCGGCAGCCTGCGAATGCAGGGCGGATGCCGCTCCGAGCTCGACGATCAGGTCATGCGTACCGGGGTTGTGGCCCACCATCACGAGCGTGGATCCCTCGCCGATCCCGTCAGCCTCGTCCAGGACCCTGCGCAAGCGCTGGCTCGGCGCCTCGTAGATCGCGCTCTCGGTCGTGGCCCTCACGTCTGCCCACGGCAGGGGCAGGACGGACTGCATCGCGGCCCACGTCTGCTGGGTGCGCACGGCGCTCGAGACGAGCACGACGGCCTGCTCGGCCGACTCAAGCGGAACATTCTCGGCGAGCCAGTGACCGATCATCGGAGCGTCGCGGCGCCCTCGCGCATTGAGGGGTCGGTCATGGTCGATGACGCCCGGCGGGTAGTCGCTCTTGGCGTGACGCACGAGGACGAGTCGGATGCCCATCACGCACCCTGCGAGTGCACCCCGCCATCGACATGGATGATCTCGCCGGTGGTGGCGGGAAACCAGTCGGACAGCAGCGCGACGCACGCCTGCGCGGCGGGTACCGGATCGTCGAGGTCCCAGCCGAGCGGCGCACGCGTGCCCCACACCTGCTCGAAGTCCTCGAATCCGGGGATGCTCTTGGCTGCCATGGTGCGGATGGGACCGGCCGCGACCAGGTTGACCCGAATGCCCTCCGGGCCCAGGTCGCGCGCCAGGTAGCGGGCGGTGCTCTCGAACGCGGCCTTGGCCACACCCATCCAGTCGTACTTGGGCCACGCGACCGTCGCGTCGAAGTCCAGTCCCACGATCGACCCCCCGCGCCCCAGGAGCGGACGGGCCGCCACGGCGAGGGCCTTCAGCGAGTACGCCGACACGTGCACCGCGGTCGCGACGTCGTCCCATGGCGTGGTGAGGAAGCGGCCGCCGAGCGCGGACTCCGGCGCGAAGCCGATCGAGTGGAGCACGCCGTCGAGAGCGGGAACGTGCTCACGCACCCGGTCAGCGAGCGCGTCCAGGTCCTCGGTGCTCGTCACGTCCAGCTCGACGATCGGCGGCGTCTCGGGCAGGCGACCCGCCGACCTCCTGGTCAGGCCCATGGTCCGGCCGAACGAGCTGAGGAGCACCGTGGCCCCCTGCTCCTGGGCGAGCCGGGCCACCTGGAAGGCGATGGACTGGTCGGTGAGCACCCCGGTGATGAGGATGCGCTTGCCCTCGAGCAGGCCCATGACGCTCCCTTGCGTGTCGAAGTGCGGGTCGTTTGCCGTGCCTGGCGCGACTGCCGTGCGCAGGGCTTCAGTGCCCCATGCCGAGGCCACCATCCACGGGGATCACCGCACCGGTGATGTAGCTGGCGTGGGCGAGGAACGACACCGCGTCGGCAATCTCCGCGGCCTGAGCATAACGACCCAGGGGGATGCCGGTGAGGATCGACGACCGCGTCTCATCGTCGAGGACTGCGGTCATGTCGGTCTCGACGAAGCCCGGGGCGATGACGTTGACCCGGATGCCGCGGGAGCCCACCTCACGGGCGAGGGATCGAGCGGCGCCGACGAGGCCGGCCTTGGATGCGGCATAGTTCACCTGGCCGCTCGAGCCCAGCGCCCACACCACCGAGCCCATGAAGATCACGCATCCGCCCTTGGCGCGGATCATCCCCTTCATCGCCCGGCGGGCGAGGCGGATTGAGCCGGCGAGGTTCGCCTGCAGCACCTCGTCGATGTCCTCGTCAGACATCCGCATCAGCAGCGTGTCGCGGGTGATCCCGGCATTGGCGACCAGCAGCGTCACGGCACCGAACCGCTCCTCCACCTCGGTGAACGCGCGGTCGATGGACTGCGGATCCCGCACGTCGAGGACAACGGCGGGCAGACCGTCCGGCGCCTCCCCCGACCTCGTCCCGGCGACCACCGTGCAGCCGTCTGCGCGCAGGCGCTGGGCGGTAGCCAGCCCGATGCCGCGATTGGCCCCGGTGACAAGAGCGATGGTGTCCATGGGTCTCCCTTCTGCGCGGGCGGATGGTCGCTGCGATCTAGGCGTCGGGCAGACGCGAGCCGATCTTCACGGTGACCTGGAAGTGGTCCACCTTGCCATGGCGGACGTATCCGCGGATGCCGGTGACCTCAAACCAGTCCATATGCTCGATCGTCTCCCCTGCCCGAGCGACCGCGCTGGCGATGGCCTGGTCGATGCCCTCGGGCGACGTGCCCACCAGCTCGGTGAGGGCGTAGGTCCGGTCAGCCATGGTTCCTCCTGTGACAGGGGCCCGGTTTCGGCCCGTGGCCGCTCGGCCGACCGAGCGGAGGTGCCCATCTTGTCCTACCGTGGTCCCATGCCGAAGGGCGATCCCACTGACGTCTACACCATCACCGAGGCCCAGCGCGGCCTCAGTGACGAGCAGATGTCCCGCCAGCGCAAGTACCTGATCTCCATGGGCATCCGCACCGCCTGCGTGCTCGGCGCGATCTTCGTGCCCGGGTGGCCGCGCTGGGCCTTCATCGCCGGGGCGGTGATCCTGCCCTACCTCGCCGTGGTCATCGCGAATGCCGGCCGCGAGAACGACAAGCCGGGCGATGTCGGCGTGGCGGAGCAGCCCCGCGTGGCCCTCCCCTCGAGCCAGCACGTGCTCGATTCGACGCAGGCCCGCGCGTGGACCGAGGACGACAGCATCTGGCGTCCGGATGAGCCCCGGTCAGAGAACCGCTGACGGCAAGCGCCCGCATAGGCTGAGGTCATGATCGGGCCGCTGCTGCGCACGCGGCGGTGGATCGGTTTCACCGTTCTCGTCGCCGTCTCCATCACCGCATTCGGGGTGCTGAGCGCATGGCAGTGGAGCCGCGCCGAGGATCGTCGGACCGAACGCGAGAGCCTTCAGGCGCTGAGCGAGGCCGCGCCTATACGCCTCACCGACGTAGCCGCGGGGCTGGCCGAGTGGACGGCCGTCGAAGTGAGCGGCACCTACGGCAGCGAGCAGGTCGTGGTACGCAAGAGACCCTTCCAGGCGCAGAACGGCTTCTGGGTGATGGCGCCACTCCGGCACAGCAGCGGGACCGTGTGGGTCAATCGCGGCTGGATCCCGGTGACTGCTGATGCCCTGGCCACGCCCGACATCCCACCTCCCCCCGCCGGCGTCGTCGAGGTCATCGGATACCTGCGGACGTTCGAGGAGGCCGACCCCTCTGACAATGAGGGCCTTCCGGATCTCCAGATTGCGGCCCCGGCACCCGTGCTCCTTCCCGACGTCGACGCCGACCCGGGCGGCTACGTCCAGGCGCGCACGTCCCAACCCGCCGATGATGGGGTGGTCGCGCTGTCCCCGCCCGAGATCGACGAGGGCCGGAACATCTCCTATGCGGTTCAGTGGGCGCTCTTCGCGCTGGTGGCCATCTGCGGCTGGTACTACTTCCTGCGCCGTGAGGCGCGGGAGGACGTCCCGGCCGCGCGAATCGGGGGCACAGACCCATCGGACGCGGCCGCGGCCACGACTGCGGGACGAGCAGGAAGGGCCGGAGGGTAGCCGTGGACCTCGGTCTCGCCGAACGCGTCTTCCTCGTGACGGGTGGCACCTCGGGGCTGGGCCGCGCGACCGCGGAGGCCCTGGTCGCCGAGGGTGCCCGCGTGGTGGTGATCGCCCGCACGCCCGAGGCGATCGACGACGCTGCCCGGGCGATGGGCGAGCATGCGGTCGGACTGCCCGGCGACCTCGCGGACCCCGATCTGCCGGACCGTGCCGTGCGCACCGCGCTGGAGTCGTTCGGGCGGCTCGACGGCGCGCTGCTCAGCACGGGCGGACCCCCTCCCGGCTCCGTATTGACCACAACCGACGAGCAGTGGGATCGCGCGTGGGAGTCGGTATTCCTCGGGACCTTGCGCATGATGCGCGCCGTCGTCTCGGGGATCCGTACGTCGGGCACGAGTGAAGGTGCGGCGATCGCCGTGGTCCTGTCGACCTCCGCCATCGAGGTCTTCCCCGGACTGACGGCGAGCAACGGACTCCGGCCCGGCCTGTCGATGCTCGTCAAGGACCTCGCGGACGAGGTCGGGCCAGAGGGCATCCGTGTGCTCGGCCTGCTCCCGGGGAGGATCGCCACCGGCCGGCTCCGGGCCCTCGACGAGGCCTCCGGGGACCCGGCCGCCGCTCGGGCGCGGGCAGAGGCCGCGATCCCGCTCCGGAGGTACGGGACGCCCGAGGAGTTCGGGCGCGTAGCGGCATTCGCGCTCAGTCCCGCAGCGGGCTACCTGACCGGCTCGCTGGTGCGCGTGGACGGCGGCAGCACCCGCAGCCTGTGATCAGTCGGTGAGCGCCGCCTCGCTGAACTGCGTCTGGTGGAGGTCCGCGTACAGCCCCCCTGCCGCGAGCAGTTCCGCGTGCCTACCCTGCTCCACCACCCGACCGGAGTCGATGACGAGGATCTGGTCGGCACGGCGGATGGTGCTCAGGCGATGCGCGATGACGAGCGAGGTCCTGCCCTGCAGTGCCGTGTCGAGCGCACGCTGAACAGCGGCTTCGCTCTCGCTGTCGAGGTGGGCGGTCGCCTCGTCCAGGATGACGACGCGTGGCGCCTTGAGCAGCAGGCGCGCAAGTGCGATGCGCTGCTTCTCCCCGCCAGAGAGCCGATGGCCGCGGTCGCCCACCACCGTGTCGAGCCCGTCCGGCAGCAGCGCGATCAGGTCGCCGATCTGGGCGGCCGCGCAGGCCTGCAGCAGCTCGGCCTCGGTGGCGTCCGGGCGGGCATACAGCAGGTTCGCGCGGATCGTGTCGTGGAACATGTGGGAGTCCTGCGTGACGACTCCGATGGCGTCGCGCAGCGAGTCCGTCGTGACCTCGCGGATGTCGAGGCCGCCGATGAGGATGCGGCCCGACGTCGGGTCGTACAGGCGCGACAGCAGCGCCGTGATCGTCGTCTTGCCCGCTCCCGAGGGCCCGACGAGTGCGGTGAGGGAGCCCGCGGCAGCATGGAAGGACAGCGATGCCAGGACGTCCTCCCCCGGCAGCTCCGCGGATTCGCGGGCGACCGACTCCAGCGAGGCAAGTGAGACCTCCGACGGCTGCGGATAGCGGAACGAGACGTCGTCGAACCGGACGTCCAACGGCCCTTCGGGCAGCGGCACCGCGTCGGGTGACTGCGCCACCATGGGCTGCAGGTCCAGCACCTCGAACACCCGCTCGAAGCTGACCAGCGCCGTCATGACCTCGACCCGCACGTTCGACAGCGCGGTGAGGGGCCCGTAGAGCTGGGCCAGCAGCCCCACGAGGGCGAGCAGGGTGCCGATGGTGAGCACCCCGGAGATCACCAGGTTGCCGCCGAGTCCGTAGACGATGGCCGTGGCGAGGGACGCGATCAGGGCCAGACCGGTGAAGAACCAGCGGTTGGCCATCGCCATACGGATGCCAATGTCGCGCACCCGCTCTGCGCGGGCCGAGAAGGCGGCGGTCTCCGCGTTCGGGCGTCCGAACAGTTTCACCAGCAGGGCGCCGGCGACGTTGAACCGCTCGGTCATTTGCGTGCTCATGTCGGCGTTCAGGCTCATCTGCTCGCGTGTCAGAGACTGTAGGCGCCGGCCCATCCAGCGTGCCGGGATGAGGAAGACCGGCACGAGGATCAGGGACACGAGGGTCACCTGCCATGAGAGTACGAACATCGCGACGAGCACGATGGTCGCGCTGATCAGGTTGCCCAGAACACCGCCAAGGGTGGATGTGAAGGCCTGCTGCGCACCGATGACGTCGCTGTTCAGCCTCGAGATGAGCGCACCGGTCTGCGCCCGCGTGAAGAACGCGATCGACTGACGCTGCACGTGGTCGTACACCTCGGTCCGCAGGTCGAAGATCAGACCCTCACCGATGCGGGAGGAGTAGTAGCGGCTGACCAGCCCGAGGCCAGCGTCGACGATGGCCAGGAGCGCCATCAGGGCGGCCGTCGTCGTCACGACCCACGCATTGCCCTGCCCGATGCCGTCGTCGACCAACCTGGGGACGAGCAGCGGCTGGGCCACGCTCAGCAGCGAGACAAGGACGAGGGTGACGAGGTAGAACGCGATGATTCCCCGGTAGCGGCCCGCGTAGCCGAGGATCCGGCGGATGACGGTCCGGTCGATGCGCCGGTCCGAGACGCTCCGGTCGCGCGTCATCGCCCGGTACGTCATCCAGGCGCCCTCGTGCGACACTACGCGCCGCCCAGCAGCGCCGACAGCTCGCGCAGGCGCCTCTTCTGCGCCTCGCGCTCCCGGGTCAGTTGCGCCGAATCGGACGTCGCTCCACGGAGCAGGGCCTTCACGTCACCGACGGCGCCCGGCAGGGCCGCGCGGATCGGTGCGCAGAGCTGGTCGAGGTACTGGCCCCATTCCTCGATGTCGACGACCGCGTTCGCCAGGCCGATCCGGTGCGCCTCCTCAGCGTCCACGTAGCGTCCGGTCGCGCAGATCTCCAGGGCACGCGCGTACCCGACGCGATCCACGAGCGGCCCGGTCCCTCCGAGGTCGGGCACGAGCCCGAGTGATGTCTCGCGCATCGCGAAGAGGGCGTCGGGCGCGGCCACCAGCAGGTCGGCCGCCAGGGCCAGCTGGAACCCTGCGCCGATGGCATGGCCCTGCACCAGGGCGATGGTCACCTGCGGGACCTCGCCCCACCACGTGAAGGCCGACTGCGCCGCGGTGATCATGTCCTCGACCGCCTTGTCACCGCGCCCGACGAGGGACCACAGCGACTCCTCCCCCGGAACCCCCTCCGGCGTGAGCATCCGACGGTCGAGCCCGGCCGAGAAGCTCGGGCCCTGCCCGGTCAGCAGGATGAAACGAGTCTCGGGCCGGATGTCGTCACGCGCCTGCGCGAGGCGTCGCCAGGTGGCGGGTGACTGCGCATTGCGTGCAGACGGGTTCGCCAGCGTCACGACCATCGTGTCAGCGCGATGCTCGACGAACACATCGACGTCCTCGTCCATGCCTCCTCCTCCGCTCCTCTGCAGACCCGCAGGTCAGGCCAGCTCGACCAGCTCGGCGTAGTCTTCGTTCCACAGGTCCTCGTCGCCGTCAGGCAGGATCAGCACCCGTTCCGGGCCCAGGGCGGTGACCGCACCCGGGTCGTGCGTCACCAGGACTACGGCCCCCTCGTACCGCGTGAGCGCATCGAGCACCTCCTGGCGGCTCGCCGGATCGAGGTTGTTCGTCGGCTCGTCGAGCAGCAGCACGTTCGCGCCCGATACCACCAGGCAGGCCAGCGCGAGCCTGGTCTTCTCCCCGCCGGAGAGCACCGCGGTCGGCTTGTGCACCGCATCACCCTCGAACAGGAAGGATCCGAGCACGGTCCGCTGACGCGTGTCGTCCAGATGCGAACCGGCTCGCTGCATCGTCTCCAGAACCGTGGCCACCGGGTCCAGCGTCTCATGCTCCTGTGCGTAGTAGCCGATCACGGCACCGTGCCCCGGCGTCACCTCCCCCGTGTCGGGTGCGTCGACCCCCGCCAGGATCCGCAGGAGGGTCGTCTTGCCCGCGCCGTTCAGGCCCAGGATCACGACCCGGCTGCCACGGTCGATCGACAGGTCGACATCGGTGAAGACCTCGAGCGACCCGTACGTCCGGGACAGCTGCGAGGCGGACAGCGGCACGCGCCCGCACGGCTTGGGCTCGGGGAAGCGCAGGGCCGCTACCTTGTCGCGACGCCGGACCTGCTCAGTGCCGTCGAGCAGCCGGTCGGCCCGCTTGAACATGGTCTGTGCCGCCTTGGCTTTCGTCGCCTTCGCTCGCATGCGCTCCGCCTGAGACCGCAGCGCCTCGGCCTGCTGCTCGGCATTGCGCCGCTCGCGCCGACGTCGCCGCTCGTCCGCCTCGCGTGCCGTGAGATAGGCCTTCCAGCCCATCGCGTAGACGTCCACCTCCTGCCGGTTCGCGTCGAGGTGCCACACCCGGTTGACCGTGTCCCCCAGCAGCTCGGTGTCGTGGCTGATGACGATAAAGCCGCCCTCATAGGTGCTCAGAAAGCCGCGCAGCCAGCGGATCGAATCGGCGTCGAGGTGGTTGGTCGGCTCGTCGAGAAGCAGCACGTCCGCAGACGAGAACAGGATGCGGGCGAGCTCGATCCTGCGGCGCTGGCCCCCGGAGAGGGTCCCGAGCTCCTGCTCGAGCACGCGCTCAGGCAGGCCGACGCTCGCCGCGATCGCCGCCGCCTGCGACTCGGCGGCGTAGCCGCCCAGTGACTCGAACTCCGCCTCGGCCCGCGCATACCGGGCGATGAGGCGATCCCGCTCGTCCGGATTCTCGGTGCCCATGCCCAGGCTCGCCTCGTGCATCCGGCGCATCGCCGACGCGAGGCCTCTGGCCGAGAGGATGCGGTCTCGCGCCCTCTCGCGCGGATCACCGGTGCGCGGGTCCTGCGGCAGGTAGCCCACGGTGCCGGACGACGTGACCTTCCCCGACGCAGGCATCGCCTCACCGGCGAGGATGCGCGTCAGCGTCGTCTTGCCCGCCCCGTTGCGCCCCACGAGCCCGATGCGGTCACCCCGCCCGACGCGCAGGCCGGTGCAGGTCAGCAGAAGGGAGGATCCCGCCCGCACCTCGAGGTCGGACGCGGCGATCATGGCCCGGTCAGTCTACGTCCCGGCCGGGCAGCGTCCTGCGCCGCGATCGACCTCAGACGTTGAACCCGAGGGCGCGGAGCATCTCCCGGCCGTCGTCGGTGATCTTGTCCGGGCCCCACGGCGGCATCCAGACCCAGTTGATCCGGAAGTCCGTGACGACGTCGGTCAGTGCCGAGCGCGTCTGGTCCTCGATGACGTCCGTCAGAGGGCAGGCGGCGCTCGTGAGCGTCATGTCGACCGTAGCGATGTTCGCCCCATCGACCTGGACGCCGTAGACGAGGCCGAGATCGACCACGTTGATCCCCAGCTCCGGGTCGACCACATCCTTCAGCGCCTCGATGACCTCGTCCTCGGTGGCCACGTCCATCACTTCTCGCCCTCCTTCATCGCGCCCGACTTCACCAGTGCGTCCTGCAGTGCCATCCATGGAAGCAGGGCGCACTTGATGCGCGCCGGGTACTTGGCAACGCCGACGAAGGCGACTGCGTCTCCGAGGATGTCCTCATCGGGCTCCGCGTCGCCCTTGCTGCGCATCATCTCCATGAAGGCCGCCCGCGCCGCCTCGGCCGTGGCGAGGTCGAAGCCCTCGGCCAGCTCGGCCATCACGCTCGCGCTCGCCTGCGAGATCGAGCAGCCCTGCCCCTCGTAGCCGAGGTGCAGATGTCCCTCCCGGTCCATCGCGACCTGGACGGTCACCTCGTCGCCGCAAGTGGGGTTGACCTGATGCGACTCGCCCTCGGGAGCCTCGATCAGACCGCGACCGCGAGGATTGCGGTAGTGGTCGAGGATGATCTCCTGGTACATGGACTCGACGTTCATCTCATGCCCCGAAGAAGTCCTGTGCGGCGCGGATGGCGTCGAGGGCAACATCGATGTCCGCGGTGTCGTTGTAGATGTACGACGACATGCGCGTCGTCGCCGGCACACCGAAGCGCCGGCAGGTCGGCCAGGCGCAGTGGTGACCCACGCGCACGGCCACCCCACGGTCGTCGAGGAACTGGCCGACGTCATGAGCATGGATCCCGTCGACGACGAAGGAGATCGCACTGCCACGCTCGTGGTTGTCCGACGGGCCGATGATCCGCACCCCGGGCATCGCGCGCAGCCGCTCGAGCGCGTAGCCGGTCAGCTGATGCTCGTGCTCCGCGACGTCGTCCATGCCCAGCCGCTCGAGGTACGCAGCGCCGGCGGCAGCACCGACGGCCTGGGCCACCATCGGCGTGCCCGCCTCGAACCGCTTGGGCGGCGCCGCGAACGTGCTGTGATCCATGAACACGGTCTCGATCATGGAGCCGCCCGTGATGAACGGCGGCATCCCCTCCAGGACGTCGGGACGGCCCCAGAGCATCCCGATGCCGGTGGGGCCGAGCATCTTGTGGCCACTCCAAGCCATCAGATCGGCCCCGAGTTCGTGCACGTCCACGTGCTGGTGCGGCACCGACTGGCAGGCATCGACGATCCCGATCGCGCCGACCTCATGGGCACGGTCCATGAGCAGCCGCACCGGGTTGAGGGTGCCGAGGATGTTCGACTGGTGCACCACCGAGACCACCCGGGTGGTCTCGTCGATCACTCGGTCGAGGTCATCGAGCTCGAGACGCCCGTCATCGTCGACACCGAACCACCGCAGCGTGGCTCCCGTCCGCGCGCAGACCTCCTGCCACGGCACGAGGTTGGCGTGGTGCTCCATCTGCGTGACGACGATGGTGTCGCCGGGCCCGACCACGAAGCGCGGGTCGGCGTCGCCCTGGCCGTGCGGGACCGACGAGTTGGTGAAGGCGTACGCCGCGAGGTTGAGGCTCTCGGTCGCATTCTTGGTGAAGACGAGCTGGTCGGGCGTGGCGCCGACGAAGGCCGCCAGCCGGGCGCGGGCCGACTCGTACGCGTCGGTCGCCTCCTCCGCGAGCTGGTGGGCGCCGCGGTGCACCGCCGCATTGCACGTCCGGTAGTACTCCGCCTCGGCCTCGAGCACCTCGATCGGCTTCTGGCTCGTTGCGGCGCTGTCGAGGTAGACCAGGCGGCGCTGGTCCCGCACCGTCCGGTCGAGGATCGGGAAGTCCTCCCGGACCTTGTCGACGTCGATCGTCACGACGCGGTCGCCGCCCCGATGAAGCGCTCGTAGCCCTCGGACTCGAGCACGGCGGCCAGCTCGGGCCCACCGCTCTCGACGATGCGGCCGTCCACGAACACATGGACGTAGTCGGGCGTGATGTAGCGCAGGATCCGGGTGTAGTGGGTGATCAGCAGCGTCCCCGCACCGGTCTCCTCGCGGAAGGCGTTGAATCCTTCCGACACCACCCGCAGCGCGTCCACGTCGAGCCCCGAGTCCGTCTCGTCAAGGATCGCGATCTTCGGCTTGAGGAGCGAGAGCTGGAGGATCTCGTGGCGCTTTTTCTCTCCGCCCGAGAAGCCCTCGTTGACGTTGCGCTCGGCGAAGACGGGGTCCATCTGGAGCTCGGCCATCGCGTCCTTCATCTCCTTCAGCCACGTGCGCAGCTTGGGGGCCTCACCGCGCACGGCGGTCGCCGACGTGCGCAGGAAGTTGGAGACGCTCACCCCGGGGATTTCCACCGGGTACTGCATGGCCAGGAACAGGCCGGCGCGGGCCCGCTCGTCGACGCTCATCGTGAGTACGTCCTGGCCGTCGAGCTCGATCGAGCCCGACGTGACCTGGTACTTGGGGTGACCGGCGATGACGTAGGCGAGGGTCGACTTGCCCGATCCGTTGGGCCCCATCACGGCGTGGGTGCTTCCGGAGTCGACGCTCAGCGTGACGCCTCGCAGGATCTCGCGCGGACCGGCGTCCGTGATGACGGAGGCATGGAGGTCGCGAATGGCCAGGGTGCTCATGAGATGTCCTCTGCTGCTATTGACGGGGTGGGGTCGATCTCGACGACGGCGGGCTCGCCGACGATGCGGACGGGGTAGGTGGCGACGGGCAGGGTCGCGGGCGGGCTGAGCGGCTGGCCGGTGCGCAGGTCGAACGCCGACCCGTGCAGCCAGCACTCCAGGGCGCAGCCCTCTACCTCGCCCTCGGCCAGAGATACATCGGCATGCGAACACCGGTCGGCGAGCGCGAACACGCCCTCGTCGGTGCGCACCACGGCCATGGCGATGCCGCCCACGACGATCCGCGTGGCGGCATCGATGGGCAGCTCGTCCAGGCTCGAGGCCACGAGATAGGTCATTCGGCGGCCTCGAGATGGCGCTCGAGATCGGCATCCATGCCCAGCCGCTGTGCGATCCGCTGCAGCACGATCTCGCGCCACTCCACGCTGTCGATCCGGGCGAGCACGTCGACGAAGAAGCCGCGGACGACAAGCTGGCGCGCGATGCGCTCCGGAATGCCCCGGGCCTGCAGGTAGAACAGCTGCTGGTCGTCGAAGCGGCCCGTGGCACTCGCATGGCCGGCGCTGGCGACGTCGCCCGTCTCCAGCTCCAGATTGGGCACCGAGTCGGCACGCGCACCGTCGTCGAGGACGAGGTTGCGGTTCATCTCGTAGGTGTCGGTGCCGACGGCCTCGCGACGGACGACGACGTCGCCCACCCACACGGTATGCGTGCCGGCACCGCTCAGCGCACCCTTGTAGGCCACGTGGCTCGAGCAGTGGGGGGCCACATGCTCCACGAGGGTGCGGTGCTCGACGAACTGGCCGGAGTCCGCGAGGAACGCGCCGAGCATCGTCGCACTGCCCCCCGGACCTGCGTAGGAGACCGACGGCAGGATGCGCACCACGCGACCGCCGATGGTGATGGCCGATCCGGTGAAGGTGGCATCGCGGCCCACCCTCGTGGGCCACTGCCACAGATGAACGTGCTCGACCGAGCCCTCGAGGATCGACAGCATCGACAGATTCGCCCCGTCGCCCACGTCGGTGACGATTGCCCCACTGGTGTCGGCCGATGCATCGTGGACGACCACCACGGTGGCCCGCGCCCCGCGGCCGATGCGGATGTCGACGTGCCCGTGCGCCCGGGCACGGTCCGCCCTCAGTCGGACCACGATCGGCTCCGCCACCACGGTGTCGGCGGGCACCTCCACTCGCACGCTGCGGTGGACGCTGGACCAGGCGATCACGGAGGGCCGATCGGTCGGCAGCCAGTGACCTGCATCATCGGACCGGAAGTCCACCACGCTGACATGCGACCCGGGATCTACGGTCAGGTCACCGGACTGGGCGTCGACCTCGAACAGGTGCGCGATCTTGGCCACCGGAGTGAAGCGCCACTCCTCCTCGCGACCATGCGGGACCACGAAGTCCTCGGGTCGGGCAGAGGAGATCCGCCTCGCATTGTCGAGCGGAGGCGCGTCCAGGACGGTCACCCCACCGCCCCTTCCATCTGGAGCTCGATCAGGCGGTTCAGCTCGAGGGCGTACTCCATGGGCAGCTCGCGGGCAATGGGCTCGATGAAGCCGCGGACGATCATGGCCATGGCCTCGTCCTCCGTCATGCCGCGCGACATGAGGTAGAACAGCTGGTCCTCGCTGACCTTGGACACCGTGGCCTCGTGCCCCATCGACACGTCGTCCTCGCGGACGTCGACGTACGGATAGGTGTCCGAGCGCGAGATGTCGTCGACCAGCAGCGCATCGCACTTGACCGTACTGCGGGCGCCGTGCGCTCCCTCCTGCACCTGGACCAGTCCGCGGTAGGACGTACGCCCTCCCCCGCGGGCGACGGACTTGGAGATGATGTTCGACGACGTGTTCGGGGCGGCGTGCACCATCTTGGCGCCCGCGTCCTGGTGCTGGCCCTCGCCGGCGAAGGCGATCGAGAGCGTCTCGCCGCGAGCATGCTCACCGGTCATCCACACCGCGGGGTACTTCATCGTGACCTTCGAGCCGAGGTTGCCGTCGACCCACTCCATGGTGGCCCCCGCGTGCGCGACAGCGCGCTTGGTCACGAGGTTGTAGACGTTGTTCGACCAGTTCTGGATGGTCGTGTAGCGGCACCGGGCACCCTTGCGGACGATGATCTCGACCACGGCCGAGTGCAGGGAGTCCGATGAATAGATGGGGGCCGTGCAGCCCTCGACGTAGTGCACGTAGGCGTCCTCGTCGACGATGATCAGCGTGCGCTCGAACTGGCCCATGTTCTCGGTGTTGATCCGGAAGTAGGCCTGCAACGGGATCTCGACGTGCACTCCCTTGGGCACATAGATGAACGACCCACCGGACCAGACCGCGGTGTTGAGGGCGGCGAACTTGTTGTCGCCGACCGGGATCACCGACGCGAAGTACTCGCGGAAGATGTCCTCGTGTTCACGGAGACCGGTGTCGGTGTCCAGGAACACCACTCCCTGCTCCTCGAGGTCCTCGCGGATCTTGTGGTAGACGACCTCGGACTCGTACTGCGCCGCGACACCGGCGATCAGCCGCTGCTTCTCGGCCTCCGGGATGCCGAGCCGGTCGTACGTGTTCTTGATGTCCTCAGGCAGCTCGTCCCATGACGCCGCCTGCTTCTCGGTGGACCGGACGAAGTACTTGATCGTGTCGAAGTTGATGCCGCGCAGGTCCGAGCCCCAGACCGGCATGGGCTTGCGCTCGAAGAGGCGCAGGCCCTTCAGCCGGAGGTCGAGCATCCACGAGGGCTCGTTCTTCTTCGCCGAGATGTCCCGGACGACGTCCTCGTTCAGCCCGCGGCGGGCGTTCGTCCCGGCGACGTCGGGGTCATGCCAGCCGTACTCGTACCGACCGAGGTCGGAGATGGTGGCTGCGGTTTCCTCGGCTGCGGTGCTCATGCGGAGACCTTTCGTCGGGAGTCGGTACGGGATTCGTGGCTCGGTCTGGCGTCATCGTGACGGTCGGCGTGACGGTCGGCGTGGGGGCTGGGCAGGAGGGGTATGACGGTCGTGCAGATCTCGTCGCCGTTCGCGAGCGTGGCCAGCCGGGTCACGTGCCGGTCCAGGATTCGCGACAGTTCGGCGGTCTCCGCCTCGCACAGCTCAGGGAACTGGCGTGCCGCGTCGACGACCGGGCAGCTGTGCTGGCACAGCTGCACCGCGAGATCGCCGAGGGGCCGCACCTCGGCGGCGTAGCCCGCCCTGGTGAGCTCGTCGGCCAGCTCCTCCGGCGTGGGCTCCGGCGCTAGGTGGGCCGCGAGGGTACGCGCGCGCTCACGGGCGAACTCCTCGACCGCCTCTGCGCCGTAGCGGGAGGCGAGGAACCCCAGGGCGCCTAGGGCGAGATCGTCGTAGGCGGAATCGCAGGCGGCGCGACCCGCGCTGGTGAGGGTGAAGACGCTGCCGGGCCGTCCCCGCCCGCGCTTGGGGCTCGGGCCGTACGGCGCCCGGTCGTGGGCCGTCACCAGGCCCGCGTCTGTGAGGGCGGTGAGGTGCCGGCGCACCCCGGCGGTCGAGAGGTCGAGTGCCTCGGCGAGCTCGGCGGCGGTCTGCGGCCCACGTTCGAGCAGCATGCGCGCAACGCGCTCTGCGGCCTCACCGGGGAATTTCACAACCTCATTGTTGCGTAAATGGTCGAGCGCGCAAGTCCGGGGTCCCGCCGGGCGCCTATAGTCCCCTCGTGCCCGCCGTTCTCATCGACGACCTCACCGTGCGCTACGGCGATCGGGAGGCGGTCCGGGGCCTGTCACTGGTGGCCGGCACGGGGGCGGTGACCGCCCTGGTCGGTCCCAACGGTGCCGGCAAGACCTCGACCGTGGAGGTCTGCGTCGGCCTGCGGGCGGCGACTGGCGGGACCGTCGAGGTCCTCGGGACCCGGCTGCCCGCCAACGGCAGCGCCCGAGCCTCGCTCCATCGAGACGTCGGCGTCATGCTGCAGGACGGCGGCCTCTACTCGACGGCCCGTCCGCGCGAGATGGTGGCGCACCTCGCTCGCCTGTACCCGGGCGCGGCCGATCCCGACGAGCTGCTCGTCGCCGTCGGCATCGACCCCGGGACGCGCACGCCGCTGCGCCGGATGTCCGGGGGTGAGCAGCGGCGGGTCGCTGCTGCGGCGGCGCTCGTGGGTCGGCCCCGGCTCGTCTTCCTCGACGAGCCCACCACGGGCCTGGACCCCGCCGGGCGACGGACTTTCCACGACCTGCTCCGCAGCCAGGTCGCGGCCGGGTGCTCGGTCCTGCTGACCACCCATCTGCTGGACGACGTCGAGCGCCTCGCCGATCACGTCGTCGTCATGGCGGGGGGCCGCGTGGTCGCGTCGGGCGGCGTCGCTGAACTCACCGGTGATGACCTGATCCGCTTCCGCGGCCCGGTCGCGATGGACCTGTCGGGGCTGCGCGCCGACCTGCCTCTCGGGTGCTCGGTGGAGGAACAGGCTGCGGGTCGATACCTCGTCACCGGCTCCGTCGATCCGCAGGTGCTCTCGCGCGTCACGTCATGGTGCGGACGGCAGGGGCTCATGAGTCAGGACATCCGGTGGGGGCGCCGACCGCTCGAGGAGGTCGTCATCGAGCTGACGTCGGGCATCGAGCAGGCATCGGACGACGAAGGCGGCACGCGGTGAGCGGGCGGACCGCGCAGCGGCCGGCGCAGCGCGCGCTCGCCCAGGCCGGATGGGAGATGCGCCTGCTGCTCCGCAACGGCGAGCAGCTGCTGCTGACGGTCATCATCCCGGTAACGATTCTGCTCGTGCTCACCCTTACCGATCTCTTCCCGCAGGGTCGCGGGCCGGAAGGACTGCCGCGGTCGCTCGCCACCGTGCTCACCGTCTCGATCATCAGCAGTGCCTTCACGTCACTGGCCATCGCCACGGCATTCGAGCGCCGGTCCGGCGCCCTGCGACTGCTGAGCACGACGCCCCTGTCCATCCGCGAGCTGATCACCGGGAAACTGCTCGCGACCGTCGGCGTGACGGCCGTGTCAGCGGTGGTGGTCGTACTCGTCGCCGTGGTGCTCGGCTGGCGCCCGGGCCCGGGTGCGGCATGGGCGGTGCCCGTGCTCGTGCTGGGCGTGGCGGCATGGGTCCCGTGGGGCCTGGCGCTCGCAGGCGCCCTGCGCGCCGAGGCCGTCCTGGCGGTCGCCAACGGGATCTTCCTCGTCCTCCTCCTGCTGGGCGGCGTCGTCATCCCGGTCACCTCGCTGCCCGGAGCACTCGGCGCCCTCGCCTCCGTCCTGCCCAGCGGCGCGCTGTCCGACGCCCTGACCACGGCACTCGTGACCGGCTCGCCCGACGCGGCCGCCTGCCTCGTGCTCGTGGTGTGGGCGGGCGCAGGCGTGCTCGTCGCGACGAGGTCCTTCCGCTGGGCCTAGGCTGGTGACGTGAGCACGGCGCTGGCACCCGACCGCGCCGGTGGACTCGATCGACGTACTCCTCGAGCCGTCCGCGGCATCTATATCGCGAACCTGGTCGCCCAGGGGGCCATCGTCGTCACCGGCGCAATCGTGCGCCTCACCGAGTCCGGGCTCGGCTGCCCCACTTGGCCGGAGTGTGTCGAGGGCTCGATCACGCCCACCTCGACCCAGGTCGAGGGGTGGACCAAGTTCGTGGAGTTCGGCAACCGCCTGCTGACCTTCGCCCTGCTCGTCCTTGCGATCGCGGCGATCGTCGCCGCCCTGGTCGACCGCCGCCGACGCGCACGGGCGGGCCTGCCTGCTCGCCCCGTTCTGGTGATCCTCGCCGCGATCCCCCTGATCGGCACCCTCGGTCAGGCCGTGCTCGGCGGCATCACCGTGCTCACCGGGCTGCACCCGCTCACCGTCGCCGCGCACTTCCTGGTGTCCATGGCCATCCTCGCCGGCACCATGGCGCTCGTGGTGCGTTCCGGCGATCCGGGCGACCAGCCGGTGATGAAGCTCGTGCCACGGCCGGTACAGGCGCTCACGTGGCTGCTGCTCGCCGTCACGGGTGCCGTGGTGCTGCTCGGCGTCCTGGTCACCAGCGCGGGACCGCACAGCGGAGATGACCGCGCAGAGCGGCTTGGGATCGACTTCCGGACGATCGCATGGCTGCATGCCGACCTCGTGCTGCTGTTCCTCGGCCTGCTGATCGGCCTGCTCGTCTCGTGCGCGCTCGTGCGCTCGCCGTCGACCGGCGCCGCTCCCGTACTGCTGCGACGACGTGCCTTGCTGCTCCTCGGCATCGCGGCCCTGCAGGGCGTCATCGGCTACACGCAGTACTTCACCGGACTGCCCGAGGTGCTCGTCGCCCTGCACGTCATCGGTGCGGTGCTGGTTTGGGTGACGGCACTCTCACTGCCTGCCGCGCTGCGCACGCGTGGCTGACCGCGGGGCCCGCGCTAGGGGACGAAAGGGTCCAGTGCCACGAGCAGGAACAGCAGGGCCAGGTAGGTGATCGACCCGTGGAACAGGCGCATCGCGGCCGCCGTCACCGCCCCCTCCCCCTGCCGGACCTGACGCCTGAGTCCGTAGGCCATAGCGAGGAATGCGGCGCCGAGGACGACCGCTCCCACGCCGTAGACCCAGCCCATTCCGGCCACCGGGATGAGCACCAGTGAGGTCGCCACCATCACCCAGGAGTAGCCCAGGATGCTCGTCGTGACCTGCAGGTCCGTGCGCACGACCGGCAGCATCGGCACGCCCGCCGCGGCGTACTCGTCGCGAAAGCGCATCGCCAGCGGCCAGTAGTGGGGCGGGGTCCAGAAGAACACGATCAGGAACAGCACGATCGGCGCCCAGGTGAGTGACCCGGTGACGGCGGCCCACGCGATGAGGACGGGCATGCAGCCTGCTGCACCGCCCCACACGATGTTCTGCGCCGTGCGCCGCTTGAGCACCATCGTGTAGACGACGGCGTAGAACGCGATCGCGATGACGGCGAGGAGCGCAGACAGCGCATTGGCCGTCCACCACAGAATGGCCGCGCTCACGATGCCGAGCACTATCCCCTGCACGATGCCCGCCCGGACCGAGACGGCCCCGAGCACCGCCGGGCGGTGGTAGGTGCGGGGCATGACCGCGTCGATGTCGCGCTCGTACACGCTGTTGAACGTGCTGGCCGACGCCGCAGCGAGCGTTCCGCCCACGAGGACGCCGATCGTCGGGATGAGCGGCGGCAGCCCCTGGGCTGCAAGGAACATGGTGGGCAGTGCTGTCGCCAGCAGGAGTTCGACGATCCGCGGCTTGGTCAGCGCGATGTGGGCTCGAAGGCGAGACATGGGTGGCTGCTCAGCGTGATGCACGACGACGCCCACCCGGCTCCGATCAGCGATCCCGGACCGATGCCCGGGCCGTGGATTCCGGCGGGATGCCGGCGGTTCACTCTACCTTCCGCTCGCGCTCCTCTGCGCGGGCGCCGCTTTCGCTAGGGTCGTGGCATGACGTCAGCCACGACCCGGTCGCACGACAATTCGGCCCTGCCGGACGGCCTCGACTGGAATGCCGACGACGATCGCGCGATCGACTACCTGCGCGCCCTTGCGGCCGACGCGGTCCAGCGGGTCGGCAATGGGCATCCCGGCACGGCCATGAGCCTCGCCCCGGTCGCGTACCTGCTCTTCCAGAAGGTCATGCGCCACGATCCGCGCGACCCGGACTGGCTGGGGCGGGATCGCTTCGTGCTCTCCGGAGGCCACACGAGTCTGACCCTGTACAGCCAGCTCTTCGTCTCCGACTACGGCCTGACCATGGCCGACCTCGAGGCCTTCCGCACCGCGGGAAGCCGCACGCCGGGTCACCCGGAGCACGGCCACACGGTCGGCGTCGAGGCGACCACCGGCCCCCTGGGCCAGGGGCTCTCGATGGCGGTGGGCATGGCGATGGCGGCCCGGTACGAGCGCGGCCTGCTCGATCCGGACGCGGCCCCGAGCACGAGCCCCTTCGACCACCGAATATGGACCATCGCCGGGGACGGGGACCTCGAGGAGGGCATCACGTCCGAGGCCTCGTCGCTGGCCGGGCTGCAGAAGCTCTCCGAGCTGTGCGTCATCTACGACGACAACCACATCTCGATTGAGGGCGACACCGCTCTGGCGTTCGACGAGGACGTCTGCGAGCGCTACCGCGCCTACGGGTGGGCCACGCACCGGGTCGACCAACTGCCGGACGGATCCGTCGACGTGCCCGCACT
>Ga0129333_10000836_pt1 | contig 27048 bp, 30 predicted proteins | sample CPB6_08_DNA_FD_94474 | JGI IMG/M metagenome (GOLD analysis project Ga0129333, IMG submission 94474) | Freshwater to marine salinity gradient microbial communities from Chesapeake Bay, USA - CPBay_Sum_0.6_0.8_DNA | ecosystem: Environmental > Aquatic > Marine > Coastal | place: USA: Chesapeake... | reverse complement strand
CCTTCCTCTGCCCCTGCGGCTGCTTCGGCGCCACCTTCGTCTGCCCCACCTGCGCTGAGCAGCTTCTGCTCGAGGTGCCCGTCCATCTGCCCTTCCCTGTTCGTCGCACCATGGTCTGCCCAGACTGCGCCAGCCACATCACCCTCACCGTCCTCGGCGAGTGCCCACGCTCCCCCGATGACATGCCCGCTGTCCTCAGCACGGATCTGCGCCAGCACATCCGCAGTCTCAACCGTTCCCTCGACGCCTGAACCCATGCCCGTCTCTCGCATCACTGTCAACCTCTCCCCTGGCGAAGCCATGGAGGTCCACACCGCGGCCCTGGCCCACGGCTGCTCCATCTCCCAGCTCTGCCGTCACCGCATCACCAGCAACTCTTCCGCCTCTGGTGAGCCCATGACGCCGCCAAAGCCACCTGTGCGGCCTTCCGCGCCCGTTGTCATCACCAAACGGCCTAATCCCCTCACCCTCACTCCAGAGGCACGCACAAGCGCCGTAGAGGCCCTCGCACGCACCATCCCTGGCCTTCCCCGTGCGCAGGTCGAAGAGGCCTTCGCTGCCGTCGTCCTGGCCCTTGACGCGAAGATCGCCCGTGCCTAATCGGCTCACCTTCGTCGTCTTCGGTCTGCCAGCGGCGCAGGGCTCGAAACGTCACGTCGGCCGCGGCATCCTCGTCGAGTCATCCAAGGCCGTCGCCCCCTGGCGCGTTGACTGCAAGCACGCAGCCCTCGCCTGTCTCCCCCACGACTGGAGCACCGCTGGCCCCATGGCCATCGAGGCCCTCTTCCGCTTCAAGCGCCCTGCCTCCCACCTCGGCAAGCGCGGCGGCCTTCGACCTTCAGCCCCGCAGGCCCTCGTCTCCGCCAAGGCCGGCGATCTGGACAAGCTGCTTCGTTCCACCTTTGATGCCCTCACAGGCGTCGTGTTCGACGACGATCGCCAGGTGGTCACCGTCTCCGCCTCGAAGCGTTACTGCCTCCCTGACGAGCCCCAGGGCGCTCTCATCACCATCACCCCCCTATGACCAAGCTCACACCCGAACAACAGGTGAAATGCCTACGCACTGAAGCCCGCAAGCCAGGCGCTGAAGACTGGCACGCCATGCATAACCGCGTCCTCGTCCTAGACGCCCTCTACCACCTCGCTGGCCGCCACAGCAAAGACCACACCATGCACGGTCTCTACACAGGTCTGTGGGAAGAGCCACCCGCAAACCTCCCTTAGACCCCATACCATTATCCTGCAGTCACAACAGATTGGGTCCGTGACCTCAATCAATAACCTCCTCCCTGATCACAAGAACGCTCGTAGGCGCACTGACCGCTCTGCGTCCCTCATCAAAGAGTCAATTGGTCGCTATGGCGCAGCCCGCAGCATCGTCATCGACGAAGACAACCGCATCCTCGCGGGCAACGGCACCATCGAAGGCGCTAAAGCTGCTGGCATCAAGAACGTCCGCATCATCGAAACTGACGGCAACGAAGTCATTGCTGTCCGTCGCACGGGGCTGACCGAAGACCAGAAGATCGGCCTCGCACTCGCAGACAACCGCACCAGCGACCTCTCCGAGTGGGATCAGGAGATGCTTCGCCGTCTCTCCGAAGAACACGACATCTCCCCCTGGTTCGACGACGAAGACCTCAACGAACTCCTCGCCGCTACCGAACTCCCACCCGAAGAAGGCAACACCGACCCCGATGAGGTCCCCGAAGCCCCAGAAGACCCCATCACCAAACCAGGCGACCTTTGGATCCTTGGCAACCACCGCCTGCTCTGTGGTGACAGCACCAACCCGCAGCACGTCGAACGCCTCATGGATGGCAAGAAGGCGGACATCACGATCACAAGCCCGCCTTACGGTGTAAATCTCTCCTACAAGTCATACAAAGACAGTTTTAACCAAACTCTTCAGCTGATTAAAGATGTTATCCCGTTGATTGCTGCTTACACCAAAGATTATGCTGTCATCAATTTCGCGGACATTGTGCCTGGGTCCGAAATCGTCGGAACTGATGGGCCGTGCCAGTATTTAATGGGCGGCAATTACTTTGACGCATTTCGCGCTTCTGGTTGGGTGCTTTGGTCGCAACGCATTTGGAAAAAGCCGCACGCCAAAGTCTCTGCGCCTTGGACCTGCAACTCCAATCGCGCAGCTGCAGACTGGGAGCACATCTACACTTTTGCGTCGCCAAAACCTTCGTTCAATGAGCGATGCAATGGCTCGCATTTTGGCGTCATAGACTCTGCTGATTCTGGCGAGTCGAAAGTTTTAGACAAACATCCAGGCGCTTTTCCCGTATTTATTCCCGAAACTCTTATCCCAATTCATTCAAAGCCAAACGCAATTGTGCTGGAACCATTTGGCGGCACTGGGACTACGCTCATCGCCTGTGAACGTCAGCATCGTCACGCTCGCCTCATGGAACTCGACCCCGCCTACTGCGACGTCATCGTCAAACGCTGGGAAGACTTCACTGGCAACACCGCCGTCTGTCACCCCTCAGACGCACACTTCACTCAGGAGCAAGAGGAGCTGTTCTGATGGCTGGGCGCAAGTCCACTGCTGCTGAAAAGGACTACCGCACCAACCGTGTGGCAAGGCTCCTGAGCAATGGCGCTGTCCGCTCAGAGGTCTTGCAATACGCGGCAGCCGAATGGGGTGTCTCAGTTAGGACTGCTGATTCCTACATCGCCGCTGCACGCGAAGTTCTGAAGGCAGACTGGGACATCGACCGTCGCACCTACACTGCAGAGCTGCTAAGCCAGCTGGCGAGCCTGCAGAAGGAAGCTCGCAAGAGCAACCAGCCGCACGTCGCCTTGGGCTGCATCAACACTGCAGCCAGGATTGCCCATCTGTTCCAATGAGCATCCTTGCCGCTATCCCGCCTGGATCATGCCTTGATGACATCGACGCTAGTAGCGCCTTTGGCACTGCTGATTACGATTCCTATGTCAGCGACCTCAGCTCCAAGCTCACCACACCGCAGCGCAAGGTCTGGGATGCGGATCAGCGTTTCAAGCTCCTCTGTTCAGGTCGTCGCTTTGGCAAAACCTACCTCTGCATTACTCGTCTGATCTGCTGGGCACTTGAAAAGCCTGGCAGCCTTTGCTGGTACGTGACCGCCAACTACCGCATGGCAAAGCAGATCGCCTGGCGGGAGCTCAAGAACATGACGCCACCAGAGCTGGTGGTCAAACGCAACGAGTCTGACCTCAGCATTGAGCTCGTCAATGGCAGCCTGATCGCCCTTCGTGGCGCTGAGAACGAGGACAGCCTCCGCGGCGTCAGCCTCTCAGCACTGGTCGTGGACGAGGCCGCCTACGTGAAGCAGAGCGCCTGGGAAATGGTCCTACGCCCTGCCCTCTCCGATCAGGGCGGCCCTGCATGGTTCATCACCACCCCTGCTGGCCTCAACTGGTTCCACGACCTCTGGGAGCAGGCCCAGGACCAGCCCGACTGGACCACCTTCAGCTTTACCACCGTCGAGGGTGGCAACGTCCCGCCTGACGAGGTCGCCGCGGCCAAGCGCACCCTCGACGAGCGCACTTTCCGCCAGGAGTACCTCGCCAGCTTCGAGACGTTGACGGGCAGGGTGTTCCCTGATTTCAGCGATGACAACATCACCGCCGACGCCCAGGACACCGGCGGCCCGATCCTCTGGGGCACCGACTTCAACGTCAGCGTCATGGCTGGCGTTCTCGGATCCCGTGTCGGCGACACCCTTCACATCTGGGATGAGATCAGCCTTCGGCAGTCGAACACCGACGAGGTGTGCGCCATGCTTCGCGAGCGGTTCAAGGGCCGCGAGATCGTCGCTTACCCAGATCCCACCGGATCAGCCCGCAAGACCAGCGCCGCTGGCGAGACTGACCATGGCATCATCCGCCGCTACGGCTTCTCCTGCATCACCCCAAAGCACCCCTGGGCCGTCAAGGACAAGATCAATGCCAGCAACTGGCTCATCCGCACCGCTGACGGCACCATCCGCCTCCTCGTCCACCCCCGGTGTAAGCACACCATCAAGGCCCTCAGGAACGTCACCTACAAGGAAGGCTCAGAGGACTACGTGATCGACAAGACCGCCGGCATCGAGCACTGGACCGATGGCCTGGGCTACTTGATCCTCGGCGCCTTCAATCAGGTCAAGCCCTGGCAGACCGGCAGCAGCCGCTCGGTTCGCGTTTGGTAGCACAGCCCTTGATCCCTAGACTCAACCTCAGGACTGCGGCGGCGAGATAGTGGCACAACCGGGCTCAGGCTTCCCCGTGGATGGCGCCTACCCCTCCGGGCTGGCCCACACCAGCTACACCGGTGCGCCGGAGCCCTACGAGCAGGGCCCCACCGTCGGCGATGACCCTTCCTTCATCTCCGGCCCGGTCATGGAGATGTCCGAAGCCTGGGCCCAGATTGACGTCTGCGTCCTTGGCACTCAGTTCTTCCGTCGGCAGGCACCGATCTACCTGCCACAGGAGCCGGAGGAGGACGAGAAGGCCTGGCGCCGCCGGATCTACCACGCCACCATGGCGCCGTTCCTCGTGCGGATTGCCGAGCAGGCCGCTGCCCTGATCCTGCGCAAGCCGATCCAGCTGGAGCCGCCATCTGAGGACGGCTCTGGCGACGTGGATCCGTTCTGGGAGGAGTGGGCCGGTGACGTAGACGGCCGTGGCTGCGATCTGGACGCCTTCGCTCGCCGTCTGGCGATCCGCGCCATCCTCTACGGCCACTCCAGCATCCTGGTGGATTATCCCAGCCAGGAGCCGGCCCCGACCCTCCAGGTTGAGCGTGAGCTGGGGCTGGTGCCTTACCTCAGCCACGTTGACATCCAGCAGATCCTCGGCTGGCGCGCCGACTCCACGGCGCCGAACAGCAGCCTGGCCCAGGTGCGGATCGACGAGTGGGTTGTCGAGCCGAAGGGCGAGTTCGGCGAGGAGCAGATCCGTCAGATCCGCGTGCTGGAGCCCGGCCGCTGGCGCGTCTTCCGCCTGGTGGGCGACAGCGACAACGCCCGCCGGTGGTCACTCCACGCCGAAGGCACCACCAGCCTGTCGCGCATCCCGCTGGCAACGGCTTACAGCAACCGGATCAACGATCTGCAGTCTCGGCCGCCGCTGCTGGAGGTGGCGCACTTGAACATCGCTCACGCCCAGCGCACGGCGGATCTCACGCACGCCCTCCACGTCGCGGCCCTGCCGGTGCTGGTGCTCAAGGGCTTCGATGACCAGAGCGGGAAGATCGGCCTGAGCGCCAACACGGCGATCCTGTTGCCGCCGGAGGGCGATGCCAGCTACGTCGAGCCGACCATCGCGGCCTTCGACGCCCAGCAGGCCCGGATCACCGAGCTGGAGCGGCAGATCGAGAGCCTTGGCATCAGCACCCTGTTCGCCCAGAAGATGGGCGCCGAGACGGCGGAGTCCAAGCGCCTGAGCCGGACCGACAGTGATTCCCTGTTGTCCATCGTCAGCAAGGATGTCCAGGACGCCCTGCAGAAGGCCCTGGACTTTGCGGCTGAGTTTGCCGGCAAGGAGGCGCCACGGGTGACCCTGGATCGGGACTTCGATCTCCAGGCACTCGATGCGGGCCAAATCACGCAGTACCAGGCTCTCTGGCAGAACGGCGCCATTTCCCACGAAACCTTGCTGCGGATGCTGAAGCAGGGCGAGGTGCTGCCTGACATCGACATCGACGCTGAGATCGAGCTGACGGAGCAGGACCAGGCAAAGTCCATGGCTCTGCAGTCCGAGCTGCTCAACAGCCAACAGGGGCAGCCAGCAGGCGAGTCAGGCCCCTCCGGCGAGGAAGAGGATCAGGACGATGAGCCAGATGACGATGACGAGGGCGAGGAGGAGCAGCAGAACTGACTCGTGCATGCGGGCTGAGGCGGTGCTCCTTGGTCTTCCTAGACTCTTACTCAGCTCTGCCCTTTACGCCATGGCTGTCGACCAGCTGATGACCCACGCTGGCTACAGCGAGGTGTTCGACATCGGAGCCGGCACCTCCATCAGCTACGCCTTCACGCCCACCCAGGAGGCCTACGTGGCCTTCCAGCAATCCACCGACGGCGGCGCCACCTGGACCACCACCGTCGAGGACATCCTGAAGGAGCTGGATTCCGCGATTGCTCCAGGCCAGGCGCCTAACACCCAGTACAGGGTCAAGCTGTTCGGCGGCGTCGGCACTCTTCGCGTTCAGTTCGACGCCGCCTGATGGCAACCCCCCTCTTTTTCTCGATCCCGAGGGCCAGCCTCATCACGCTGCCGAAGCACATCAAGCTCTGCCCAGCAGCTGACATACACGTGGCCTATGCGGACGTTCGGGCCTGGGCCTACTCGGTTCAGGCGAGGGGGCTGGTAGTCGTCATCGACCTGACAACGGTCGGACTTGCGTCTGAGGTCGTCGAGCGTGCGTCAATCGTGGCGTTCGATGGCCCGTGGGTTCAGCAGCTCATCAAGGTGACGAGCAGCGCTGACGGTGGGCCGTGACCTGCGGCTACAGGCGCCTCTCAAGCAGCTCTCGTTCGAGCAGTTCCAGCCGCTGTCGCAAGGCGACAACCTCACGCTCCAGGGCCTCGGCGTGAAACTTCGCCTGCACTGATTCGGGCGCTGGGACGATGGCTCCGTCTGGGCTGATCAGCACCCTGGCGGCCTGTTCCAGACGATCGAGGCGGCCGTCTAGCTGCAGACCGGCGGTGATCATCCAGGTCAGGATGCCGCCTAGGGCCGTGAGCAGGGCCGCCGCCAGCGGCGCATGCTCTTTGTGGATCAGGGGCTCGGGTTCAGTCACCGTTTGACGGCGGATTGGAGCGGAGGCTGACCAGCGTGGCCAGCAGGCTGAACAGAGCCTGAAGGGCTCGGTTGTCGTGGTCCTTGCAGTCCTCGCTGGAGGCGTAGCTGAGGCCCAGGAAGCCTGCCCCGGTGCAGCTGGCGGACCAGCTGACCGAGAGCAGGGTGATGGTGCAGACCGTGGCGATCAGCACCCGGGTCAGCCAGCGAGGCTCACGTGGCATCGCCGGTGCCGCTCACCATGTTCAGCGTCGCGGCGATCAGGTTCGCCAGCACCTCATCAGGCTGGCCATCGGCTGCGCTGGCGTCGATGTTGTGGTCCTTGGCCAGCTGGAGCAGCTGCTCGCGGGTGAGCCCCACCAGGCTGTCAGCGCCGGAGACATCCACGGGAGGCTGGACAGCAGGATCAGGCTCGGGCGCCTTCACGCCGGCCTGGAGCAGGCCGCTCACCGCCTTCTCCAGGTTGGCCACCCGATCAGTCACCTGGCCGATGCCGGTGACGAAGGCCGCCATGTCCTCGCGCACCTTCTGCAGGTCAGGCGCCCCGGCGGCCTGGCCCAGCTGCCCGATCAGGTCATCGAGGATGGTGCGCAGTTCGCCGCGAGTGATCGGCGCCACATCGTTGCCCTGGGCGGCCAGGGGATGCAGTTTCACGAAGGCGGCTTCGGCCTTCTGCAGGACTTCTTCGCCGGTGGTCATGGAACGGATCAAGGGGGCCCTAGTGAGCGTAGGCACCGTCGATCCACTGGCCCATGGCTGTCAGCTGTCGGCCTTCTGGGTCCGGCGGCGACGCTTCGGGGCAACCTGCTCGGTTACTTGCTCGGGAGCATGTTCAGCGACTTGCTCGGCGACAGCCTCCGGCACTTCTATCTCGGTCGTGAAGACTTCCGACCCGATTCGCGTCGTGATGATCTGAGTAGGCATCTACCGTGAGGCTCTCAGGTTCAGGGTAGGCGTGACCGAGGCACAGCTCCGCCTGTTCATTCGCCAGGCGTTCGCCATGGCGAACCGTGAGGCAGCGGTGCTGAAACGGCTGGATCCGGTGCTGCTCCGGGTGATGGCACGGGTTCGGCAGATCGTGGAGGCCGGCCTGCCGGATGACGGTCTGCTGAGGGGCCTGGAGTGGAAGCGGCTCCAGCCTCAGGTGATCGAGGCCCTGGGCCCGCTGAACGACCAGTTCCGCGACGCCCTGCTGGACGAGCTGGGCGCCATGGCGCCGGATGTCCAGCAGGAGGCTGCTGCGATGGTGAAGGCAGCTCCCGCTCCGCAGGTTGGGGCCGTCCAGGCGCCGGACGGGCTCAGGCAGGTCGCTCCGGCTGATTCGGTGCAGGCAGTCCTTCGCACGAAGGTCAACGGCCGCCGGCTGGGCGAGCTGTTCGGCGCCAGCGACGACAGCCCGCTGTCGCTGTTCATCCGCAGCAACCAGCGGGAGATCGACCGGCGCGTTCAGACGGGGATCCTGAAGGGCACCAGGACGAAGGACATCGCCGACGAGATGGCGGTGCTGCTGGTGCGCAATGGGCGGGAGTATCTGTCGCTGAAGGGCGCTGGAGCAGCGGCGGCGATCCGTCGGGATGCCATGGCGATCACCCGTACGGCAATCCAGGACGCGAACCGCCAGGTGAAGGAGGAGGTCTACAAGGCGAACGCTGACGCCCTGTCTGGGCTGGAGTGGGAGTGGGTGGCAGCACTGGACAGCCGCACCTGTCCGACCTGCGCGCCGATCGACGGCCAGCGGTGGAAGCGGAAGGCGGATGCGCCGACCTGGCCGCGTCACGTCAACTGCCGTTGCCAGGTGGTCCCAGTGGACCCGGACGAGGCGGCCAGTATCAGGGGCGGCCAGGTAGTCAGTCCTGAGCGGTTCACCGGGCCCAGGGCCTACAAGACGAAGGTCAATGCCCAGGGGGAGAAGCTCTACCGGAAGGGCGTGGACGTGAAGGGCACCGGCGGGAAACCCCCGACCTACGCCGACTTCCTGGCCCAGTCCAACGAGAAGACGCGCCAGGTGTTCTTTGGCGGCGGCAATGCTGGCAGCATCCGCGCTGCCCGGTTTCAGTCGCTGGTGAAGGCCGGCCACACGCCCCAGGAGGCGCTGAAGAAGCTGGTGGTGGGGGATGGGTTCAAGCCGATCGACAAGCTGCCGACGGTGAAGAAGCCAGCGGCGGTGAAGCCGAAGCCAGCGGCGGTGAAGCCGAAGCCAGCGCCAGTAGCACCCAAGGCGCCTGCGCCGAAGCCAGCGGCTTCTCAGGCGAAAGCGCCGCCCAGCAAGCCGCTTGACCTGCAGGCGATCTTCGACGATCCGTCCACCACCCGATCTCTCGGGCGTGGGATGTTCGGCGAGGCCCGCCAGACCCCTTACGGCATCGCGAAGCGAGGGTGGCTGAGCAAGACCGAAATGGAGGCACTGGAACGTCTCAAGGGCACAGGCTTCACGCCGATGCCCCTGGGCGTGGTCTACGAAGAGGGCGACTGGAACCGGCGCGTATTCCCAGGGATGACAGTGCGTCGTGGCACCCTGTTGATGGAGAAGGCGCCAGGCGGCCCCGTCCACCTGCAGGACTTCTCGAAGCAGGAGGCGAATACCGCTTTCGACAAGCTGATGCAGGCCCGCGCCGCCATCCACCGTCAGGGCATCGCCCACCAGGACATGCACGCCGCGAACGTCCTTTACGACAAGGCGTCCGAACGGCTCACGGTGATCGACCTGGGCGTGGCCAGGCTCGATTCCAGGGCGGCCTTGATCGAGGGCCTCGGCACTCGTCGCGGCCGGATCCACTTCGGGAAGATCGAGCAGCCGGGCGACTACCAATCGCGGAGCACCTTCCAGGTGCTGAACAAGGGCAGTGCCCTGGCCAGCAATGCGACGTGGAAGCGGTTCCAGGCCAATCGCAAGAAGGTGGAGGCCCTTCTGGCGGCTGAGGGCCTCGACTCGAGGGCTCTGAACATCCGTACGATCCCTCGTGCCTTCTCTGCCGCCGTCTCCCCTGAGCGGGCGGCAGAGTTGGTGGAGATGCTCTACGACGGGATCTGATGGACGCTCAACAGACCTACCAGGAGCTCCGCGACGCTCGCCGGCTGGCGATCCTCCGGGGAGACGAAGGTGAGGCTTACCGGCTCTATGGCTTGATGATGGAACTGCTCTCCAGCGGCCAGGTTGACCAGGACCAGCTGACTGCTGCTCAGGTGCTCTGACTGCTTCCGTTTAGCATTAGCTCAGAGCCTGTGGCTCTGCCGTACATCAATCCCCCATGTCCGAGAACATCGAGCAACAGCCCGTGGCCGACGCTCAAGCCCCTGCGGGGCAGCCTGACCTGGCGGCTCAAATCGAGGCGCTCAAGGCGAAGAACGCCGAGCTGATCGGCGAGAAGCAACGGGTCAAGGCGCAGTTCGACGACTTCCAGCTACAGATCGCTGAGTTGCGACAGCAGAACGCCCAGCAGAAGCAGGCTCAGCTTGCGGAAGCCGGACAGTTCGAGCCGCTCTGGAAGGAAGCATCCGAAACGAACAAGGCCCTGCGACAGCAGATCACCGAACTCCAGCAACAGCTGGAGCAGAAGGATGCGGCCTACCAGCAGCAGACAATCCAGGCCCGTGCCGTCTCTGCCTTCCAGCAGGCTGGCGTGGTGCAATCGGAGCACATGTACGCCCTGCTCAAGGACAAGCTGAGGCTGAAGGATGGGACCGTGGTCGCTCTGGACGGGGGCGTCGAGACCGACCTGGGCCAGTTCCTCAACAGCCTCAAGGCGCCCGAGAGCCAGTTCGCCTACATGTTCAGCGGATCTGGCGCCCGTGGGATGGGTGCTGTCGGCACTGCCAACCGCTCAGCTTCCGGCGTAGCGAACCCTTACCTGGCGAAGAACTTCACCGAGATCATTCGCCTGGAAGCTGAGAACCCTGAGCTGGCTGCTCGCCTGAAGGCGGAAGCCCGCTGAGCCCCTGTGGGGCCCCTGTCAATCCCTACCCCCACTGAACGATGGGCCTTTACCTGGGGAACCTGAACCCCGACTCGACCTTCACTTCCGACATCGCCTCCGTCACCCGGCTGGCGACCTCGGCACCCTTCGGCCGTTACCTGGCTGAGGAGATCTTCCAGCGCTCGGCCTTCGTGCGCTCCGGTGTCCTGGGCCAGAGCGCCCTGCTGAGCGGCACCACCGGCACCCGCATCGAGGCGCCGTTCTTTGACCCGATCAACGCCGTCGAGGAGCAGATCCGCTCTGACGACACCTGGGGCACCAGTGGCGCCGGTCACTTCACCTCCCAGAAGGTGACGGCCAGCACCCAGTACGCCACGATCACCTACCGGGGCTTCATGTTCTCGGCGGATGATCTGAGCCGCTACCAGACCGGCGAAGACCCACTGGCCCATTTCCGCAGTCAGCTGGCTGCTGACCTGGACCGCAAGCTCACCGGCAAGCTGCTCTCCCAGCTGACCGGCCTGGTCGGCCCTGGCGGCCCTCTGGCGGCCACCAACAGCCTGGACGCTTCGGCGACCAGCAACCCCGCTGAGGCCAACTACCTCAGCGCTGCCAACATCACCGCCGCCAAGTACCTGCTGGGCGAGCGGGCCAGCTCCGTGACCGCTATCGCCATGCACCCGCTCGTGGCGGCGTACATGGAGCAGATCGGTGCCCTGACCTTCTCGACCGATGCGCTCAGCACCGGCGGCGGGATCGTCTGGGGTGGCGGCGGGGTCGGCCTGACCAGCACCCAGGTCGGCTACATGATGGGCTTGCGCGTCATCGTGGACGAGCAGCTGCCGATCCGTGGCACCTCCGGCCAGGCTCAGCAGTTCGTCTGCTACCTGTTCGGCAACGGCGTCGTCCAGACCGGCACCCAGTTCCCGATCAGGATCGAGGCTGAGCGCAACATCGCCAGCCTGCAGGATGCCGTCGCTGTTCACTACAGCAACTGCATGCATGTGGTTGGTACCAGCTGGGCCTCCAGCGGCGACAACCCGAACAATGCTGGCCTGGCGACTCCTGGTAACTGGGCCCTCGCCTACAGCGAGCCTCGGCTGATCCCTCTGGTGGAGCTGACCGTGAACAGTCCCTTCGGCGGCAACGTGGCCTGAGCCAGGCCCTAGCCTGTCGGGCGACTCCTTTGGTTATGGGCTCCCCTCGGGGGGCCTTTTTCATGGGCAGCCGTGACGCCAGCTCTACCCTGGGGCCACCATCCCCGAAGCCTCGGCCGATGATCCAGCTCTGTCGCATCCACGCCTACAAGGCCGGCATCTTCCAGCTGTTCGACGTGCCCCTGCGTGAGGCCACCAAGCTGCGCGAGACGCTGATCGCGAACGGGTTCGTCATCTCTCACACCGAAACGGTCTGATGCCTGCCTTCAATGCCGATCTGGGCGGCTCAGCTGCCACCAGCTACATCACCGTGACCGAGGCTGACACCTGGCACGCAGGAACCGCTCAGGCGGCCGCCTGGGGCGCCCTGAGCGAGGCGGAGAAGGAGGCGGCCCTAATGGCGGCCACCCTTCAGCTGGACACTCTCTCGTTCATCGGCACTCGCTGTTCTCCCAGCAGCGACGATCCTGCGCTGGAGCAGGCCCTCCAGTGGCCGCGATCGGACGCAACCTGTAGGGGCAGCGTTGCCAGCTGCTCGATGCTGCCGAAGGAGCTCGTAGCGGCCACGGCCTACCTGGCGCTGGCGGTCCATCAGGCGCCGTTGACGACGGCTGCTGCCGCCATCACCGGCCCGATCCAGAGCCAGACCCTGGGCGAGCTGAGCCAGAGCTTCTACGCCCCCACGGCGACCACGGTGAAGGTAAGCGCTGGCGCTCCGCTGGTGCTTCAGCGATACCCGTTCCTGGTCGATCTGCTCGGCTGCTGGTACGCCGGTGGCACTGGCGGCAGTGGCCTCATCCTTCGCGTGAGGGCCTGAGCATGGCGAATCAGGATCTCTGGGCACGACCGCTTGCGGACACGCTGGTCGATGCCTTTCGCGTGTCCAGCCTGAGCTACATCCGACGCGCCCAGGCTTACAACCCTGCGACGGGTGACGTCTCGCTTTCGGAGACCGTCTTCCCTGCGGCTGGCGCCGTAACCAAGACGATGCGCACTGAGGAAGGCGGCATCGGTGAGGTCTACGCCATCGAGGCATGGGTCAATGCCAGCGGGATCAGCGACATTTGGCCCACGACTCTCGATCAGCTTGAATACGACGGCGCTCGATGGCAGATCACCGCGATCAGCCCTCAGTTCAGCGGTGACGTGAAATACGCCTGCAAACTGCAAGCTCGGAGGGCGTGATGGCGAGGAAGAAGCTCAGTCAGCACGTTCCTGACATCAAGGAGGCGCTGGACAAGGGGCTGGCGAGGCACCTGATCCTCACGCAGTCCAGCCTGGCCAAGGCCAACCCGAAGGACACGGCTCGGATGGCCTCCAGCTGGTTTATCGGGAAGGACAGCCCCGATCGCAGCGTGGCACCCGAGCGCGACGATCCAGGCCCTGTCAACCTGCCCGACTACAACGGTCCGATCGAGTACGACGGGACTTGGTACATCAGCAACAACCTGCCCTACGCCGAGCGGGTGGCTCTTGACCCGAAGTGGGCGAAGGGTGGAGCGGGAGGCGCAGCCTGGTTCACGACGATCGTGAGCCAGATGCCAGCCGACCTGAACAAGCAGATCCAGCGCTTCCTGCCGCGATGAGCTACGCCACGATCCGTGCCATGTTCGAGTCGGCGATCGTCGCGGCCTACCAGGCGCTGCCCGTGCCCGTGCCGGTCTGCTTCGACAACGTTCAGGAGACGCCATCCGACGGTGAGCACGTCATCCTGTCAATCAGCTTCCCTGGCACTGCCGAGGGCACCGTTTGCGGCCTGGGCGAGGGCTTGATCGAGTACGTACGGGGCAGCATCCAGGTCAGCTGCTACGCGCCGCGTGCGCAGGGCATGAAGCGGGTCGAGCAGCTGGCGCAGGTGGCGGCCACTGCTCTGGCGCAGCTCTACCTCCGCCCTGACCCCGACAACGTGCGGCCACGGGTGAGCAACATCCAGGGCCCGACCAACGTGCTCAGTGGTCAGCAGCCCTACGCCCTGGCCGTGGTGTCAGCTGCTTTCACTGGCAAGGGCTAGTCTTCGAGCAGCCTGAGCCCCCGCAGGTAGACGCCCCCGTCTGTCGTTTCTACGAGGTACATCGTGCCTGTCGCATGTTCAAGCCAGGCGCTGACCGGCCAGGAAGGCGCCATCATGTTCCAGCCTGCTGGGACTCAGTTCTGCCTGCTGGACTTCACCGACTTTCCCGCTGGAGCTGACATCACCATTCCGGTTTCGCACGACTATCGCGTCGGCGACGTGGTGAAGTTCACGGAAGAGGGCACCGCCAGCCTCGACACCGCGCTGACCGCCGGCACCAGCTACTACGTCGTCGCCGTAGCGGCCACCGCCATCCAGGTGTCAGCCACCGCTGGCGGCACTGCCATCACTCTGAACGGTGACGGCGGCACCGGCACTGCCGACACCCCCGGTGCAGCGAACCACATCGGGATCGACATGGCGGAGTACGCCATCGTCTGCCAGGTGCGCGAGTTCTCGATCGAGATCACCCGCGAAGAGCTGGACACGACCACGCTGCCCTGCACCATCAGCAGCTCTGGTGGCAAGCTGGCGCCCTTCCGTCGCACTCAGCCTGGATACGCCACCGGCACTGGCTCGATGACCGTCTACTTCACCGACGATCAGAGCAGCCTGGCCCAGCGCATCCAGAGCAATGTCCTGCTCAAGTCGCAAGAAGGCGCCAGCGTGAAGCTCTACGCGAACGCTGTCAGCGACGGTTCCGGCGGCGTGGACGACACGAAGTCGCTGTTCATCGAGTCGGACATTACGCTCACCAGCATGTCGTTCGGGGTGAACCCTGACGATCCGACCAGTGCCGAGGTCAGCTTCAACGTCATCAACCCGAAGACCGTTTTCGGATTGTCGTTCAGCTGACGCTAGGCTGGCTGCGTTCTCGGGGAGGCTTCCGAGGGCATCATGGTGAACTACCTGGCGGTGGTGATCCGAAGGGCGGGTCAGGTTTGGTGGTTGCTACCACCTGACCTGCCTGCCCTTACACTTTCTGGAGCAACCACCAGGAAGACATGCGCGACATCGAGAGGCTTACGTCGGCCGTCAACATGGGCATCCACCGCCGCAAGGTGGACCTGCCGGATGGCTCGGAGTTCGTGTTTTACATGACGCCCCTGACACTGGCGGAGCGGGCGAAGGCGAAGGAGGCATCGACCTCAAGCGACGGCAACGACATCGCCCTGCAGCTGCTGGTGAAGAAGGCCTGCGACGAGAACGGCGAGCGGTGCTTCACCCCTGGAGACGTGGCAACGCTGCGGAATCAGCTGCCGTCAGACGTGGTCGAGGCCCTGCTGATGCAAGTGCTCACCTATGAGCCTGGAGCAGCCGTGGACCCAAAACAGTCCTCCAGCAGCTCAAGAAAGACGGCCAGCTGATCCTTGAGATGGTCGTTGCCGAGAAACTCGGCATGACCCTCTCACGGTTGCGTCAGGAGATGACGCTGGAGGAGCTGAGGCTGTGGGATGCCTTCTACGAGCTGAGGCGTCAGCAGGAAGCTGAGAAGCAACGAAAGAGTCGAACAATGCGTCGGTAGTATCAAGCTGCTGACGCTTCTTCGCCATGGCTTCGACTGTCATCGACGTTGCCGTCAGGACGAAAGGCGAGAGCGAGCTCGACAAGCTGGACCAGCGGATGCTGGCGCTGGAGCGTCAGGTGGCGAAGCTGCAGGGCGACCTGCCGAAGGCCGGCGCGGCGATGGGCGGCCTGGGCCGTGCGGCCCGAGGTGCCAGCGCTGGGATCGGGACGATCGGCACGGCCCTGCAGGCGGCCCTGGGCCCGATTGCCGCCGTGACCGGCGCCATCGGCGCCCTGACCTCAGGCTTCCAGACGATCGCCGCGCAGGACTTCGCCGAGGCGAAGGTGCGCACGCTCGGCACCAACAGCCAGGAGCTGGTGGCGGCGCTGAAGGGCGTGAGCGCTGAGCTGAAGGGCCAGGCGAGCGTGGCGGAGCTGACGGCCGCCGCCTACGACGTGGCGTCTGCCGGCTTCGTGAAGGCCAGCGACGCGGCCCTGGTGCTCAAGGCCGCGAGCTTGGGTGCGACGGGCGGCTTCTCGGACATCAACACGGTCGGCAATGCCGCCACCAGCGTCCTGAACGCCTACGGCCTGTCGGCGGAGAACGCGGGGCTGCTGGTCGATCGGTTCATCCAGACGCAGAACGACGGCAAGATCGTCGTCGAGGAATACGCCCGCAACATCGGCAAGGTGGCGTCTGCGGCCGCAGGCTTGAGCATCCCGCTGGAGGAGGTCAACGCAGCCATTGCCCAGTCCACCGCCGCTGGTGTGCAGTCAGAGGTCGCCTTCACCGGCCTGAAGGGTGCGCTGGCGCGTCTCGCGTCCGGCGAGGCTGCCGACGCCCTGAAGGGCACAGGCATCGAGATCGACGCGGCATCAGTCGCGGCCGACGGCCTGCTGGGCACCCTCCAGAAGCTGAAGGGCCTCGACACCGGCCAGATCTTCAAGGCGCTGGGGACCGAGGCAGGCCCTGCGCTGCTGCCGGTCATCCAGAACCTGGAGCGGTTTGAGGAGTTGATTCAGAAGCAGGAGGGCAGCGCTGGGGCAGCGGCCAGGGCGCAGTCGGAGGCGGCGAACACGATCCAGGGCGCCTGGAAGGCGGTGCAGACCGAGCTGAGCAACCTGTTCTCGGACCAGAGCGAGTTCGGCGCGGTCATCAAGGCGACGCTGCAGGGTGCTGCGCTGGCGATCAAGGCGTTCGGCCAGACGCTGAGCGTCTTGCTGGACCCGCTCAAGCAGACCATCAAGGCTGCCGCCGACCTGGCTGGCGCATTCGACAAGGCGTTCGACATCAGCGGCAAGGTGAGCGAAGCCCAGGCCCGCTCCGCCGAGCTGCAGACCGATCTGCTGTCGGTGCGGGACACGCTGGTCAACGACCTGAGCACGGCGTTCGAGCCTGTCCGCGCGAAGTGGGACGAGGCGATGGCGTGGATCGCCAGCAAGTGGAAGCAGGTGACCACCGCGATGGGCGACGCAGCCAGCGCCCTGGGCAACTGGATCCAGGGCGTCTGGGACCGGATCGCCAGCGGCGCGTCGGGCATCATCACCCCGGTCGTCAACGCCTTCAGGTCGGCGTTCGATCAGGCGCGTCAGCTGGTGGCCAACTTCTACAACGGCCTGCCTGCGTGGCTGAAGGGGGCCCTGTCAGCCGCTGGCAGTGCGGTCACGAAAGCGCTGAGCGGTGTCGCGGCTGCCGCCAACAAGGCGATTACCGGGGCAGGGCGAAGCGGCGAGGTGAAGGGGCCAGAGAAGCTGGCTTACTCGTCCCTGACGGGGGCTGGAACACCCCTTGCCGGTGGCGGCGGTGGTGCAGGCGGTGGCGGCAAGAGCGGCGGCAAGAGCGCGGCCGAGAAAGCCGCTGAGGAGGAGGCGAAGATTCAGAAGCGCCTGCGACTGATCGGTTTGGAGACGGCGCAGCTGGAGCAGCAGTCAGTTCTGCGCGGCTTGATCGCTGACGCTGAGGCCCGTGGCGACGAGCAGCTCAAGACGCGACTCGAAGGCGAGGAGCGGATCCTGGCGATCGGATACGACCTGCTGAAGTCACTCGATGGCGAGGCTGATGCACGAGTGCGTAGTGCGCTGGAGACAAAGGCCCAGGCTGAAGCGCTGGCTGCTCAGCAGGACACCGCAGAGGCCCTGGAGAAGATCGAGAACGATCGGCAGAAAGCCTATGCCGACATCCTCAACAGCCTGCAGGAGGAGTACCTACTGGCTGGTGCGATGACCGATGAGGAGCGGGATCGCCTGCAGATCGAGTTCCAGATCGCCAAGCTCAAGGCGGACGGTGTGATCGTGAGTGAAGCTGAAGCCAAGGCAATCCGCGATGGCAATGCTGCGATCCGCGAGCGGCAGAAGGCAATGGACAAGCTCAAGGACCAGGAGCAGAAGATCGTTGATCTCGTCAATCAAGCAGGCACTACGGCCTACGGCGCGATCGAACGGTCGCTCGACAACATCATCAACAAGACCGAGAGCTGGAAGGACATCCTCAGCGACACGCTCAGTCAGTTCGGGAAGCTGCTGATGGGTGCGGGTCTGAACCTGCTGGGTGGCAGCGATGGCGTCGGTCTGTTCTCGATCCTGTCGGGCAACTTCACAGGTGGGAAGCGAGCTGGTGGTGGGCCCGTAAGCGCAGGTCAGCCGTATCTCGTCGGGGAACGTGGTCCCGAACTGATGGTGCCCAGCCGCAGCGGCGGCGTGCTGAGCAACGAGGATCTGCGCGCTGGGATGCGCGGTTCACCTCAGGGGGGCAGCCGTCAGGTGAACATCACCACGGGGCCCGTGATGCGCTTCAAGGACGAGGACTACGTGCCTGTGGCCGATCTGCCACGGATCATCAACGAGGCCGCCGCCAAGGGCGGCAAGCAAGGCGAAGAGCGGGCCATGGCTAGGCTCCAGAACAGCCCCCGCACCCGCACCCGCCTGGGCATCCGCTGATGGCTGACTTCCCTTCCCTTGTCCCATCGTCGCGGTCGTTCAACCCTGGCGACTACCCAACACGTCGCTACCAGACGCTCAACGGGACCGTCTGGAAGCGTAGTTTCGGCAATGTGCGCGTGGGGATGAGGATCGAGATGCAGTTCGCGAACATCAGCGACGACAAGGCTGCCTTGATCTGGAACCACTACCGCAGCGAGGCGGGCACGCTCAGCCGCTTCGACATCAATCCCGCGTTCGTGTTCGGCGGCGCGTCAAACGGCCTGAGGCAGGCTGCCTCGGTTGACCCGTCTGTTCGATGGGCCTACGCCGAGCCGCCCCAGGTTGAATCAGTCTTCCCTGGTATCAGCACCGTGAGCGTGACGCTCGTTGGCGAGATCGACTTCACATGAGCGTCATCCGAATCTGCCAGCTGTTCGATTGGCAGCCGTCAGGGCAGCCTCGCTTGCGGTGCCAGAACTACTTCGCTGGAGAGGACTTCGTCTACAACGGCTCGACGTACAGGTTCTGTCCTTTCCAGGTATCTGGCAACCTTGCAGCGCTGGGTGGCGACAGCGAGACGTTGACCTGCCTGTTCCCGAATCAGGAGCTGGTTTTGCAGCTGGTGACAGCTGGCGACGGCAACCGCAACAGCGAGCTGACGCTAACGAACCTATGGGTCAACGCCAGCGGGCAGCCGTTGCCTGGGGCGTTCCCTGAGTTCTACGTCGGCAACGGTGCCAGCTTCAGTGAGACGACCGTGGAGCTTCGCTTCAGTGCTGCGATGGATGCGGTGAACTCTCAGATACCGAACAGGATCATCACCAGCGAGAACTCAGGCATCCTGCCTCTCGATTCCTCGATTCGCCTGAAGTGAACGATTTGATCGGGCTGCCATACCGCTGGGGCGCCAGGCCGTCAGAGGGAGCAGCCGACTGCTTTCAGCTGGTGTGCGAGGTCAGGCGGCGACTGGGGCTGCGGGACTACAGCGCGGAGTTCGCCTGGGTTTACGAAACCTACACTGAAGCCGACCTTCCTCCCAGGCGGATTGCGCGGTGGCTGCTGACGACTGGACACCGAACGAGCAGCCTGCAGGCGGGGACGATCGGGTTGTTGAGCTGGCGAGCACTGGCGAGCTGGACGGGCAGGGGCTGGCTGTGTATCGCCCCCGGTGGGACGGTGATCCTGACGCAGCAAGCGCCCCTGCACTGGTTCATCGTGCCGTAAGGCGACCGCTGCTGCCCTATCAGTACGCGTTGTGCGCAGCGCTGGGCATCAGCACGGATGAGTTCCACGAGTTCCTTGCGGTTCAGCGGGACTGGCGGCAGAGCGAGGAAGAGCGGCTGGCGATCGTCCGAGCGGACCCAGGAACGCTCGGTGTAATCCTGTTCGTTGTCGGGGTCATCTTCCAGGTGATCAGCGCTCTGCTGGCGCCGAAGCCCGAGGATCCCAAGGGCGGCAGGCAGAGCCGCAACCAGAGGTTTACGCCTCGGTTCGGCTTCAACAGCACGCAGGAGCTGGCGACCTATGGCGACACGGTGCCGCTGGTCTACTGCAACAGGGGCATCAACCCCCAGGGCTCGGTGCGGCTGACGACTCAGCTGATCTGGTCTGCAGTGGAGTCGTCGGGCAGCGCTCAGTACATGCAGCTGTTGCTGCTGGTGGGCGCGGCCAACGTCCAGGCGATCAGCTTCAACAAGTGCGCCTTTGGACAGCTGCCGCTGGGCGACATCCGCGAGGCAAACACCTGGGTCTACTACAACGGCAAGGGTGGGCCGGTGAGGTTCAACAACCGAGTGATCGGTGACAACAGGGATCCCGCTCGTGATGGCCTTGGCAGCTCCGACGTTGTTCACCAGATCAAGGACGGGGACAACTGGCGGCCTGGCTTCAGTCAGGCGCTGACGCCTACGGCCAAGACGACCTTCGGCTGCTACAGCCCGATCCCGATCAACGTGGAGCTGATCGAGCGTCGGCAATCCGGGAAGCTCGACTATGCCAACAACGGGATTCAGCTGAGCGGCGATTCCTGGGGCACCAGCAACGGCAGTACCTGGGACGTTGGGACAGTCATTCAGATCACGTTCAAAGGGGCCAACCCAAAGAAGGACAAGGTTGCGGACGAAGCGGCCAAGCAGCTCCGTTATCAGCTGGTTGATCAGCTGGACATCGGCTCGACGTATCAACTGGGCAGCGCGCTGTGGAAGCTGACCTACCAGAGCGACAACCGCAACCTTGACGATGGCCCAGTCTTCGCCGGTCTGCAATGCATCCAGAAGGGGCGACGACCCACGACCAGCTACATCAAGCAGCGGGCCCGCGCCTACAGCGAAGCGAAGCTGGAGTCGATCGAGAACGCCTTGGACGTGCTGACCAGCCCTGCCTACGCGACGCGGGAAGAGATCGACAAGGTGCTGGTGGAGGCCAACGCGAATGTTGTCGGCAGTGAGAGCATCCTGCCGTGGGCGGAGCGCCCGACTCTTTACGAGGCTGACGACCGCGAGATTTATCGCAAGCTACAGGAGAACGATGTCGAGTTCAGCTTCGGCTCGATTTCGTACAGCTTCAAGGGCGCCCGTGACGTGACGTGGACGGACCTGACGGGGCGGAGCAGGACGTTCACCTTCTACCCAGGCGGCTCGTTGCAGTACACACGTCGGCTGCTGGATCAGAAGCTGAACGACAAGCCCAAGCTGCGAACGGATGCGGTGCGCAAGGCTTACGACGCGGATCTGGAGGCGGTGCGGCAGCTGCGTGATGAGGTGGCGGCTGGCGGCTTCGAGAGCCGCTTCAGGTCTGAGGCAAAGACCGAAACTACGGCCCAGAACCTGCTGGCTGCGATCAAGGAGCAGCGCAGGCTGCGGCGACAGGCAGAAGCCAACAACGACATCGGTGCCAAGCAGGTCGCCGATGATGAGATTGATCGCCTGCAGGAGGAGCGCAGCGACTACTTGGACCGTCGCGTCGGTGAGAAGCAGGAAGCCTATGTGCTCTTTCTCCGCACGACGACCACGGCGTTCACTGGGATCGACGGCAACAGATACCTCGGTGGCATCCGCGTTCTGAAGGACAAGATCAACAGCCTGCAGGGCGACTTCGTGACGGACCAGATCGGCGCCTATGCAATCAAGGCGGCGCTGAACGACCTACTTGAGGAGAAGGAAGAGGCGATCAACTACGCCCAGTACATCGTCAAGAACTGGGAGCAGCTGGTACGTGATGCCGACAACAACTTCTATACGAAGTGCTTGTGCAAGACGGACAGCGCCAGCTACCAGACGCTGACGGCTTGCGACTACGTGAAGCTGAACATCCGTGGGCGGCTGTTCCGCAGGGTGCAGGGTCGAGCGAAGACCTACGGCAAGAAGGACGCCCCTGACGGCTTCAAGTTCAGCGACAACGGCATCCACGGTCGGATGGCGTTCTTTGCAATCCGCTTCCGCGAGGCTGATGGCGTCTGGCAGCGGGTGCCGACGATCTTCACGATGCGGCGGGCAGCTGATGCCGACAGCTTCGTGACGATCAAGTTCGAGAGTCCGCTGGGGCTGAAGAAACGCGAGTTCGAGTTCCTGCCAATCCTCGACCCGACTGCGGAGATCGCGGAGCAGGGCTACCTCGACTACTCGTTCCTGGAGAACGCGGGCAAACGGACCAGGGTGCTGGTCGGCCGTGACTCGTTCTCGTTCATCGGCTACAAGGTGCCGATCGACCTCGACGGGCTGCCGAAGCAGCGCGAGCGTGGACCCATCTTCATGAACGAGTGGGACTTCTTTTCGACTCGATCCGACAGCGAACTGCAGACCAGCGCTGACCAGGGTCCCGAGTTCGAGCTGGTGAACGTAACCGAGCAGCAGAAATGCGCTGATGCCCTGCTGAAGTACGACGGCTTCAGTCTGCTGTCAATCCACACGTACAGCGGCGCTGGCCTTCAGGACTTGCGGAACGTGACCGCCTTCGTCCGCGAGGGCAAGACCTGCTGGATCGTGGACGAAACCAGCGGCAGCACATCGAGGCCAGGGCGGAGCAGCAGCTACGCACCAGACATTTTTGCCGACACCGTGCTGGACAAGGAGAACGGGATCGGGCAGACGGCCAACCCGAACGGGATCGACTGGGAGCGGTTGGCGCTGGCCAAGCGGTTCTGCAAGAACAATGGCCTGGGCTGCGAGTTCTTCATGGACGGGGCCATAGCCGAGCCGACCAGCTGGCGCCAGTTCTGGGTCGATGCTGCCCCCTTCAGCCTGCTTGAGTTCGCCAGGATCAACGGCCGAGAGACGTTGATCCCTGCGCTGCCGGTGGCGCCCGATGGCGACGCGCAGCGGCAGGTGGCGATCAGCGCCCTGTTCAACCAGGGCAACATCCTCGAAGGCAGCTACAAGGAGGAGTTCCTCGACTACGGCGACAACACGAAGGATCTGATCGCGACGGTCATCTACCGAGACACCAGGACCGATGAGGTGTTCCCTCGCAATGAGTCGGTGACGCTGACACGGTTCGACACCAACACCTCAACAGCGGTGCGCCAGACCTTTGACCTGTCGAACTGGGTGACGCAGCGTCGTCAGGCAGTGCTCTACGGGCGCCTGCTGTGCAACCTGCGACGGTACGTGCGGAGCGCGATCGAGTTCAAGACAGTGCCGACTGACACGCCAATCGGCCCTGGCGACTACATTTTCGTTGACATCGGGACAAACAGCTGGGACAGCGTGCTGACAGGATCGGTCGGCGCTGGCGGAGCACTGAACGCTCCGCTGGGCGTGCCGATTCCGAACGGCACTTACACGGCCTTGACCTACCGGAGCGGGGATGAGGTCAGCGCCCGTGTGGTGTCGGTGGTGAACGGCGTCGCCGCGACGTTGTCCGACCGGGAGGGCGCGCTGTTCTCCCTTGGCGTGGAGCAGACCAACAAGCGGGTCTTCCGCGTCACCGAGGTGTCGATGGAAGAGGGAGGGGAGACAACGGTCAAGGCGACCGTCCACCCGTGCAACCCCGCTGGGCTCAGCTTCGTGGCGAAGCTGACGGACAGCGACTTCATCGAGCTTGGTGTGACGTGCTCCTAGACTTCGCCTGAGGGCAGGCACTGGCAATGGGTTTCTTTACGGGGCGGAACGGCCGTCTGGTCGTGAACGGCAAGGAGATGGCGAAGGTTCGCGACTGGTCGCTGGACACGACCGTGAACCTGCTGAACACGAGCACGCTGGGCAGCTACGCCGACACCTTCGTGCCAGGCATCAAAGGCGCGACCGGCTCGGCAACGCTGATGTACTACAAGCTGGAGCCTGGAGAAAGCGCGACGTTCGATCAGTTCACGACCCTCCTGCACAAGGTCCAGAAGACTGGCCCGATCCAAACGACCGATCGCGTCCGTCTTCAGCTGAACGTCGGCGGCGTGGTGAGCGGCAGTGGCACCGATGATGTCGTCTGTGACGCCTGGATCAGCAGCGCTGGCGTAGCGGTGACCACGGGCGAACTGACGACTGTTGCGATCCAGTTCACCGTAGACGGCGACTTCGTCGAAGTCATCTCGGTCTGATGTATCACCTCGGCAGCTCGGGCAACATTCGCATTCGTCGATCGGTGGGCCGCCTGCCTGCCACCGAGATGCGGCCTGCTGACGTCAACGCGAGCCTCAATCGGTTCAGCTTTCCAGAGGCGGAGGACAACATCATCACGGGCGACCGTCTGTCGATCACAACAACGGACCCGAGGGGCCTGGCGTTCTTTGCCTTTAACAGCTGGGCTTCTGGGCAGATCGAGGACAACATCATCGTCTACGCCCACATCAACCAGGCAGGCGGCATCCGCGCATACACGACCTTTGCTGATGCGATTGCCGGCGACCGTACTGGCAGCGAGGTACAGCTCCAGGGCTTCACTGGCGATCCGATCCCGGTGCTGATTGAGCTACGCGACGCGGACTACAACCTGCTCGGTGACGTGACGAGCTACAGCTTCAACACCGAGAGGGAGGCGATCGACACCACGGCCCTGTCTGACAAGTTCCGCAACCAGTACAACGCGGGACTGCTGACGGGATCTGGAACGATCGACTGCCTGTTCCAGCCCGAGGCGGATCCCTGTTCGGATTGCAGTGCGGACACCGGGCGAGAGCTGTCGCTGCTGCTGCTCCAGGTGATCCAGCGTGTTGACGTAGGCGCTCAGTTTGACCTCTACCTGTCGCTGGTGGATCCAGGCTCGGGGGCTTCGTATGGCGTCTTCTACGAGCTGCACGCCGTCGCGACGAAGACAGGTGTCGAGGTTGCGCCTGACGAACTCATCAACTGCTCAATCGACTTCGTGACGACAGGTGAGTTCCGCTTGCGCCTTGGCTCGCCCGCTGAGTACATCCTGCAAGAGACGGACTTCAGGATTGAGCAGGAGCGTGAGCTAGGGTTCCTGCTGAAGTCGACAGACGACTGAACCTAGACTGCGCCTGACACGGCGGCGTCGGGGCTATGAGCGACCAGAGGATCACGCAGCTACCTGCGCTGTTGCAGGCTGAGGTGGCGGTTTCTGACGTTCTGCCGATCGTCGATGTCTCTGCGAGCGAGACAAAGAAGGTCACGTCAAAGGCGCTGTGGGAAGCAGGCGCTGACGCTGCTGCAGCTGGGTCGATCGACCTGGAGAAGCTCGACCAGAACAGCGCGACGAAGCTGAACGCTGACGTTCTGCTGGACGCTTCGATCACCTCGGTCAAGCTCGCGCATAGCTCAACGATCGCGGTACAGGGCGCAGCGCCGACCAGCGGGAACTACGAGGGCCGTGGCTGGCTGGACAACGGGACTGGGGAGCTGTGGATCTACGACAACGGCAGCTACGTCCTGGTTCGAGTCGGTGAGCAAGGCCTGCTCGACGGTGCGGTGGTTACTTCCAAGCTGGCGGACCTCGCGGTGACCACCGACAAGGTCAGCCCGCTGGGGACCACGGCCTACGCGAACCAGAGCGTCACGAGCGAGAAGCTGGCTACTGGGGCAGTGGGCCCAGCGGCCTTGGCGGCTGGCGCGGTGGGCACGTCGGCGCTGGCCATTGGCGCGGTGACCGAGCAGGTGCTCGGCGACGATGCGGTGTCGGCGCGAGTGCTGGCCACTGGCTCGGTGACAGCTGACGCCATCGGCGCGAGCCAGGTGACTGCCGACAAGCTGTCAGTCGGCGCAGTGGGCACCGCAGCGCTGGCTGACGGATCGGTGACCGCCGACAAGCTGAGCCTCGCTGACGGGTCGGTGAGCGGGACGAAGCTCATCGACGGAAGCGTGACGGTCAACAAGCTCGGGGTCGGATCCGTGACCACGACCCGCGTGGTCGATCAGGCGATCACCACGCCGAAGCTGGCCGACGCCTCGATCGACGCAACCAAGATCGTCCCGAACAGCCTCCCAGGCAGCCAGGTACTGGCGCCTGGATCCGTCACCTCAAACGAGCTGGCTGGCGGGATCATCACGATCGACAAGATGCAGGACACCACGCAGGGCGACGTGGTGCTGGGTCGAAACGATGGCGCCGCTGGTCCCGTGCAGGAGGTGCCTTGCACGGCAGCTGGTCGTGCGCTGATCGCGGGAGCCGATGCGTCCGCTCAGCGAACGGCGCTGGGGCTGGGGAGCCTGGCGGTCGCCAGTGGCACATGGGCCCCAGGCAGCAGCTTCTCGGGTACAAGCAGCGGGACGAACACTGGTGACCAGACGATCTCGCTGATTGGCGCGGTCGTGGGCTCTGGCACTGGCACGTTCTCGACGGCGCTGAGCTCGAACTCGGTGGACACGTCGGCCATCGTCGACGGGGCTGTGACGGGAGCGAAGTTCGCCGACGACTCGATCACGGCCCAGAAGCTCGCCGACAACAGCAGCGCGGTGGTGTCGGTGACAACGCCGTCGGCATCTGGCAACTTCATCGGGCAGCTCCACGTCAACGACAACGACGGGATCGGCTACTACTACAGCGGCACCACTTGGCAGCAGCTGGCTGGGTTCACGGCGCTGACGTTCAACGAGAGCACGCCATTCATCCATACCGTCAGCTTCCCGTCCGGTCGAAACGCGCCTCAGGTCAACATCACGCTGGAGCAGCAGGCGCCGAATCAGGTCTGGGCTGGCCCTGCAACGGGTTCCTCGTCGAATGCGCCAACCTTCCGCCTGCTCGTGGGTGCCGACCTGCCAGTGCCCAACGGCACCAACAAGGGCGGGATCTATTCGGGCGAGGGCACCGTTGTCGAGCCTGACGGCCGTCTTCATCTGGCACCAGCCGAGGCAACGGTCCTGGGCGGCGTCAGCGTTGACGATGCCTCTCTGAGCGTGGACGTTTCGGGTCGTCTGACCCACGTCGCCAGTCCGCTCGCGGCTGGAACCTATACGAAGGTCAGCACCGATGCAAAGGGCCACGTCGTTTCGGCCACGACCCTGTCGGCTTCGGACATCCCCAACCTCGACGCGAGCAAGATCACGAGCGGGTTCCTGAGCGCTGATCGGATGGCCAGCGGATCGGTCACCCGCGAGGCGCTGGCGGATTACGCAATCGCCTACATCCAGGAGGAGAACCCAGGCATCGTCAACGACCACAGCGGCTGCCTGTGGCTCCAGGAGAGCACGGGTCAGCTCCGCATGTGGAACGGCAACAGCTGGTATCCGGTCGGTTTCGGGAGGCTGACGACCGAGAACCTGCGCTGGGGCGGGATCATCGACGCAACCACCGATCAGGTGACGGTGGTGACCGAGGCTGGCGCAACAGCTGGCCTGACCGTCGGCAACTCGCTCCCTGCCGCAACCGACAGCCT
>Ga0129333_10000835_pt1 | contig 27050 bp, 25 predicted proteins | sample CPB6_08_DNA_FD_94474 | JGI IMG/M metagenome (GOLD analysis project Ga0129333, IMG submission 94474) | Freshwater to marine salinity gradient microbial communities from Chesapeake Bay, USA - CPBay_Sum_0.6_0.8_DNA | ecosystem: Environmental > Aquatic > Marine > Coastal | place: USA: Chesapeake... | reverse complement strand
CCTCGCTAGACCCCCCCCTAGCCACCCGCTTCCCGAACACCCCCAATGCACGTGCAAGGGACGACAAGGGCAAGCAACATGCATGCGCGCGGAAATGAGGTTACATGTGGTGCGCCTTGATCCGGGCCAGCTGCGCGGGAAATTGGTTACATGTGGGGCACATCATCCGGGCCAGCTGCGCAAAATATGAATTTTTGTCAACACATATAAAAAAACATTGTACGCAAATATTAAAAAAATACTTACCGTTGTTGTACCCAAACAACTCGGAGTTGTTCAAATCAAACCAGTTGGCAGCCCACTCAAGCGCGGTAGTGAAATCCTTGAGGTTGTCGCGGTAAGCACCAAACTCCATCTTTACATAAGATGACATTGTTCCATCTATTTCGTATGGCATCAGGCGCAATGCTTTAGCGCGTCGTTCAAATAATACCGCGAACCAATGCTCGCTCATCACCCATCTACGTCTTCGCTGTGCGCCATCCTTGATGAAGAACTCGTGGACTGACACCAAGCCCACGCTCGCACATGGCCTCATGATAAATGTTGCGTTTGGGTCGGGCGGCATTCTTGCGCAAAAACATTTTTCATTCATCCCTCCCCCCCTTTATCCACGTTTCGCTTGGTTGTTTTTTTTTTTTGTTTTTGCCTTTTGCGTGGGTTTTTGCGTTTCTGGTTCCGGGTCGGCGCCGCTGTTCCCAACACACCCAATGCACGTGCAAGGGACAACAAGGGCAAGAAACAAGTGGGGGGGATTCTTACATGTACTTCTGCCTAAACAACATAGCTTCCTCATCGGAACCTAATGCAGTATCGTCACTTTCTTCTTCTACGGGCACGCCCTTTCTTTTGACACCCTTCTTCCATCCGTGTGGCCTATTTGGGTTTTGTTTAGGAGCCTTGCGATCTTCGGGATACTGCTTGTTCCTGTTGTACCGAAGGCCCTTGTCATCTCGCATGGCCTCGTAGGCCTCCCTCCTCCTCTTGTTCCTAATGTCCCTTAAAATCTTTACATGGCGGTGATCGTCGGATGCGTGATATCGGTTCTTTGTGCCCTTGGGCCTGCCTTTACCGGGTCGGTAATACTCCACGTCCTTGAACATCCTGTCTGGAAGAGGCCCGTCCAAGAGAGCTCGATTTAAAACAGGGACCACCTCGTCAATGCGCTTCTCGGCCGCAGTGATGGCGAGCTCTATCCTCTTAAAATCATTTCTAAACCAGGTAAGTTGATTGATCCATCTGTCACGCTTCCTGCGCATATCAAGCACGCGCTGCCACTCGATCCCCCTTACGTGAAGTTTCCCGTTCTTGTCGTAGTATCTGTTTCTTAGGTATACGGGTATCAAAGTATCATACCTCTTGTACCAGCCCGGTGCATCAAAGTCAAACAGGGGGTCAAAGTCGGGCTTGTCCTTAGATTGCCTGTCCATCTCCGCTTGCATTCGTTTCTGTACTTGATAAGAGGCCGTGATGCGGATAAAGAAAGCCACGTACTTCTTGGTGTCTTCGGTAAGGAATGGAATGTCCATGCCTACAGCCCTCTCAAAATTTGATACAAAATCATCTATCGTCACGATCTCGTATTTGGTTTTCTTCTCGCCCTTGTTGATTTTGTCCACGGTTTCGATGAGGTATGTCTCAGCAATTTGCTTGGATGTATTCAACCACGAGTATCTATATTGGGCTTCCACCACGGATACTGCTGCCTCAACGACCTCTGTCGCGACCCCTTGCCGACGACCTAGATCGCGTAGTGCGGACGTCACTGTCAGCAGCTCCGACAGCTCCGTCTCGCCTTGCACTGGATTTTGTTGCTCCAGCGGTGGCTCTTCGTACACTGGGCCCCGGTCTACAAACAAACTGTTGGTGATGTCAATATAATGGTCTTGATTACAAAAATCACATTTCATTAAACACTTGCCTGACATCATCTTCCTCTTCCTCCTGCTCTTCACGAGGGCGCTTGTTGGCAGATATATCGGTGACGACTGCTTCTGGTACATCCATCACTGCAATTGGGTTTTCCGGGTCCTCGACCTCCATGTTCGCAATGTGCTCTTCTTTGGACAGCTCCAAGCGGATCTTGTCCCATTTCACCGTGGTGTCAATCTCCTCTACGTCCATGGGGACCTTCATCGCCTTCTCGTACTTTTCCATGACCTCCTCGGCAGTGATAAGTGGGGGTTTAAATGTGTGGTCCCAGTCCAACACCCTGCTGTGAGTGTCATTGCCGATAATACCCATGAACTTCGAGATCTCGGCTTGTGATGCGGCATCTGTCTTAAAATGCCCGGCATGTTTTCCTGTATGATGCATGAGCACAAAAGGCTTGCCGTCGGGAGCCTTCTCGTCAGGATATGCCGTGTATAGGCGATAGGATGCGCCAATCACTGGCATCAATTCTGGGAAGTAGTAAGACGTGCGAGCAACGCCCGTCACTTGAAAAGATTGGGCGATCAGCTCATTGATCCTTTTCTGGCTGATAAACCTCTCGTTCAAACGTTGAATATTCATCTTTGCGGCTCGCCATTCACGTGGCCCGGGCGTCTTGGTATTGTTTATGTACCATGTGTGCTCTGCAATCCACTTGGTTAAGTTTGTACCACTGACAGGCTTGGTGTTGTCACGTGTCTGCACCAGAAAGTAGGGGCGGTCCGGTTCCAGGTCCCACGTAAGCCAAAATGCCACGGCAGGTGCATCATTGCCAGCGATCCTGAACCGAAACCCGATATCTGTAAACTTTTGCCCGGCATATCTGCTGCTCTTGGGGTACACATAATTCTGGAATTTCCCCGATGTCTTGAAATCGTAGTATACAAACTCCAAAGGAGCGCTCCTATTTTTCGGGTCGATGATTACGTAATTCCGTATTTCATTGGGACGGGGCTCGGGGGTTTTACCGCCTTTCACGTAGATCTCCAACTTGTAAAAGTTCTCGCTTCTGAAAATCCTCTCCTCCGAAAATGAGTAGATCTGGGTTATCAAGTTTCCATACAGAAGATTGTGCACTTTTGCATACACATCCTTCAGACCCTTGGCATCCTTCTCCTCTCTGATGCCATTGATAATCGGTTTTAGATTCATAGCATACTCCATGATCTTGACCTGGTTCTGCAAAATTTCGTGTGGAAGTGGCATGCTCTCTTTGATTGCCTCTGGAGCAATTTGGTTGTCTCGTTGTTCGCTTGCTTGCTTCGATGCATCCGTTGCAGGGCTGACGTAGCCAGGGACAGCAGCTAACAAACTTGGTTTCCGCAAGATGTCACGGCACATCAAAGACAAGTGAGAGAACACACTCGCCCTTTCTTGCTTCTTGTGCTCTGCAGACAGTGCGGCACTGACATTTTTGGAGACAAGCTCTGCATCTGCCAACCACCCCCATCTAAATTGATATTGCGATGCGACCTTCTTGTCCTTCTCCGGGTTTAGGACGAGGCCTCGCTTGTCCTCGGTGATGTCATGTGTCCATTTGTACACCTTTGTGATTGTCCCCATGTATTGCCTGAAAGAGACCGGTTTGACTATGTTTTTTTCAGCAACGAGGTTGTGTGATTTCTTGAGCTCTTCGAATTTTTTCTCGTATAAGTCGGCAAGTTGTGGTCCGGACATGTCCATGTTGCGATTTGCCATTTGGGACATGTAGTCATATAATTGTTGTTGGACCAAACCTCGTTGTGCGGGAAGTTGAAATCTCCATACCCCCTCCTCTGGGTGGTCTATCTTGGCTTTATCCACCGCATCTGTGCATACTTTTTGTACCACTTCATCATCCTTGGGTGCAAACACGTGAAAAGACATAGTGTCGAGAGGAAACAACCATAGGTCCCAAGTTTGTATTCTTTATATACAAATACAAAATGCATCCACACAGTGCAGACGATATTCAATATGCATGGGACTTCTTGCTTCGCTACCCGCTATGGGCCGATCACATTCTTCGGTGGCCAGGCCACTCCGAACACCAACTATTCAAGTATGTGTTGCACAACTACAAAGAGCTCGGTCTGCTCATTCCCAGACCTATAAATAAAGCAAATCGGAAGTGAAGTCGCTATCCCCCATTTGCAACATGCTTGATCTGGCCTTGAAGGTTGCAGAGGACCTGCACGATCTACTGGCAGAATGGATGGTCTGCAAGCCCAACTCGACGAACTGTTTCGTTGCGATCCGGACGGGGCAATTCATTTCATGCTGGAAAATTTCCACGAAATTAGAGACAATACCGGGGACATTCCTGCTGCGGTTGAAGGACCTGGAGATGCAATTTCTGGACCATTGGCCGGCTGCACCTATTGCGGGTCTAGAAATGTTGTCGTACATGAGGCCGAGGGAGACGTGTGTTGCGTGGATTGTGGAACCTGTACAAGAGACTTTGACAACACCGCCAGAGCATTGGACTACGATGAACAAGTACAGACTGGGGCAGACTTCTACTTCGTGCCCAAGAAATCTGAGTACAAACGCATGCAACACTTCTGCGACCTACTCAACCAACTGCAAGACAACCGAGACGTCGACATACCAGAGGAGGTGCTGCTTGTCGTTCGCAGGCATGTTGTTGAGGAAAATGCAGGAAAGAAGCCGACGATCAAGTTGGTGCGATCGATACTTAAGAAAATGGGTTGGGGATACAGACAATATGAAAACGCACAGGCAATTCTCAACAAAGTTACAAACAACGACAAGGATAGTGCCATGGTCATACCACACAACGTCGAGCGCGAAATGAAGCGAATATTCATGATGGCGGAAAACGCGTGGAATCATACCCCGGGTGCCAAGGCATCGCGCAAGTCCTTCCTTAGCTACAGCTACGTCATTAAACAGTTGCTCCGGATACTGCACCACCCGGATCTGGCGGATCGCATTCCTACAATCAAATCCAAGAGCCGGGTCCGCTCCCATGACCAGGCATGGGAGTCTATTTGCAAAGTTTGCAAAATTCAATTCATCCCATTGTTGCCAACACTATAAATACATCGACCATCCCACCCGAGGTGTTATTTCCTGGCTCTTCTGTCTCTGCTCTGCCAATCAAGCAACATGTCAAGCATCAACGGTCACCCTGTCATCCCCTACTCCTCCGCCTCCCTCATGGTCGGGGGCATCAGGCTCATGTTTCCCAGACCCGTCAAACCCTCGGCCTCGATGGCCATCAAGGGCCTGAACATCGCACAAATCAAACGCAATCCCGACCATCCATCGGATAAGGGTGTGCTCAACAACCTCGTCATTCAGTCGTGTGAGTTTGAGCGCATGGTGATATTTGAGAACCCCACCAAGCTCTCCGTCTTGTTCAAGTGCAAGAGTGGCGATGCCGAGAGCGACAAGTTTGTGGACTTCGTGAATAAGCTGGATGATAAGATGGTCGGGCTTGTCTCGAGTGATGGCATAAACTACCCCAAGGACTTGGGACATGTCAACATGCGATACAAACCCATTGTGAAGGAGGACCAATACAACGGGATCACTAGGATGGAGATTAGGGCGGAGATCCCTCTCTACGATGGCAAGGCCAAGGATACTATGTTTTTTGAGATGACGGATGACGGGGTGCAGGCTGTCAAAATGTCGTACGAGGAATTCATGGAAAAGTTTAAGCACAGGCCGGTGGTGGCAATTATCGAGTTCCCCTATATGACAGTTATGAATTCCGGGACCAAGTCTATTGCTGTCAAGCCCGTTGTCAAACAATTGCTCATGATGCCGGTTGCTAAAACGGATGATGCAGTGCAAGACAACAACTGCTTCAAGTTTTTGGGTTTTTGATTGAAAAGTTGTTACAGAATGAAATCTGGTGTAACGATCTTCTTGGGACGTCCCCTAGGCTTCTTTGCAGGTGCATCCGGTGCATCTGTCTTTGCATTTTCTGACTTAATCTTCTTTGCCACCTTGTCGTCCTCGCGAGTGACACTCTTACTTGGGCGGCCCCTCGAGCTCTTCTCGCTCTTTGTCAGGTCGATGACCTTAGCTACCTTGTGGATCACACCCTTCTTGGCCTTTGAAATAACCTTACTGGCCACGCCCCCGGTGACTCCGTTGATCATTTTATCCATGCGCTTCATCATGCTCCTCATCTTATTGAAAACAATGCCTGAATCGCCTTGGGATGCAATATACTCCATTTTTCGCTTGAATAAAAACTTTTCGTACAAATCACAAGCCGATACTATAAGGTTGTTATATGAATTAGAAAATGTTACTCTCGCGTCGTTTTTTGCGCCGGAGGAACGTAAACGGTTCCCAAAAGCACCGGGGTCTTGCAAATGTTTTGATACCAGGCATCCACACTATCCTTGATCTTTGCATAAGCCAGATCCAAAATCAAATTCCTATCGCCCTCCATGGGAACGTCGGCCTTAGCAAGCTCCATGAACGAAACTAACACATCACGATACATAGACTTTCCGTTCGTATTACAATACACGATAAATCCAACTGCATATCCCTGGGGCTCGATTAGAGGATAAGGGTCGCATCGGGCAATCTTGATTTCCATGTCGGGACATGGGGCAGTAATATGCTCGTGCGTGGCGGGGGCATTTGTTGCTGAAGTGCTCTCCATTTTTAATTGATTTGCGCATCGATATCATATACACAGAAAAAATTAATTGGCGCGTCTCCTCTTTTGTCTACTCGCCTCCGATGTTGACGACTTAAAAAATTCAACATCGTCACGAAGTGTATTTATTTGTGATTTTAATTCTTTGATGGCCTCCAACAAAACAGGAACTAATCCCATATAATCGACATTCAAATAACCATCCAAGTCCATGTCACGCACAAGCTCGGGGTACGTTTTTTGAACCTCCTGAGCTATCACGCCGAATCGCACAGTTTTTGTTTCGTCAGATTTCATGGTGTATTTGTAACCATTGATATTTGCGATGGTGTCGAGAACATTTGATATCGGGCCGATGACATTTTTCAGTTTCTCGTCGGAACTCGTCGTGTAACTGGCGGCCGTGATGTTGCCATCGGCTTTAATGCCAGCATAGAAACGAGCATTAGGGGTGCACGTCACACCATACACGCCAGCCTGAGGCTGTTTATCCATAGCCAGATATACCTCGTCACGTAAATACGATTTTCCAAGCACTTGTGCTGCGCCGTCTGTGATAATTTCCGTCGCCTTGATCGTGCCGCTGACTTCCAGTGCTGTGGTCGGGTTTGTGAGGCCTATTCCAACATTCCCGCCATTAAGAATTGTCATGTACACTTTTGTCCCGGTGTTGTTCTGGAATTTGAAGAAACCATTCGTGGGGTTTGTGAAAAAGACCAACGCGTTGGCGCCCACATTCATGCCGTTTTGATAATTGCCTCCCACGTAAGCGGCACTGCACACGACATTGGAAGCGGGAGTCCTGATCTCGAGACTTGCTTTGATCGTTCCGACGACTTCCAGGGCAGACGATGGCAACGCTGTTCCGATACCGACGCTACCCCCGGTGTAGTAGATGGACGACGTACCGGTCGTCCATTGGCTGCTGACCTTGTTAGAAGCGAGATCGTAAGCAGCTTTGACGGCTGCGCAAGAAGCGGCGGTGTCCCATAAGCTCTCGCTGTAGGTATCCTTGAACTTCACGATGCCTGGCACCGAGGCCGAGGCATTGACCGCTTCCCACTTCCTGCTAGCGAGGTCGTAAGCAGCTTTGACGGCAGCGCACGAAGCGGCGGTGTCTGTCAAGCTCTCGCCGTAGGTATCCTTGAACTTTACGATGCCTGGCACCGAGGCCGAGGCATTGACCGCTTCCCACTTTTTGCTAGCGAGGTCGTAAGCAGCTTTGACGGCAGCGCACGAAGCGGCGGTGTCTGTCAAGTTATCGCTGTAGGTGTCCTTGAACTTTACGATGCCTTGCACCGAGTCCGAGGCACTGACCGCTTCCCACTTCCTGCTAGCGAGGTCGTAAGCAGCTTTGACGGCTGCGCAAGAAGCGGCGGTGTCCCATAAGCTCTCGCTGTAGGTATCCTTGAACTTCACGATGCCTGGCACCGAGGCCGAGGCACTGACCGCTTCCCACTTGCCATCTGCTATCTGGTATACGTCGTTCAAGGCCTTTTGAGACGCTGCCGTCGATGTACTGTTTGTCGCCAAGGTCGAATACGTGTTGCTGATGCAGTCGCCTGCCAAGTTGCTTGCCGTGATGGTTCCACTCACATGCAACCGTGTATCCGGCGCCGTGTTGTCTGGCAATCCGATGCCGACTTTTCCCTCGTTGTAGTTCAACCATTTGGTTGTAGTTGTTTCCGTCTGTACATTCGTCACTGCTTCCGGGTCGGTCATCAGGTACGACACACCGCCGCTGGAGACGGTTGTGGATCCGGATGCCAGCGATTTCCATTGACTGCTTTTGGCGGCCACGCTTGCGGCCTTGATGGAGGCGGCTTTGGGAGGCGGCGGAATATTTAAATTGACCCATATCTCGTCGGTCAACTCTACGATTCCTGGTCTTGTCGTCGACGCAAGAGTGTCGCCGTTCTCGAGGACGATTTCTTTTAACATAACGTGACTGTACGTGGGTAATTTATTCTCCGTATTGTACATGTCATACATATGCCATGGGACCGTGTAATACAATCCTTCCCATAGTAGTTGTTTTTGTGCGTATTCGATCGTTCCTGTCCCCGTATATGGTAGGTTGGGGTTCACAAATTTGAAAAAGAATATGCCCGTTCTTGCGTCGCCAAATAGCAATTTACTGTCCAAGTGCTGGTTGTTGTTGAAGTTGAACACAGATCCAAGTTGCTGGCCGCGGATGGAAATCCGTAACTGACGGTCTTCGTTCATTTCGATTTCGATATCAGCGTTAACGAACTGGGGGGAGGGCTCTATATAAAGATTTTCATCTTTGAACTCGTATGTTGAGATGCTGACCGGGGTGGATGTTTTGTTTTCTTGGTATACGAGATTGATGATCATTTTTGGTAGGAAACTGTCGCTCAACCACCATTCAAAAAACGACCTGATAGTTATTTTGACATAAAACCGAGCATCTCCGCATCTCCATCCAAAGTACATATGTTCTTGGGCCGACTTGGCTACATGACTCATTTCGCCTATCCGAAATTTAAACATTTTTGCCGGAACGACATTCCACCACCTTTGAGCAGTCCATGCACCCGTTTGTGCGCCTGGGTTTAGATCATACGAGAAAACTTTATCGATGTCGGGTGTGTCAAAGGTTGGGGCGCTAAAGTACGGTAATTTGTAAAAGTTACTGGTCGAATAGATGTTACCGGACCCGAATGCAACGTCTGATGCGTCGACAAGTGCTGCGACAGAAGGATACCAATCAGATTCCGTTATATTTCCATCCGATACATTTTCGGGCGCGACCACCCTTGACGGGTGGGAGCGGTCTGTAACTTGTGTTTGCTCGACGAGACGCATGTGATACGTGATGGTGTCTTGATGATTTCGTCAGAAATTGTTACATTGCAGATCTCGTCACGATTGCGTACAAATCCTTGACGGCCTCTACTAACACGGGTATCATTCCCAAGTAATCTAGGACCTTGATGTCGCTCCACCCAACCTCGACCAGTTCCGGGAACTGATCTTCTACCTCTTGGGCTATCAACCCCAACCTGCGCTGCTTCATCGGATCGTCCTTGAATACATAACTGTATCCAGCTATCTTGTGCAGCTTATCAAGGGTGTCCGTGAGACGGTGAATGTCTTCCTTTGCATTGCGATCAGATTTTGTGTAGAAATTCTTGGCGACCACTGTTTCCGCAGTCACGGATTCGCCTACGGTCACGGATTTGCCTACGGTCACGGATTTGCCTACGGCCAAATTTTTGCTTACGCTGAGGTCGCCTGTTATACTTGCGTTATTTCTGATCGTGACGTCCCAAAAATCCGCGTGTTCCCCAACCTCGAAAGATCCGGTAACATACATGTCCGCAAAGACATAAACATCTTTCTGGAAATCAACAGGAAACAAAAATTTCACTCTGTCATCGTCATCGAGTGGATCTTTGTCTTTCCCGATTGTTATGCCACCATCTGCGTCTATCGAGATCACCCCTCCGATTGTTATGTCGCCGTCAACTTCGATTATTATGTCACCGTCACCGATTGTTATGCCACCGTCACTGTCAAAGACGACCCCCGCTCCCGTTGCCCCGACGAACTCGGACGCTTTGACCTTGCCAGTGAACCGTGCATCGCCCTCAAACAACATCTCGTACACCGTCGAGTCTGTCGCGGTCGTGCTCGTAGTAATCGCCTGTATTGTCATAGTTTGCGGAAGAACCTCGTATATTGGATTGTAATTGAAAGTCGCCTCGTTGATGGAAGTAGAGTTAGGGTCGTCACGGAGTATCCTTCCTTTGACTATCAGGTCGCCAGTCACGGTCAACTGGCCTCCATGTGACAATTGCATTAAAGTTGTGTAATTGTTTTGGACGGGGTTGTAGCGATACCAGCTGAAATGAGAACTCGTGTCATCAAAGTATCTTTTTTCGTTAATCACGAATCCCATGCTCCTGGAGGAGAACATCGAGGTGATACTTGAAGTTTGATTGATTTTAAATTTTTCTGGTTGACTGTACGGAACCATGTATCTCATTGTCATCGTGCCGTGTTCTATGACCATGGATGGCCACATGTCACGGCGTCCCGTCGCCGCATTTTTTTGTACACCGGTCACTGGGTCTGTCATCATAGCAGCTTCCGTATAAAACACGAACCCATTGTCTCCTTGTATCAATGCCTCCTCCGTCCCATCAAAGTAAGTCACGTTTGACGAAACCGCACTCTTCCGAGCACATAAGTAGACGTTTCCCCTCGTAGACTCGATGAACGTATCCAACGACTCGGAACCCATTACGAGCTCGCCACTTTTTTTCAGATCTATGCATGCCGACACGCAGTCGGGCTCCCATGCGTTGATTTTATCGGCGGGTAAACGGAAAGTGTTCAGACGAAAGGCATTTTGCGAAATTTGGAGACGTATGTAAGGGTCGTTTGTATCACTTCTTGGCAGGTAAAAGTAATGTTGGGCCAAACTTGCGTCGTACTGGCCGTTATTCACTCCCGAAATTTTTTCGCCGGCCATGTACCCGATGTTTGAGTTTGTAGTTAGTAGCAGGAGTCCGTCTTTTTGCACGGCGAGAGATGCTTTGGTAGTATATTCGGTGTACAGAGGAGGGGGGTCGCGATTGATACGAGTTGTCCTCTGTAAAACCACCTTTGCCTTCACGTCATCGGAATACGCGTAAGAAGTCACGTTGATTTCTTGTGATTTAGGGTCGATGGATATCCGATCACAAAAAAGTTTTTGTGTAGGATCATTGTCTGTATTGAACCTGAAATCACCGCTTGGGTTGGTGAACGCCATGGTACCAAAAGAGTCAAGGTGCATGTAAGCTTTCTTGATAGAGTCTTTGTTTGCACTTGCTCTCTTCGTATGGTCGTAATTAGATCTGAACTGTATGCCGGCACCTGTTTTGTTGTAATCGGCCAATATGATTTGATGCGTCAGCTGTGAAAAGTTTGGAAATGCTGTCAACGCGCTCGAACCAATCCACAACGACGCGTCGTTGGGCTCTTCGACGTAAGGTCCTTCGACGATGTTATTTGTGATGCCATGAACAATGATTGACCTGTTCACGGCTATCAACGGATAAAAAGGATAGTTATTTTCGAGGACGCGATCGTTTCTGGAATGTATCCAATACGCAGGATCCGGCAGCGTCGTGCCGCTACCACCGCCGCCACCGCCACCGCCACCGCCACCACCACCACCACCGTCTTCACCGTCTTCACCGTCATCACCATCCATTCCAGGTATGCCCGGAAGCCCAGGAAGCGGCGGGATCGGAAGACCACCCAGACCCGGCCACGCCGGAAGACCCGGGATATACCTCCGTAGACCAGACCACAATCTTTCCAATGCGGACAGCAACAACGTCGAAAGCACGCTGTTCAAAAGTGACTCCCATCCTTGTTGATCGAAGCGCTGGTCGATGTAGTTCAACAAGGGGATCAAAGCGGAGACGGTAATAGGCTGTGACGAATCGACGTATTTGGTATAAAACTTGTTGCCATACACTGGGACATTGTTTGTCCCGGGTTCCCACACATTATCCGTAGCGCTCCAGATCTCGCGTGCTTTATTGGTGTCGACATCAAACAACGGTCCATTTTTAAGTATCTCGTAATGTGGAGGCATTCTAGCTTCGACGACCGATAGTAAATTTCTTCCTGTACCCGTCGAGTCATTTTGAAGCATGTAGCTAAAAACCGGACCTGACGGAGGAGTGTCACTAGGCGGAATTATTTCGTCAATAGTCCCGGCCAATGGATCATCTAACACCGGCAGGGAGACTTGGATAAATCTCCTAAAAGTGTATGTGTAGCCGTTGGCGTCGTAGAAGCCGACGCGATTTCCGTCGCTAAAATATCTCAAATCAGTTGGCACTCTTATCCTTTCGGGTAAGTACACCGCGTTTATATAATTCGAACCAGGTACGTTATCTCCCCACACCTTTTCCCTGCTGTCCCAATACCATCTTCTTCCGTAATTGTCTTCAAAAGATACGAATTCGGTGGTAGAAATTGGATTGAACCAAGGCTTGTTTTCAAATTTATTAGTCGTTGTATTCATGATCCTATCCTCGTACGGAATCGGCGCCGTGATTGCAGCGTCTGTGTCGAAATATTTGTTGTTGACAGAGACGTTCAAATAAAAACTTGGGAGGGTGTCTTTAACGTCCCGGTCAATATCTTTTTGACCGATGATACCCTCGTACTTGTCGCATTTCAAAATTCCCGTCACGATTTTGCCATTGCCGTCGATGATAGTGGCGCCCGTTTTTGTCGCGCTGCTTGTGCCTGTGTTCAACTCTTTGTATCCCACCAATAACCTGTCGGGTATGTGTACCGTGTACGTTTGCGTTGGGTCGGTGCTCGACTCGTCACGAACGGGTCTGATGACATTGTGGCGCACTTCAACAAGATTCCCACTGCTGTTTATCATATCCACGCCATACGTTCCTGGCTCCCACAAAGAATACGACACCCCTGCGTTTACGGGGTCGTACTTGTACCCTAAGTCGCTTCCTTCCACATAAGAAGTAAAAGTAGCAAGGTTTCCATAACGTGCGCCTTGCGCGACGGAATATTCGTACGAACTAATGCCATTGTTGATCACTGATTGAAATGCCATGTTACATTTGAATAAATAACAGAAAATATATTACACTCCAAATACATGAGTCATGAGGACGTTGTCACGGGTCTTTTTCATTCCACTGGAGTATGCGGGGTAGGCAGGATCCCCCTGGATCGCCTGGTGGAAACGATTTAAAGCCTGGGAACGTTTTTCCGCACGTTGCTCGTTAATCTTGTCCTTTTCTGCGCGCCTCTTGTTCTTGTATTCCATCTCCTCCCTAAACATGTTCTCTAATGAAATGATTTTAGTTACTATCTGAGTAAAATCGGCGGCGTCGTGGCCGTTATTATTTGTAGACACTTTCATCGCCACAGACTGGACAGGAAGAGGCTCCACAGTCGCGTCCTGTCGGGGACCATCAACCTCGGTAGAAGGCTTCTCCTTTTCAGGAGACCGGTCCACCTTTGCGCGCTTAGGAGACGACACCTCCTCATCTTTCTCAATAGACTTCTTAAGTTTCTCGTTTTCCTTCTTGACCCTCTCCAGACGAAGCCTGTCATTCTCCTTCTCTTGCTGTTTGAGCTCCCTCTTCTCCTCCGCCCTCTGCTTTCTGACCTCGATAGCACGCTGTCGTGCAGCTGCCAGTTGCGCTGCCCTGTCGGATTGACCCGACTGGCTCTCATTGGCGATTGAAATTGATGGTGCAGTACGACTGGTGTTATCCATAAGCGCGTTGGTATACTTTCTGAGCGTATATGGCCCGACTGGATGTATGTGATCACTGTAACTACTGAGCTTTACTGACATTCACTACTTACGACAGAAAAAAAAACAATCAAGGTTCTCCAAAAATCTGGTTAGTCATATCAGATACTGAAGACGCCGTATCAACATCCGCTTCAACCTGTTTTCTTTTTTTTGCAGGTTTTTGAAATTGATTTTGGTTTGCCAACTTTGTAGCGTCGGCATGTGCATTTTGTTCCGTGTAAGAGAGTCGAAGTAACCGCTCAAGCTGCTCGGGGTCGAGTAAATCCAATTCAAATGCCCTCTTCCCGGAAGTACCGTGGCCATCTGGCTCCATGCCCCCTCCGGTAGCCCTGATGGGCACATTCATGTTCATAGCTGCCATGACACCCTCTCCCCTGTTGAGTACCGAGTACAACCATTGCATCGTGCTGATCTCGGCAGACAACTGGGGCATGATTTGGTTGATTTGATTATATTGTTGTATGACCGCTTCGAGAGCAGCCACTTGTTTCATCAAAGGATTGCCCCTCAACTCTATTGCTCTCATAGACGGTATCGTCATTTTTCCTTTCTCTTATATCAAGAAAATGGACCGACGAAATACATACGTCGATCGTACGGGTGAGCTGCTGCGCCACAGTAGTGCCACGCAAGTCGTGGCTCGTTATGAAGATGCGATCGGGCAACTGTTCCAAGGAAGTAATGAACGAACAATGCAACTGCGTCCGCGGGAACCCTCGCGTATGCCGACAGGCCCGACAATGCAGCAGATTCAGGAACGACATCATTCGCGCGTTATGCTTGTTATGCAACACGAAGAACAACGAAGACAAAACCAGGTTCAAAATACGGCCGGAAGGATAGAATGGCTGGGACAACTTGCACGTAAAGGACGCAAAGAAGAACAAGATCTATTGGACCGAATAAGCGACACTTCAGAAAGAACTGAAGAGTTGAAAGATCGCATATTGCGGATACGAGAATACCAAATACACTTACAAAGATTGATAGAAGGTGCCGAAAGGACAAGCGCAAGCGTCATGGGGGCGGGTGTAAGCTTATATAACGCTGTCAAAAGAGGAGCTCTGATGGCTTTGGGAAGCGCACCCACGGCAGGTGCATCTACGTCGTCCAGTCCCCAGCCTGTCACTTTAATCCCTACCGAGTACGCAAGGATGTCAGTGATTGACGAGCTCAGGGGCGAAATCAACGATATTGCATCTCGCGAATACGGGACTGCGACTGATATCAACAATGCGTTGCGGGCGTCCGAAAGCCGTGTGGAAGCTTTAATCAATGCAATTCGTCACGACAGAGATAATACGATGCATTTCACAATGTCCGACGTGAGAGAGTTAGTCGGGCATGCACAACTACAGAACACGAGAATGATTGAGAACCATCGCAGTATTCTCCAAGACGAAATTCATCGAGTGCAAAATAACGCGAACATTCGCTTTGCCCAAATAGAGACAGACGTCACCGGGCTCCAATTTGCCGTGAATCAACTCGGGGCACAGACACACTCTTTGGGCAGGGATCTGAACACCGTGCGGGCTGATGTAAGAAAGCTACACGAAGCTCAACAAAAAAACGAGGCCGAGATGCGGCAAACGAGGGATGAAGCGATGAAAAGAATCGAGACGCACGCGCAAACACAAAAGCAGACCACTTCATTAATGCAACAAACCCATAACAATGCACTTGACGAATTACAAGAACAAGCACGGACGCAAGACTCCAGTATAAGGTTACAGAATCGAAGAATAGATAGACAAGATGAAAAGATAGAAGAGCATGTAAACACCACGACATCCCAATTGAGTACCATGGATAGCCGTTTAAGATCACTCCATGCTGAGGTGTTTGGAAATTTGGCGACAGACAGAGATACAGCCAACAATGCCATGAAACTGGCAAATAAAACCGCCAGAGAAATGCTTGCGTTAAGAAAAAAGATGCAGCAACTCGAGTCATCAACCAATGACTCGACAACAACTCCGGTCTCGACAACAGCTCCGGTCTCGACAACAACTCCGGTCTCGACAACACCTCCGGTCTCGACAACAACTTCGGTCTCGACAACAGCTCCGGTCTCGACAACAGCTCCGGTCTCGACAACAACTCCGGTCTCGACATCGACCACTGCCAACCCGGTCAAAGAGGGGAGCAGCAAAAAAGACAGGGAAAAGATGCCCGATGTAGATCCTGGTGGAGGGCCTCCAGATGACGAAAACGGCGGAAATTTTCCCAGGAATGTATCAAGAATACCAAGGGCATCTAGACCAAGCAAAAGAGATGCCATAATATTTAGAATCACAAAAGAAGCACCGATAATCAACGTTGATGTCACATTGAACCAGCCCGAGCCAAAAAAACGACCTCCACTACCTGACACATCCGGTCATGGCAAGCGCCTTAAGAAGAGACGGGCTCCAATAAATTTGTTTAGACCTCGCAAAATAAAGGTGTGAGAAACATGCCACATCCCTTAAGATACATAGAAGGACTCGATCCTGGTAAGTTCATCACCGAAGAATACGAGTTACGCACCGTGCCGGAAGGATTGCCCAAGGTGCCTTTCCTCGCGGGCATCATCGGGAGCAGAGGAGCGGGCAAGACCACCGCCATGATAAACTTGATTCGGTCTTATCAGCGCCCTGGCATCGCCCCAGCATGGGATCACTTGATCATCTTTTCGCCCACTGCAAAGAAAGACCCAAAGTACAAGGCGCTCGAAGAACAACTCAGTACAAAAGACACCAAAGTAGAACTCATAGAGGACTTCACGGTATCTAAATTCCTTGAATATTTGAAGTACATGGATGCAGAGACAAAAAGCTACGAAACAAAGAAGTTAGCAGTGACTGCATACCAAAAGTTCAAGGAAAAAAACATGGACATCGACAAACTGAAAGAGGAGGAATTACTGGCTTTGTATGCGTACGACTTTGAGCCAGAGGGAAAGACCAGAAACATGTACAAGCACGGCAGGCCTTCCTTTTGCATGGTGTTCGACGACCTTGTGGGGGAAAAGTTAGTATACAGCACTACTGGAACAAACTGGGTATCCAAATTTGCCTTGAGACATCGTCACTACAACTGTACCATGTTGTTCTTGTCTCAGTCATGGAACAGTGGCATCCCCAGGCAGATCAGACACAACCTCAGTTTGTGTGTATTATTCAGGGTGGTATCGCCACAACTTAAAAAGGATGTGGCCTCGGAGATGAGCAGTTTCATTTCAGAGCAAGAATTTATAGAGTTGTGGGACGAGGCCACTCTGAATTTGCACGACTACTTTCTAATAGATTTTTCCGCGCCTCCCGAGCTTAAGTTCAGAAAAAACTTGGATCACGTGTTCGCCAACATCAAGTCTCTACCCCAAACAAATTTTCCAGATACTTGTAACAAGGACAAAGAAGACAAGGATACAGGGAAGCCAGAGAAAGAACCAGAAGCGAAACATGAATCAAAGCGTCGCAGAACACGCGCTGATGGCGTCATATGCAAGACTGGCCCGGGCAGCATACGACAACGCGAAATACTCAGGGGACTATGAGGGACAGGGATACGTGATCGACCAAGAGTTCTCTGACAAGAACAGAACCACTTACTATCACCCGCATTCGAAGAAGGCGGTAGTGAGCTTCAGGGGTACCAAGTTGAACAACATATTTGATCTGGCCACGGACGTGGCGATTGCCAAGGGGTCGGAAAACAACACCGGGCGTTTCATAGATTCTTTGAGATTGACAAAGTCTGTCGTGAAGAAGTATGGGAAGGACAACGTGACATTGACTGGCCACTCTTTAGGGGGCACACAGGCCATCAAAATTGGTCAGAAGACCGGGTTGCAATCATATGCATACAACCCCGGCGTAGGGCCCAAAACAGGCGTACTTCAAGGACTGAAAAAGTTATTGACTGGAAAGAAGAGCAACAACGTGCAAATTTTCCACACTGGCACAAAGGATTTTATATCCGCCCTCGCACCTTTGATGGACGGAAATGTGAGACGCGTCGCGCCTAAATTTAGAAACAATGCTCACGGCATTGACAATTTTATTTTCTGATCAATATGAAAACTTAAAATGAGCGAAATTACTCCTTCAACTGCATTGACATTTCAAGAACGTTTTGGCAAGGAAATTGATGTGGAGGAATTCAAGAGAAAGGCGATCCAACTCGTGTTAGAGAGCAGGGTGGGCAGGGCGCCACTGGATTATTACTTTGCAGAACTGGCCGTTCAGGTGTGGATGGACAATTACGAGAAAACTGCAGAGGAACTCGAGAACTTTATATCTTCATGGGAGTTGAAAAAGGAGGAAGTAGAGGAAGAGCCTGAAGAGGGTGAAATTTCTGGTGTACACAACGACGAAGAAGACACGGTGAGCAGTCACCCTCTTCCACCCCCCACGCCGTACAAGGACGCGTTGCTCCGCCAAGTAGTAGAAAACACGGTGTGCAGTCACCCAACCCCCATTCTTCCCGATGAGCTCTTTGACTCAGTTCCAAGCACTCCCAAAGCGTCCCCGTGACGCCCCCGGGAACGATGGTTATGTTTTATACAGACATCCCGGTTTTGCTGAAGAGCAACAATGTTACAGGGTGGTGTGGACAACCTCCTTTAAGCTCGCATACGACGAGTTCAACAACACCCCCCTCACACATCACCTGAGGTTTGACTTCCCCAACGTAAAGCTCGGCAAGAATCACTACGTGCTTGATCTAGAAATGGTCGACTTGAAGTATTCGTCTACGGCATTTGTGGGATGGAGCGTAGACAATTGTTGCATGTCTACGATTTCGGGTCTGGGCGACACGTACCTTGCGAATGATGGCGGTGGATGTAACGTTTCTTCGGACACCGTGTTCTTCTTGGGAAGTTCTGTGACGTCTTTGGACAGAGTGCTCTCCCAAAGCGAAGGAGTTAAAAAACGCAAGATTTATGAGAGGACGGTGCATGGCAGTCAGGGACATTACAACTACGGTTGCGTCATTCCTAATGACACGTTGGCTTTGAATTTCACCGTCACCGACGAAATTGTCGCGAAAGTTAACACGGCATTGAACAAGACAGATCTGGTCGTAGAAAAGAGCTACCATTTTATCATCCGCCCGAACCCTTCAAAAAGGTCATATTTTGAGCACTGAATATAAAATGACAGTCGTGTACCGAACGTTCAAATACGTCGACTCTATCGACCCACAACAGACCTTATGGATAAATGGCAATGTAAATATATCACTCATGGATCTCCCCGGTGTAATGCACAGTAGCACGTACATATCTGTACATGCCATAGACATACCCATACCAAACAGGGTTGGATACACCGTTCCGCGTCAACTGAAGGTGTTTTGCAGCACCCCGACAACGGCGCAAGGGGAGGATGGATACAATGGCGTGTTGCTCCAGATATACCCTGCCATGCACGTGACCTCCATCCCGGGTGCATTTTCTGTCATATCTTATAGAGATTTCAATTGTGGCGACAGCACGGCCCTGCAAGTCTTAGATCCCCAATTCTCGTCACTCCGCCTAACCTTGACAGACGGCAACGACCAATTGTTTGTGCCCGAATACGCATTTGATATCATCTTGAAAATCGAGTTAGTCAGGAACTACGAAGCAGAGCAATTAGAGCAACTGGTCCAACTTGTGAGAAAGCAAGAGTTAAGTTTGGTACAACAAGATCTTTTATTAAGAGGCAAGCTACAAGCACCTCCCACTACATACGCCACAGCAGACGATATATACGGTCCTCTAGACAACACAACCTTGTACGCTTGATCATGTCTGGGTTTTGGAAAAAGTTCAAGAAAAACATGCGAATTGGCGGTGGCATGGCCAAAGATGTAGTTGGTTTGATGAGCCTTGTCCCTGGCAGGGTTGGCGAAGCAGCAAAGGCCGCAATGCCAGCTGCCACGGCCATGTCGGGCATGGCAAAGTTCATGCGCTAATTTTCTCCCATATGTCCTGACATAGGATATACAAAGCTACGCCATACAACAAAATGGCAGTTTTACCCAAAAACTTGAGCATGGTGGTCCAGCGTCTGGCGAATTTCAATCGCCAGACGATCAGGGTCCGTCCGATGAGTAATGACAGGGCTGGGCCTGGTCAGACCATGGTTTTTAGGTTCCCTAGCAACACCATCATCGATCTACACAACCTCATGATCAAGGCTACTCTGCACAGCACCTTCAAGGGCGTGTTGAACCAAACCATCATCAATGATGACGCCAACACCGCCGATCTCGACGAAGCCAGGGATGCCATTTCCAACAAGAATGCATGGGGGGAACTCAACATGCCTCGTTACACTCAAGCATTGTTCGAGCGCGTAGACGTGACTGTGGGTGGTACAACCATCTCGGGTTCGAATGTCGACTATGGCGGCATTTACACCATTCTACGCGATGCGCTAGCATCTTCGGTTGCCAAGAGACCAGCAGGTGAATTGGACAACTCCATGGAGGATATGGACATGTTGGTCAATAGGATTCACATGTTTTCTGACCAGGCCGGTGGTCAGACCAATGTGGGTAAGGGGCACTGCGATTATTACCCAGAGCTATCCGCTTTTAAACAGAGCGCCGGTGGAACCCCGTATACCATGACCGCTATGAACCAAACTACACCAATTGTGAACTCCGGCGTCAAGACATACGACGGTTGCGAGTTTAAATACGAGAGCACCTATCCGGCAGGAATGTGGAAGACCGAGCCTGTGGTTTTCGATGGTTTCTTGGGATTTTTGGGTGGAAAGTTTGTAAGATTTATTGATACTTCCATCACCGGTGCGATCGAGATTCGCATTCGCCTAGCTCCACTGGCAGTCACATGGGGACCCCAGGCATGGTTCAAGGGAGACAAGACTCTCAAGCAGGGCCAAGTCAGTCCGGTGTTTATCGAGCGGACTGGCGCTTATTACCTCGATGACTTGTATTTGATGCTCGATACAATTTCATTCACCGATGATTTTTATCGCCAACTCCTGGCCCGTCGTCTGATCGAAGGCGGATCCATTGTCATCCCATACGATAATTACTTCAGCACTAACAAAATCATTGGTTCCACTGGCGATCAAGTGACTTTCAATGTAGCCACACAATCACTCGACTACCTTGTTGGAACCCTTCGTCGCGCCGATTACAATGCAAACCCTGCATCTGTTGGTGTCATGGAGGCCGAAGTAACACAAAAGATCGCCGACAGCGCTTATTATAACGGCAACGTGAGGACCCAAGTATCTGTCAGGACTCCCTCCTACAACTCAAGATATTACACTTTCACATCAGGTTGTGGAAACAACCTAACAGGAACTGGAACCTACCAGTGGTTGGTTGCCAATCAATTGATTCCATCATGGCCAGCCGATGTGAATGACGTCTGGCTGCTAAATCAGGCTGCATTGGACCTCACGAACCAGATTAGTGATGTTGGTCTTGCCGAGCGCCATTACGAGTTCAGGAGGGGTAGGTTTGCTCATATCGCAAGCTTTGCACACCATGCAGAGACTGAAAAGTTCATCTCTGGTCTGGACACACGCGGTGCCTCTTCCAACATGCAATGGATGGTGATGGGTCTACCATCCACTATTGACCCAATTAAACCCGGCGAAGAGTTGAAGTACAACGCCACTGTTTGGGCATGTTGTACTTCCACCATCGAGATCAGCGCCGGCCAGAACATCACCGTTATTTTCTGAGGGATTTCCTAAGATTTACCATGACAACCGAACTGCAAGGTCCCGGGCAAGAGCTCAAGGCTCTCTACGATGCAGCGTTTACTTCTGTCAATCCTAGTAATGTACTTCATGGGTTCGGGAGTCGCTTCCCTGAGCACTTCGACGTTCCATGGCGATCTCGAGTACACAACAACTTCCCAGTTCATTATCCAGATTCTGTTTCGATTCCTGGATTACCTAATAATATATATCCTATCGAGGGATCTATGGGCACGCGAGACGTAAAGCCCAGCGTACACGACGATGCTCCTATTGGCCCGATCGTAGACCCCCTTACCGCAAGATATCAGAACATGCCGGAGAACCCCAACGCCGCCGTGCTGATGAGGGGTGCTATTATGTCGGATGATTAACATGATACAGACAAAGAGAAGATGATGCAAGACCGACAAAGAAGGATAGAGGCTCTACAAATGACGACTTTACAAATTAGTTATACAGCCTTAGTTATCTATCATAGAGCAAAAGTGCTCTGGACCATCAACTTCGATTCGGACTTGTAACAAACTTCCCTCCTTACTACGCGTATCTGAACTTGTAGTACTTGACGCTGCACCTCCCATTGCCATGCACGACCCATGCATCTGCCTTTGAGCTGCACACAAACAACTTGAGGGACTTCATGAAGTCCTTCTCCTTGATGTTTGTCTTGACGTTGCGGTTCTGTCTGAATGTCCTGTAGATGTCCTGGGGGTCCAGGAAGTCGGTGGCGATGTCGGAGAAGAAGATGACATCGTGCAGCACGGTCATGGCGGGGTCGTTGTACAGGACCACCTCGCGCTTGAAGGTGACCATGGAGTCGGGCAGGTGCTCGTCATCGAAGATGTTCTTGGAAGCCACGAAGCGGCGGTAGCCCTCGTAGGCCCAGCGGAACAGGGCAGCGTGGTGGGCGGGGCTGGTGAGCATCCTGTCACACTCATCCGCTTCCTCGGGCATGTAGTAGGGGGCCTTGACCAGGGAGGGGTCACTGACGAAGGTGACCTCGAAGGGCACGCACAGGAGCCTCTTCTTGAAGGCCTCATCGGAGGTGTCGAACATCAGCTTGCCCCTGTTGGCAGTCATCACCACCTTGGCCTGCAGGATGAAGGAGGTGACCTTGCCATACAGCTGGCGGCCAGTCATCTTGATGCCAGTGTAGCCAGAGGTGAGCTCCTTAAGGAAGGCAGTGTCCAGGGACCTGTCACCCAGCTCCTCAGAGAAGAGCATCCTCTTGCCCTTCAGGGACATGAGGAAGGGCGAGGCATTCTCTGCAGATGCCATCTTGTTCATGTTGATGGCATTCCTGGGTGCCTTAAGGGCGTAGTCACCCATCATCTTGGTGGCCATCTGCATGAGGAAGGACTTGCCATTGTGACCATCCTTCATGTCACACATGGCAAACACCTTCTTGGCATCAGTGCGGCCGGAGAGGATGGCCCCCAAGAATGCCTGGAACACCTCCCTCTTGTCCTCAAAGGGCAGGATGGTGGAGATGCACTTCACGATCTCTGCATCAGCCTCCTCCTTGGAGATGGTGGCCACACCCAGAGGTCCAGTGGCATTCTCAGCATACCTATAGCCTGTGGTGAACTTGTTGTAGTCTGCGGGGTTGGAGGGTCTGAAGACGCCAGTGTCTAGGTGCAGCACACCATCAGTGAAGTGCACCACATCAGGGTTGGCATCGTAGGTGATCTGGCTGTCCTGGCTCAGGCAGACCTTGAGCTGGGCCAGCACCGAGCGCTGGAAGTCGTTCTTCCCGATGTTGATGGTGCCCAGCTTGGCCTGCTTGACCTGATCCTCCAGCTTGGCCACCGAGTTGTTGCAGGTACCAATGCGCTTGACCATCCTGACAAGGCCCTCCCCCTTGGCCACCTCTCCCTGCAGCAGGCCAGTGATGTACTCCATGATGGAGCTCTGCACCTTGGCATCATTGATGACCTCCCACTTGCCCTGCTCGCTGTAGGTGAGGAACTCCCCCTGCTCCTGATCATACCTGACTGCATCCCCGATGTAAGCATGGTATGCAATGGCATAGTCAGCATGGCGGTTGGGGCCAAGGACGGTGAGTGCACGCATGAGGTCAGACATGGGGCGGATGTAGGAGACGTCATGCCTCACCCCCTCGGGCCTGCAGGTGTCTGAATGGTTGCTGACCACAAACTCGCCCCCAATGGAGCAGAACCACATGTTGTTGGCATGCTGGCCATGGCACAGGGGGCAGTCCTCCCTGTTGTCAGCAGTGAAGTCAAATGCCTTACCGTACTTGGTGTTGGCAGTGGACCCAGTCTGCTTGGGGTTGACAAAGCCCAGTTCCACCAAGATGGGCTTACTGATCTCGTACATCATGTCCGAGTGGCGCTTGGAGGAGAGCTCGTCACCCCCAGCAGGACCCTCAGCAGCCCTCTTGTTGTGGCTGGCCACGACAGAGGGGATGGTGGGCTGCTCACACAGGTGGATGTAGGTGGGGGTGACATACTGGATGACATAGTCCAGAGGGCAGAAGGTTGGGGACTGCATCCAGGGGAAAGAGGGGTCATAGGTGTACCCAGGCAGGAGGGGCACATTGTCCTCTGCCTTGGTGCTGCTCTTGACACAGAAGACCATGGACATCTTCCTGTTGGAGCTGTACACAGAGCCATCCATGGCAGAGTCTGGGTGGGCAGCCTTGTGCTTCCTGCAGATGACATCCATGTGCTCAAGGGTGGTCCAGACACCAGTGACAAAGAATCTGGCTGACAGCTTGTAGCCCCCAGTGACAGGCCTGTGTCTGGTGGCCACCTTGACCTCCATACATTCTCGAGGCAGGTATCTGTGCATGAGAGCCAGCACCTCCAGCTCCCACCCAGTGACAGTCGAAGTGATGACCTCTGCACTGGGCCTGGTCAGCTGCTCCAAGGTGTGATCAAAATCAAAGTAAGGCTTCACCTTGGTGGCCTGCTTCTTGAACTCACTGTTGGAATTGGCAATTGCAGTGCGGTTCAGCCACTCGCAGATCTCAAAGGGCCTACCACTCTGCAGGCTAGTCAACACCTTGTTTGCAATAGTGGAGCACTTGTCCTTGAACATGGCCCTGCCATTGGCAGTGATGTTGTAGGCAAAGAAGCCCATGACCGCCGGGGCAGGGGGTGCAGGGGCTGCAACAGGCAGCTGGGGCATGGCATCAAAATCTTCTTCTTCCACGACAGCCAGCAGATCATTAATGTCATCCTGCATTTATTTTATTTTTTATGATTTGTGATAGCATGCCAGTGTTGTTTATGCTCCGCTGTCTAGGAATTATTATTACAGCTAGAATATGTTTAGAATGAGAGCATACCATCTCATCCTCTGTGGGGCTTGGTGCAGTGAGATCCACAACAGAGGGTGTGGCATTTTCATCATCAATGAAACTTGGGTGGCTGTCAGTCTCATCCACAACAGTGCTGTGGGTGTCTGAGTCACCCAGGTTGACAGAGCCACTGCTGTTGATGGCAGTGGATGCCATGTTGGACATCACATCACTCATCAACAGCTTGTAGTCAGCAGCAAGCTGGATGCTCCAGTGCTGTGAGTCTACAGGTGGGAGGTCTGGAAACAGACTAGTGATGAGAAAGAACAGGAGATCCTCATTGGGGATCAATCCATGCTCCTCACACATGCTCAAAGCATGTTTGCAGAAGCAGGGAAGGGACAGCTCGCTGTCAGTACCTTCCCTGAGGGCCTTGAAGGCCCGGAGGAGAGCATGGCGGTCGCCAAGGGGGGGCATCTCTACCGGTGTTAACGTGTCGGTGCTACTTACCTGCATTTTCGTGGGCAGAAGAGGCTATATAAATGTTTTAAGTACTATTTAAAAATTTTCCGCTGAAAAAAGTTTGGCTTTTGAAGCTCGGACGATGCACATGAAACGTTCGGGCACCAGTTTTCCTTAAGGCAGCCCGATGGGTACGTTGGCGCTTTGCATAGAGTGCGCGTCATGCACCAAACTAGCATTAGAAAGGTTTAAAATAATATTTTAAAGGTTTCCGCTGCAAAAGATTGCAATTCGAAGCATTGCATGCAAGCTTACACCTTAAAGCTCCACCACGTTAAGCGCTTACCTCGGCAGGTACGTTGGCGGAGCTCCAAACCTTAAGCGCGGTGTGCAAACTAGCTTTGGATAGGTGTACAATGATGCTAGACACCCTTCCGCTTCGTTAAATATTGCATTCAAACGCCTTTTGCTTGGCGTGTAATTGTTAGAATGGAATAGTGTAAGTTCCTTCAGCTACTCATGCGTTTTTGAACCCCCTGAAACCAAAGCCAACCACCGCGCTGCAAACTCCCCCCTGAGAAAAAGCAAAAAATGCCGCACACACCAAAAAAGAAACGTACCGTACGTCGGGCGCTTCCCGGGCAAACCCGGATCCGCCAGTTCCGCGCGCTTCCCCCAACAGAACCACACATTCTACCATTGGAGAATTTTGCGCACGCAATGCTTTTGTTTTTGCTTGTTAAGCGCCAGCGCTCCCAAGCGCTTAATTCTTTCCATTCTTTTCGATTCTTTTGAGCGTGCTTTCACTCCTTAATTCTTTATGTCCGATCCCACCCCTTCGTGGAGCCTCGGCTCGTTCGAAGCTCTTTTAAAAGAGGCACATTTCGTTTTTGGGGATGAGGGCGAAAGCCCCATCCTCATTGACGGAGCTAATGTTTACATCACACCACGCACCTCCCTCGAGAGCATCGCATCCTGCGAGACTCCCACGCTGTCACCCCCCTCCACCTTTGCCATCCGCACCTTGAATGCCTCAAGCAACGACGTTCGTAAGAGCGTCACTCGAGGTATGTACGCATTTTTGCATTTTTTTTGCACCGCACCGCACCACACCCTTTTTGTTTTTCTAACTGCATGATTCGCATGCATAGGATTCTTGAGGTTCTATCGCTGGCTCAGGATTCATTACAAGGACACTACTGTACACCTTCTGGACATGGGTATGATCGTAAACCTTTACATGTCCGGCAACGATCGCGTTGAATTGACACCAAGAGCTTTCGCTGCGCGTGATGAGGATGCGGATCTGCTGACCGGACCTATGTATCGGTTTGTTCGAGCAATTATGCTCGGGTATTGGGAGGGTTTCAGCGAGGAAGTTACCCTTGCTGAATTGGAGATCATCATCACTGGTTTTCTCGACAGTGACTTTGGGGAGAGCCTGATGCCAGTTGGCTATGTTTTTGACATGGCTACCAAGTCAATTGAGTTCCATCCCATGGAGATCCAGCCTGCAGATGTTGGCAAGAAGCTGTACCATGTGCCACTGCGTTTTCAGGCACGGTTTCTGTAAAGTTACAGCCCTTTCAACATGGATCAAGGCGCACCACATGTAACCTCATTTCCGCGCGCATGCATGTTGCTTGCCCTTGTCGTCCCTTGCACGTGCATTGGGGGTGTTCGGGAAGCGGGTGGCTAGGGGGGGGTCTAGCGAGG
>Ga0129333_10000834_pt1 | contig 27055 bp, 28 predicted proteins | sample CPB6_08_DNA_FD_94474 | JGI IMG/M metagenome (GOLD analysis project Ga0129333, IMG submission 94474) | Freshwater to marine salinity gradient microbial communities from Chesapeake Bay, USA - CPBay_Sum_0.6_0.8_DNA | ecosystem: Environmental > Aquatic > Marine > Coastal | place: USA: Chesapeake... | reverse complement strand
TTGGAAGGGTTATCAATATATCTATTTTGCTAGCAATATTCCTCTCTCTGCGACTGAGACTCTGACAAAGTGGATTGGAGTGCGTAATTTTCTGCCCAGGGCATGGGCGGATCGTAATTCGATCAAGAACACTGTCGATACATATCAGGAAGACCGGGTTGTGGTTGAGAGCCAGGATAAATCCTATTCCTGGGACCGTGGACAGCGCGATCTTCTGCTTTCCTCTGATCAACTGATCCTGGCTTACCGCAAGCGCATGACAGCGTTGTTGGCTCAGCATTGAAGCATTTGTCCGGCAGACCGTTTGAGCTTGATCTGATGACGACCTCCGATCTCAATGCACGCAGCGTCCAGCCTGAAGTCCTGAGCTGGCCGAAAGACTGTTGGTACGGCGTGGGTGTTTCCACGGCTTTTGTTCCTGATCGCCTCCATGTCATTCGCTTCCTAGGCGATGAACTGGTTGGCTATCGAAACAGCCAGGGTAATGTTGTTCTCGCGGATAATCGATGTGCCCATCGCGGCTGTCGATTCAGTTCAGGTGGGGTCGCCGATGATCAGCTGATTTGTCCCTATCACGGCTGGCGTTACGACAATGCGGGGAGCTGCAAGCATATCCCTGCCCTCCGTTCTGGTGAGTCCATTCCTGCTGGTGCGCAGATTCGTGTTTACCAGACCCAGGAAAAGTATGGGATTGTCTGGGCTTGGATTCCTGAGCATGAGCCGGAGCCCACGTACGCCATTGAGTATATCCCTGAGCTCGACGGGATGCATCATCATCCGCGGGCTGATATCCGCTATCTGTTTAAGGGGCATTTCTCGCGTACCATTGAAAATGGTATCGATCCGGTGCATGCTCCTTTCCTGCACGGAAAAAGTGTTGGCCAAGTGGGTCCTGACGCCGACCTCACCTACCCCGACTTTGATGTGGTCAAAGGAGAGCGCATCACCAAGACGCGCATTCCTGTCAAGGTGCAGAAGCTCAGCGGCTTGGTTCGCTACCTACTCAAGGGCGATGCTGACACCACCTATAAAGAATTCCGTTTCATCTACCCCAATGTCAGTTTGCCGTTGAACCGCTTTGGGCGATTTGAATTCGCGAGTGTGCTCGTGCACCTCCCCTACAGCGAGACTGAGACTCTTGTTGAGGCTACCAACTGGCGAAACTTTCTTCGTGACACGCCATTGCTCACGCGCTGGTTCGACCATGAAACCGCTAAGACGGGCTTGCAAATCCTTGTCGAGGACAACAGCGTGGTCAAGGATCAGCAGCCTCGGATTGTGCGCTACCGAGGCTCGCGCGAGGTGCTTGTGAAATCTGACGGTATGGTGCTGGGATTTCGCAAGGTCATGCGTCGCTTCCTGGAGCCTGATCCAAAGTCCGGTTCAACGACTTAAGGCGGATTCTGATTCAATGCACCGTTGCTTGGCTATCGGTTGTTGTTGACCGTGATCACGACCGATCAGAAGGATGCCCAGTAGTCCAAAGAATGCTTCGAACACAAAGCACCCCAAACTTGTTTTGTCGTAGATCCAGCCCGCTGTAATCGGCCCGATTGCACTGGCCAGGCCCGTGAGAGAGGCGAGGCTGCCGAGTACAACGCCTTGCTCGGTTGGTGCGACCAGGCCGGAAACCAGGCTGCGTGCGGTGGGGAGGACGAATGCGGCTCCAATGGCCAGAACAACGCCCGAAAGCAGGATCAGGGTCGCTGTGAATGGGCCTGCAACTTCTGCGGCAGGGATCAGCAGTACCGAGCAAGCCGTCAGCGCCATACCTGCACGGTTCACGTTGATCTCGCCCCATCGTTTCACCAGTTTGCCGATCATTCCCACTTGTACGGCGGTCAATGTCAAGCCAATGACCACCAGAACGCCGCTGGTTTGCCCCGGATTCCATCCGAAAAGATCTTTCAGAGAGAGCACCAGCAGGCTGGTGAAGGCGGCGAAGCAGAGATTGAACGAGGCGAAAGCGAGTGCTATCCGATTGATCTTCGGTGCTGTGACCAAACGCAGCACTGGTTTGATCAGATTCAGGCGTTTGAGTTCCAGCGGCTGGCGCTGCACGGGAGTCAGGGTCTCCCTCAGGACGATCGAGGCCGTGAGCAGGTTGTAACCCGCCAGTCCTGCTGCCACGAACACGGGCACGCTTGGTCCGAAGTGCACCAATCCACCCCCCAGCGCGGGGCCGGCGATGGCGCCGATGCCGAAGGCAGCGCCACTGATGCCGAGATTGCGCGCACGATTGCCTGGAGTGGAGATGTCCGTGATGTAGGCCTGCAGTGTCCCCATCGTTGAGGTGGCGACGCCATTGACGGCCCGCGAGAGGAAGACCACGCTCAGTGTTCCTGCCCAGCCGAACATCAGCAGAGAAACCACATTCAATCCGATGCAGGCGAGGATCACCGGCCGCCGTCCGATGCTGTCACTGAGTGACCCCATCAGCGGACTGGTGAGCACGCCGAACAAGGTGGCAGTGGAGGCCACGAGGCCGAGCGTCAGCGCGTCGGGCTTGTAGGCTTCAAGAATGAACGGTAGTAGAGGGTAGACAATATTCTCTCCCAGCTTGTCGAGAAGCAGAGTTAGAAAAACGATTGCCAGAGGGTTGTGTAGTCGCTTCAGCAAGCAGGTGCCGCCTCAATGTGCAGGAGTGCCATCAGCTTCGCATTCACCAGGTCGGGGGCTTCGTCATGGGGGCAATGCCCCAGTCCCGGCAGGGTCTCAAAGCTGTGGACGCAGGCGAAGCGCTGCCAGCTCTGCGCGATCGCCAGCGGTTCCCAGGGGTCTCGCTCACCCCAGAGCATCGCCACCGGCGTCTGCAGATCGCCCAGCAGATCAGGGGCCAGCTTGTCGTTGAACAGGTTGATGAAGCCTCGGAACGCTTCGCTGGCGCCGGGCTGCAGAGCCGGGCGCAGCAGCAGCTCCACCAGCTGCGTGTCCACGTTCTGGCCGCTGGGGTAGGCCTGGGCCAGCACCTTCCGGATCACGCCAGGCGTCACCAGAGCGTTGTAGAGCGTCTGCGTCAGCCAGCGCTGCCGCACCGCCGCCTTGAGCAGCGGGCGGGCCAGGCGACGGACCAGAGGCTGCTCCGCCAGCCGCTTGTCGTCCAGGGCCCGTTCGGCGCAGTCGATCAGGATCACCTGCCGGGCAGGGCAGCCGGATCGCTCCAGTTGACGCGCTGCCTCCAGTGCCACGACGCCGCCGATCGAGTTGCCGATCAATTGCACAGGGCCTGGCACCCGTTCGCGCACGAAATCGTGGAGCTGCTCCCCCCAGGCCTCGATGCCATAGCGCCAGCTGTCCGTCCTGGTTTCGGCTTCGCCCTCCAGGCGGGAGCGGGGTTTGCTGCTGTCTCCGAAGCCGATCAGATCGATGGCATAGACGTTGTGCTTTGTTGCAGCCTGCGCCAGGTTGTGGCGCCAGTGCTCCTTGCAGGCACCGAAGCCGTGCACGAACACAACCGAGCCGGCTCCGACCGCATTCGGGCCAGCAGGGGGGGGCGCCTGGACGAAGCTGATCGTCTGCCCTCGCCACGTCCAGCTGTGCAACCAGGCGGGGGGATAGATGGTGATGCTGCTGTCGCTCATCGTCGGGTCAGTGGAGGGCGAGTTCACCGGCATCTGGCACCCAGCGGTTCACGCGGCCATCTTCAATCCGCCAGATGCGATCCGCATCGTTCAGCAGACGCAGATCATGGGTGACGAGCAGGACGGCGCTGCCACGGTTGCGACAGAGGTTGCCCAGCAGTTCAACAACATCCTTGCCGGACTGGCTGTCGAGGGAGGCCGTGGGTTCATCGGCGAGAATCAGTTCCGGTTCAGGCGCCAGGGCGCGGGCGATGGCCACCCGCTGGCGCTGTCCGCCGGAGAGTTCCTCGGGATAGTGATGGAGTCGATGACCCAGGCCCACCGCCTCCAGCAGCGCGGTGGCCTGGTTGATGCGCTCGTGCGGATCGGGTTGGCGCAGCTGCAGCAGCAGTTGCACGTTCTGCAGCACCGTGAGCGAGCTCACCAGGTTGTGACTCTGGAAGATGAAGCCGATCCGGCGGCGGATCTGCACACGGGCCTCCTCGCTGGCCCCGCAGAGTTCCTCGCCGAGCACCTGCAGGGACCCGGCCTCCACCGACCGCAAGGCGCCGATCAGGGTGAGCAGAGTGCTTTTGCCGCTGCCGGAGGGACCGACCAGCAGGGTCACCTCCCCGGGTTCCACCTGAAAGTTCAGATCGTGCAGGATCTGGCTGCGCAGGGCCCCTTCCCCGTAGCTGTGGCAGAGGTTTTCGGTGCGGATCACCGCTGAGCTGGCTGGCTGCATGGTGGCGGGCACGCGTCAGAACACGGAGGCGGGGTCGGCATCGCGCAGCTTGCGAATCGCGATGGCGGCAGAGGCTGCACACACGCCCAGCGTGAGGCAACCCACCACGATGGTTTTGTCGGCTGTCATGGCGATGCGGATGCCGGATGTTGCCGTGAGAAAGGCGTACATGCCGGCACTGAGCAGGGTCGCTGGAATGAAGGACGACACCCCAAGCAGGATCGCCTCCTGAATCACGATCACCAGAATGAAGGTGTTGCTGAATCCCATCGCCTTGAGCGTCGCGTATTCCTTGAGGTGATCGCTGACGTCGGTGTACAGCACCTGGTAAACCACCACTCCACCAACCAGTAGGCCCATGAAGGTGCCGAATCCAAAGATCACGCCAAAGGATGAGGCTGTATTCCAGTAGTTGCGCTCCTGATCAATCAGTTGCGTTTTGGTGAGCACCTGAAGCTGATCGCCGAGCAGGGCCTTGATTCGCGTCTGCACCTGGCCCGGATTGGCGCCCCGCTCCAGGCGGAGCAGGCCAAGGGAAATTTCGCCGAGGTTGATCTGGCGATAGGCCAACTGAATGGCTGTGCTGTCGCTACTGACCAGATTGCTGTCGGCGGCGAAGGTTGAACCCAGGCGGAACAGGCCCACCACCCGGAATGTCTTCGAGAAATCTGACAGGCTGAGGTACTGCGAACCATTGGCCTTGACCGCAGCGGTGATCGGGCCGGTGTTGCGGTTGCCGAGGGTGTCGAACAGCACGAAGCCAGGTGTCTTGAGCAGGGAGGCCTGACTGTTCAGTTCCGGCAGATCGAGCACGCGGGCATCGGGGTCGTAGCCGATCAGGCGCAGGCTGGTGGGCTTGATGCCCCCCAGTTTCTGGGCATTGACATTGGCCACGTAGACGGGAACGGCCTGATTGACCCCTTCAACACCGAGGCAGTTGTAGAGGAGAGATTGGGGAAACTGCTGAAAGTTGCCGCTGTTGAGGGTGCCAGGGCTGATCAGGACCAGATCCGCATTGAGCGTTTCATAGAAGGTGGTGGCGCTGCTGAGCAGGCCGGACTGAAAGCCGATCTGCATGTACATCAGCAGGGCGGCAAAACCAATGCCAACAACGGCCACCAGGTAGCGGACCGGTTGGCGGCGCAGTTGCAGCCAGGCCAGCGGCAGGTCCTGCAGGCGCAGAGGATCCATGAGCCGCGAGCGCCAGGTCATGGATCGAAGCGCACCGTCACATTGAGATTGCTCAATTGACGTACGCGGTTGCGTTCAGAGGGAGCGATGTCGAGCTTGACAAGCACCACGCGGGCATTGACATCGTTGTTTCCGTTCTGGGAGAACAAGTCGCGCTGCGACACGTTGCCCACGATGGAGCTGAGCCGGGCCCTGAGGCTGCCCTGGAAGCCCCCGCTTTCGGCGCGGACCGTGGCCCCCTGGCCGATCCGCAGTCGGGGAATGTCACTCTGGAAGACCTGCGCCCAGGCCTGCATGCGATCGGTGCGGCCGATCAGGGCCAGTCCATCGCTGGTCTCCTTCATGCCGGGCCAGCTGTAGATCCGGATCAGGGTGCCATCGAGCGGGGCTCGAACCTCCGCTGCCGCCAGCTCGCGGCGTGCTCGCACCACGGCCGCGCTGCCGGAGCGGATGTCCGACTGCTGGCGGATCACGCCGGCGCGCGCCTTGCCCAGCTCCTCTTCGGAGATGGCGCCATCGGCATAGAGCGCGTTGCCCTTGCTCTGGCTGATTTCCAGGAAGGGAAGCAGCGCCCGGCTGGAGCTCAGGCCCGCTTCGGCCTGGTTGAGCGCGGCCTGCAGCTGTCCATAACTGCTCAGACGGGCCAGGACCTGTCCCTTGCGGATCGGATCGCCTTCCCGCACCATCCAGGTGTCCACCACCTCGTTGCCGCCGGACACTCCCGCGGGCACTGAAAGCGTCACCAGATCTCCCTCTGGGATCAGGCGCCCCAGGGCCGTCACGGCCGGGATCGGCAGCACCGGAGGTTTCGGCTGCGGTCTGGGCCTGAGCTGAACGGCCGCCACGCCGATGCCCACCAGCAGCGGCAGAATCCACAGCAAGCGACGCTGGCGAAGCAACCGTGGAATGCCCAGCGAGGGCTGGTGGCTGCTCATGGTGCCGGTCAGGTCGCGCGGATTCTAAAGGGCGGTTCGCTGCGACTACGATCGCCTCTGAGCACATGTCTGTTCGGATGCGGCGCTTTTCACTGTCGGCTGGTGAGTATGTGTATCGAACAGATGACCCCAGTACCAGTGTCTATGTGATCCGATCGGGTGTTGTGGACTTGACCACCCTGTATCCGGAGACCGGCGAGGGTGTGGACAGCAGCCATGGGCCGGGTCGTTTTTTTGGTGAGCTGGAAGTCATTGATGGCCGCTCGCGCACCTGTAATGCCAGGGTCGCCGCTGATGTGAGCCTGATCGAGATCGAGAAGGCGGAGCTGCTGGATCTGCTGTACAAGCATCCGGAACACAGCCTGGTGCTCGGCAAAGGCTCGTTTCAGCGTCTGCGTGAGCTCTTCAGCGAGGAATCCCTGGATGCCGACCTCGCGCGTTTGCGGGAGGAGCTTGAGCTCTCCATCCGCCAAGCTGTTGTCGCGCATGAGTCACGCGTGGTCAAAAGCCATAACGGCATGGCGGCCATTGCTGTGCCGATCATCCTGATGCTCGTTCTGGCCGTTGGCGCTTACTGGTTCTTTCACCGGACCTGAAGCGTGACGGCCTTGTGGCCTGTGTCTGTTGTTGTTCGCCGCGATCGCTGATGAAACCCAATCCCACTCCCGAGGACAGGGACGCCGCCTTTGCGGCGTTCCGTGAGCAGATGGCCCGTGACGTGGAGGACGGCATCGAGGGGCATGAAGCCGCCATGACGCGGATGGGCTTCCTGTTCCTCGGCATTTTCATTGCCGTGATCGTCGTCGCGGCAATCCTGCCCTGATCAGCGGCCGTTGCTCTCCCATCAAAAACCCCAGCAGTGCCTTGGCGCTGCTGGGGTGAAGCCGGCTGGAGCACTCCGCCGGGATGTGCCGGTCTTCAGACCGCAGCCTTCTGGTTATCCAGCAGGGACTTCAGCTTGGCCAGTTCACCGGCCCAGCGGGGATCGGGAGCGCCTTCCTCAACGGTGTCGCGGTGCACCACCTTGTTGACCGCCTTGCGGGCGACGGGGGTGCCGCCCATGGCGCCGGCGGGACGGCGATCGCCACCGGTGCGACGGTCATCGCGGCGCTCGGAGCGCTCGATGCGCAGGGCGTTGCCGCCGAACTCACGGCCGTTCAGCTGCTCGATCACCGCGTCGGCGACCTTCTCATCGTCGACGTTGGCAAAGCCGAAGCCGCGGCCGGCGCCGGTTTCGCGGTCTTGAACCGCCTTGAAGCGGATGCCCTCACCCACGGAGGCGAACAGGGCGTCGAGCTCCTTGGCATCAAAGCTCTGCGGCAGGTTGCCGACGTACAGACGAACGCTCATGGGATCGGGGGAAAGAACGGAATCGGGATGTGCTGGCGCGTCGGGATGGCTGTCTGGTCACGGTCTGACGCGGTGAGCCGAAATCCCGACTGCCCTGATCAAAATCGTGTGGCTGCTCCTGCCGCGGCGCGAACGGCGGTGACGTGATCGCGCGGCTGATTGAGCTACCGAAGTGGACGAACCGAATGAAAACCCCGAACTGGCGCCGATCAGGTCGTTGTGAACGCCTTAACGCATGAAGTTAATCACGGCGAGGTGCCTTTGCGCCATCGTTGTCGTTGCAGGCGAGCCAGCTGCGGGCCAGAGCCAGGGCCTCGGCTCGTTCGTGCAGCCTGCCGAAGGCGCGCTCCAGCATCAGTCGTTCCAGCAGTGCCCCAAGCTGTGGTGAGGCCTGCAGCTGCAGTTCCCGTTGCAGGCTGCCGCCATCGATCGCTGGGCGCGGGTGAAACAGGGGATCCTCGGGATCCCGCCAGCGCTGCAGCCAGGTGCCAGCGCTGCCGGCGGGCCAGCTCAGCAGCAGCGCCGGCAGGTCCTGTTCCAGCTGCCGCTGCAGCTTGAGGCGTTCCAGCTCCGGCAGCGCCTCGGCGCAGGTCGCCGGTGCGCTGGTGCCCAGGCGCTGCTGCCACTGCCGCAGACGCTCCACCCGCTGCTGCAGCCGTCGGCTGCTGTGCAGCGCCCGCAGGCCCTCGCCATCCAGCAGGGCGGCCAGGCGCGCCAGGGGCAGGGCTTCGGCGGTTTCCGCGGCCGTCAGCCCGAGTGCTGCGGCCTGTCGGGCGCTCAGCCGCTCCAGCAGGGTTTCATCCACGACCCCGGCTCGCCAGGGGCCCAGCAGTCCACAGTGCAGCACCTGGATCAGCCAGTTCTGCCCTTCGGGGGCGGCCGCCAGCTTCTCCAGTTCCGCCAGGACCCGTTCGCCGGCCACCTCCACCAGTCGGGCGTGGTGCTGTGCAATCCAGGCCAGGCTCCTCGTTTCGATGCGGAAGCCCAGGGCGCTGGCCAGGCGCGGGCCCCGCAGCAGCCGCAGCGGATCGTCGAGCAGGTTCGCTTCGGACACCGCCACCAGTTCGCCCGCCGCCAGATGGGCGCTGCCGCCGTGGGGATCCACCAGGGTCCAGGGTTCGGCCAGTGGCAGAGCCATGGCGTTGATGGTGTAGTCGCGCCGCTGCAGGTCGGCGCTGAGGCTGCCCCCCTCCTGGCGGGCCAGATCCACACTCCAGCCCTTCAGCACCAGCCGGGCGATCGAACGCCCGGCATCCAGCACCACGGCGCTGCCGCCGTGGTGCCGTTGCAGCTGGCGGCAGAGGGCCACCGCATCGCCCGGCAGCACGAAATCCAGATCCGGTTGGGGGCCGAGCCGGTTGAGCAGGGCGTCGCGCACGGCGCCTCCCACCAGGGCTGTGCCGGGGGGGAAGGCGGCGGGGGGCAGGGGCCAGCGCTCCGGGGCCAGCCGCTGCCAGGCCAGCTGCGCGGTGCCGTTGGATGGCGCGGGCGGCACAATGGCTCCATTCACACCGCTGCCGGGCATGTGCATCTGCGTGGACTGCCGCTGGGTCGACCAGTGCCAGGCCTACCACGCGGTGGAGCGGCAGCATGGCGTGCCGCACCTCTGCGCCAGTCCCGGCTTCGCGCCGGTGGAGCCCCGCATCCACGTGCAGGTGCGCGACCTGCGCGGCGGTCAGGTCGGGGTCGAGTGGGACGTGCGTGCCTGCGCCAGTTACACGCCTGACCCAGGTCGCTGGCGGCGCCTCCGCCCCGGGCTGGTGGTGCCCTCATGAGCCTCTCCCCTCCGTTGCTACTGGCCCTGCACAGCTCCAGTGATTGCCTGGCGGTGGGTGTGCAGGCCCTGCAGCAGCCGTCACAGCCCCAGCTGGCGTCCTTCCCCCTGGGCCGCCAGCTCTCCCGCGAGCTGCTGCCCTGTGTGGAGCAGGTGCTGCCGGCTGATCAGTGGCCGCGCCTGGCACGGCTGGTGGTGGCCATCGGGCCGGGGGGCTTTACCGGTACGCGGCTCACGGTGGTGCTGGCCCGCACCCTGGCCCAGCAACTGGCGATTCCCCTGCACGGCTATGGCAGCTTTCTGCTGATGGCTCGTCGTCTCGCCGCTCCGGGTGGCCCGATGGCGGGTGCCTCCCGCTTCTGGCTGCAGCAGGAGCTGCCACGCCGTGGTTGTGTGGCCGGTCTCTATGGGCCTGCTGCCGGGGCCTTCGGTGGCATCGCCGAATGGCAGCCGCCGCGCCTGTTCCCACCCGCCGAGCCGCTGCCCTGGCTGCTTGATCCGGCCGAGCTCGCTCTGCCGGCACTGGTGGAGCCCGAGGCGGATGTGGCTGAGCTGCTGGCCCTTGGCCAGCTGGCCCATGGCGCTGGCCTGAGCGGTCCCTGGGGCCCGGTTCTGCCCCTGTATCCCACCAGCCCAGTGGCAGGCCTGTGAGTGGTCCAGGACGCCGCATGGCCACCCGCCGCCGACGCCGCCCGCCGGCACGGCACCGTGGCCGGCGCCTGGCCCTGCTGCTGATCGCCGCCTCCACCGCCTGGTTGTCACGTGGTCTCTGGCAGCCTTCACCGCCCCCGCCGCAGTTGATCCTGGTGCTGGGTGGCGATGTGGAGCGGGAACGCGCCGCCGCGGCACTGGCGCGCCGCGATGGGCTGCCGGTGCTGGTGAGCGGCGGCAGCAACCCCGAGTACGCCCACTGGCAGTTCGGCCGGCAGGGGGTGGGTGCGGAGCGGCTGCAGCTCGACTACCGCGCCACCGATACCCTCAGCAACTTCACCTCGGTGGTGGATGAGCTCAGGCGATCCCAGGTGCGCCATGTGCTGCTGGTCACCAGCAGCGACCACATGGACCGTGCCCTGCTCGTGGGTCGCCTCGTGGCTGGCAGCCGTGGCATCACGCTCACCCCGGTGCCCGTGCCCTGCGAGCCCCGCTGCCAGCCCGAGGGGGCCCGCAAGGTCTGGGGGGATGGGCTGCGGGCGGGCCTCTGGGTGATCACCGGCCGGGATATCAGGAGCTGGGTGGCAGAGCGGTTCGGTCCGCTGCTGGAGGGAGTGTCGTCCCGCTGATCAGCCCCTGATCGAGCAGGGCGTTGATCTGGGCCTGGCAGGCGGCGGTGGCGGCATCGAGGTCGATCCGGCGCCGCGAGGGCGGCGGTGGGATTGGCGTGCCGATGCGGATGTGAACCGGTACGAGTCGGGCGCGGCGCGAGCCGGTGCCCCAGGCGCGGTGGCTGTTGATGATCGCCACCGGCAGCAGCGGTACGCCGGCCCGGGCCGCCAGCAGGGCGGCGCCGGGTTGGGGATTGTTGACGCGGCCATCGACCTGGCGGGTGCCGTCGATGAACACACCCGTGGCCCAGCCCTGTTCCAGGCGGTCGGTGGCGGTGCGGATCGCTTCGCGGTCGCTGGCGCCGCGAGCGACCGGGTAGGCGCCGCAGGCGCGGATGATCGGCCCCAGCAGCGGCACCCGGAACAGCTCGGCCTTGGCCATGAACGCCACCGGCCGGCCCAGGGCGTGGCCGAGCAGCGGTGGGTCGAGGTGGGAGCCGTGGTTGGCCACCACCACCAGCGCCCCTTCCATCGGCACGTTGGCGTTGCCGGCGGTACGGCCGCGGAACAGCAGCCGGTACACCGGGAAGACCAGCAGGTAGCTCACCAGCCGATACGTCAGGCTCGGTTTCGGCGTGCGCAGCAGGGCCGGTGGTTCGGCCGGCCTGCGGCGGCGGCGCAGCACCCGCTTCACGGCCTGGACGGGACGGTTCACAGCCCCAGGTCCGCGGCGGTGGCGATCTGGCTGGGGCTGACCCCGTTGCAACCGCGTTTGATCAGCCCGCTGAGCACATTGCCTGGGCCGATCTCCACGGCCGTGCTGATGCCATCGCTCGTGAAGCGTTGCATCGTTTCACGCCAGCGCACGCCGGTGGTCATCTGGCTGCGCAGGCGGGCCTTGAGGGCGGCACCGCTGGTTTCCGGAGTGGGATCGGTGTTGCTCAGCACCGGGATGGTGGCATCGGCGAAGGGCACCGCCTCCAGTTCAGCGGCGAAGGCATCGGCGGCCTGCTGCATGAACGGCGAGTGGAAGGCGCCGCTCACGGCCAGGGGAATGGCCCGCTTGCACGTGAGCGCAGCGCTCACGGCGGCCACGGCCTCAGGGCTGCCGGAGAGCACCACCTGGGCATCGCTGTTGTCGTTGGCGATCACCACTCCTTCTGTGGCGGCCACCAGCTGATCGAGCTCGGCGCGATCGAATCCCATCACGGCGGTCATGGCGCCACCGCCGGCGGCGGCCATCAGCTCGCTGCGGGTCTTCATCAGCTGCAGGCCGGTGCTGGCATCGAACACGCCGGCGGCGTAGAGGGCCACCAGCTCGCCCAGGCTGTGGCCGGCCACCACATCGGCCGTGCGGCCCTGGGCCCGGAGGCCATCCACCAGCAGGCTTTCGATCACGAACAGGGCCGGCTGGGTGTTGCGCGTGTCGTTGAGGTCGCTGAGTTCGCCCGTTGCCTCACCGGCGCAGATCGCCAGCAGGTCGCGGCCCAGCAGCGCCGATGCCGCTGCAAAACGCTCGCGGGCACCGGGCAGGTCCAGCACCCCGGCGGCCATGCCCGGCTTCTGCGAACCCTGTCCGGGAAAGACCCAGGCGATAGCCATGCCGGCCGCACTCACACGTCGGGGTGGAGATTACGCGGCGCCCTGCTGGGCCGGTCCGGCTGGTCAGGCGTTCAGCGGCGGGGGCCGGCCCAGCGCAGCAGGGCACCACCCCAGCTCAGACCCGCCCCGAAGCCGCTGCTGGCGATCAGGTGCCCTGGCTGAATGCGGCCATCCTTCACGGCTTCATCGAGCATCAGCGGGATCGTGGCGGCGGAGGTATTGCCGTAGCTGGCCAGGTTGCTGAGCACCCGCTCGTGGGGAATCGCGAAGCGATCGGCCACGGCATCGAGGATGCGCTGGTTGGCCTGGTGCAGCAGCAGCCAGTCGAGCTGGCTGGCCTCGGTGCCGCTGCTCTCCAGCAGTTCCTTGAGCACCGCCGGCACTTCCCGCACCGCGAACTTGTAGACCTCCTGGCCGTTCATGCGCAGCGGCGCGAAGCCGCCCACCTGGGCGCTCACGCCGCCGAGCACGCTGTGATGCGCGTCGGTCTGGGCCAGGGTCAGGCAGCCGTTGCGGCTGCCGTCGGAGCGCATGCGGAAGCCCAGCAGGCCGTCCTCGGCATCGGGGCAGGCTTCCACCGCCACGGCGGCCGCGGCGTCGCCGAACAGCACGCAGGTGGTGCGGTCGTCCCAGTCGACCCAGCGGCTCAGCTGGTCGGCGCCGATGACCAGGGCGCGGCGCATGGCACCGCTGCGCAGGTACTGGCCGGCGGTGATCAGGGCGAACAGGAAGCCGCTGCAGGCGGCGGTGAGGTCGAAGGCCACGGCGTTGCGGGCCCCCAGGGCCCCCTGCACCCGCGGTGCCGTGCCGAACAGGTCATCCGGGCTTGAGGTGGCCATCAGGATCAGGTCGAGATCCTCGGCCTGCCAGCCGGCGTGGGCCAGGGCTGCTTCCGCGGCCCGGGTGGCCAGCACGGTGAGCGGCTCATCGAGAGCGCAGATCCGCCGTGCACCGATGCCGGTGCGGGTGCGGATCCATTCGTCGCTGGTGTCGACCCGCTCGCTCAGCTGCTGGTTGCTGACGCTGAGCGCCGGTACGGCGCTGCCACAACCCACCAAGGCCATGCCGTAGCTGCTCATCCGGCCCAGCACCACGGGTTCAGCCCACAGGTGGGGTCAGTCAACCACAGGCAACGGCAGCGCCGGTCCCATCGCTGAGGCGGTGCAGGTCGTCCATGACACCGTGGCTGGCGGCGGAGTGGGCCAGGCGCAGGGCGCTGACCACGGACAGGGCCCGGCTGCTGCCGTGGCCGATCACGCAGACCCCATCGACCCCCAGCAGCAGGGCGCCACCGTGTTCGGCGTGGTCCAGGCGCTTCTTGATGCGGCGCAGGTTGCTGATCAGGAAGGCGGAGCCCACCTTGCCTCGGCGGCCGCGCGGCAGCTCGGCCTTGAGCACGTCCAGCAGCACGCTGCCCACCGATTCGAGGAACTTCAGCAGCACGTTGCCGGTGAAGCCATCGCAGACCACCACATCGAACTCACCCGAGAGCACATCGCGGCCTTCGCAGTTGCCGGCGAAGTGGAAACGCTGCTCCGCCGCCATCAGCGGGTAGGTCTTGAGGGCCAGATCGTTGCCCTTGCACTCCTCCTCGCCGATGTTCAGCAGGCCGATGCGCGGTTCGCGCACCTGCAGCACGTCGCGGCTGTAGATGTTGCCGAGCAGGGCCCACTGGTGGAGGTAGGCCGGCTTGGCGTCCATGTTGGCGCCCACATCGAGCACCAGCACCTGCTGTTCAGGGTCCTTGGTGGGGAACAGGGCGCCGATGGCGGGACGGTCGATGCCCTTGAGGCGCCCGAGCCGGAAGATCGCCGAGGCCATCACCGCCCCGGAGTTGCCGGCGGAATACACGGCCGTGGCTTCGCCTGCCTTGACCAGATCCATGGCCATGTTGATGCTGGCGTCGCGCTTCCTGCGCACCACCGTGGCTTCTTCATCCATGCCCACCGAGGGGCCGCTCGGCACCAGCTGCAGCAGGCCTGCCTGCTGAGCCGCGACCAGGTCCTCGGCCAGGCCGAGCTCCGCAACGGCGGCCTCCACAGCGGTGGTTTCGGCCACGAAGCGCACCCGTACCGGCAACAGCTGCACGGCCCGCAGGCAGCCCTCCAGGATCGGCCCCGGCGCATAGTCGCCGCCCATGCCATCCACCGCCACCCAGAGGCGATCGGCATCGTTGATCGGCGCCCCTTCGCTGCCGCCCACCCCCTTCTGCAGTCGCCGCAGGGGGTCGAACACCAGAGGCTGGAGCACGGTGCTGGTGGCCACGCTGGCGGCGCTGCCTGCCACGCTGCCCGCCGTCGACACCACCGAGCCGGCCACGCTGCCGGCGACGGTGCCGGCGGCGGAGGCGGTGCCGACCAGGGAGCTGACTGCCGGGTTGCGGCGGTACCAGATCACCAGGCGGCGGATTGCCCGGGGGCGGGTGCGGCGGGCTCCGCCGCTGGAGCCTGGGGCGTCAGTGGGCTTCGGGGGCAACGGCTTCAACGATGCGCTGGAACAGATATCCGGTGCCCCGAGCCGTGAGGATCAGCTCGGGGTTGGCCGGATCGTCTTCCAGTTTGGAGCGCAGCCGGGAGATATGGACATCCACCACGCGGGTGTCGACATGACGCTCGGGGGTGTAGCCCCACACATCCTTGAGGATCTCGCCGCGGCTGAAGGGTTCGCCGCTGCGGCCCACCAGCAGCTCCAGCAGGCTGAATTCCATGCCCGTGAGCCGGATCCGCTCATCGCCGCGGTACACCTGCCGCTTGTTGGTGTCGATGCGCAGGTCGCCGACCTGGATCACGCCGGAGTTGGGGATGCCGGCCACGCTGTCCTTGTCGACGCGGCGCAGCACGCAGCGGATGCGGGCCTCCAGCTCCTTGGGGCTGAAGGGCTTCACCACGTAGTCGTCGGCGCCGAGCTCAAGACCGGTGATCCGGTCGGCCACGTCGCCGAGGGCCGTGAGCATCACGATCGGCACGTCCGATTCCTTGCGCAGCTCCTGGCAGACGCCGTAGCCGTCGAGCTTCGGCATCATCACGTCGAGGACCACCAGATCGGGGCTGGTGCGGCGGAAGGCCTCGATCGCCTCCAGGCCGTCGCAGGCGGTGATCACCTGGTAGCCGATCATCGAGAGACGGGTCTCGAGGATGCGGCGGATGCTCGCTTCGTCATCGACGACCAGAATCGTCTCCTTGGCCGAGGCGGCCGATGCTGCAGGCGGGGAGGTGGCCGTCATTGCACAACGCGGACCAGACGGATTAAGTACATCGACCTACTGAACAAGGTCGCCGGGCCTCCGGGTTCACCGGACGCCACCATTCTTCATACACCTTTTCCTTGGCTCGCGTCACCCGGTCCTACATCTGTCAGAGCTGCGGCGCCGAGACGCGCCAGTTCTTCGGGCGCTGCCCCAGCTGCGGCAGCTGGAATGCGCTGGTCGAGCAGGCCGCGCCGGCCGCCGATACCAGGCGCCGCCGGCCCGTGCCGACGCCGGGTGCCGCCACGGTTCCAGCGGCCGCGCGTCGCTCCGAACCGATCCAGGCGGTGGGGGAGCGCCCTCTGCAGCGCCTCTGCAGCGGCTACGGCGAACTCGACCGCGTCCTCGGTGGGGGTCTGGTGCCCGGTTCGCTGGTGCTGCTGGGGGGCGACCCCGGCATCGGCAAGAGCACGCTGCTGCTGCAGAGCGCCCAGGCCATGGCCGGCCGCCATTCGGTGCTTTATGTCAGCGCCGAGGAATCGGCCCAGCAGGTGAAGCTGCGCTGGCGCCGCCTGGCTGAGCAGCAGCCGGCCGCCCCTCCGCCGGCCACCGCTCCGATCGACCGCCCGGTGCCGGGGCCCGGCTTGCAGCTGCTCTCCGAAACCGATCTCGAGCTGGTGCTGCAGGAGCTGGAGGCCCTGCGGCCAGCCGTCGCGGTGATCGACAGCATTCAGGCCCTGCACGACGCGGACCTCGGCAGCGCCCCCGGTTCGGTGGCCCAGGTGCGCGAGTGCGCCGCCGCCCTGGCCCGGATCGCCAAGCGCCAGGACACGGCCCTCCTGCTGGTGGGCCACGTCACCAAGGAGGGGATGCTGGCCGGCCCCAAGGTGCTTGAGCACTTGGTGGATGCGGTGCTCACCTTCGAAGGGGATCGCTTCGCCAGCCATCGCCTGCTGCGCGCTGTGAAGAACCGTTTCGGCGCCACCCATGAGCTGGGGGTGTTCGAGATGCGCGGCCAGGGGCTGGCGGAGGTGCTCAACCCCAGTGAACTGTTCCTGGGCGGTGATGCCCCCAGCGCCGGGACCGCCACGATCGTGGCCTGCGAGGGCACCAGGCCGCTGGTGGTGGAGCTGCAGGCCCTGGTGAGTACCACCAGCTACGCCAGCCCGCGCCGCACGGCCACCGGTATCGGCACCAACCGCCTGCACCAGATCCTGGCGGTGCTGGAGAAGCACCTTGGTCTGCCCCTCTCCCGCTTCGATTGCTACCTGGCGGTGGCCGGCGGCCTGGAGGTGGAGGAGCCGGCGGCGGATCTGGGGGTGGCCGCAGCCGTGGTGGCCAGCTACCGGGATCTCAGCCTGCCGCCGGGCACCGTGTTGATCGGTGAACTGGGCCTTGGCGGACAGCTGCGGCCCGTGGCTCAGCTGGAACTGCGCCTGCAGGAGGCGGCGCGCCTGGCCTTCAGCCGCGCCGTGGTGCCCAAGGGCAGCGGTCTGAGCAAGGGTGTGGCCGGCTTGGAGATCTTCGAATGTTCCACGGTTGCGGAGGCGATGGTGCGGGCCCTCGGGGCGGGGGCGTCGATCCATGAACGGGATCCCTGACGCGCTTCCCTTCGTGCGTGTGGCCGATTAGGACTCAATCAGCCGCGTTTCAGTTGTGAGCCTGTATCAAGCTGATGCTCTGCCCGTGCCCTTCACAGCCGATGGCAGCGCTGCTCTGCCTGCACTCGGCCCCCAGGATTTCGCTGCACTCTGGTCCCCCTCGGCAGTCGCGGCTTCTTGGTCCGGAGAGGACCGGGGACAGGCCGATCCGTTCGCTGCCGATCTGTTCGCTGCCGTTCCGCTCGAGCCCGCAGCGGCCCTGGTCAAGCTTGCAGAGGATGGCGCCGATGCGTTGACCGGCACCTCCGCCTTTGCCTGTGCCGACGACTGCGCTGAGAACGGGCTGCCATCGGCGGCGGATGGCGTTGTCGGCGTGGCGTTGACGGCTGCGGCTGTGGCTGACAGGGCGGGCAACACGCTGGCCAGAGCCCGTGACATCGGCAGCCTGTCAGGTACCCAGATGTTCCGTGATTGGGTCGGTCTCACCGATACCAATGATTACTACCGCTTCCAGCTCGGCCAGGCCGGCACCCTGAGCCTCACCCTCAACGGCCTGAGCGCGGATGCCGATCTGCAGTTGCTGAGCAGCACCGGCGGACTGCTGGCCAGTTCTGTCAATGGCGGCGCTTCTGCGGATTCGATCACGCGGGCGCTCGGAGCCGGTACGTATTACGCCCGTGTGTATCGCTTCAGTGGTAACACTAATTATAATCTGACGCTCACGGCCACGCTGGCGGCCCCGGCGCCTGCGCCGGCATTCAGTGCGGTGAATGGCTATGGCGAGGCGTCGGTAGAGCGGGCGATTGAGCGGTTGTTGAATATCAGTATTCCCGATCTGCCGGCGCAGTTCAGCGGTGGTCTGTATGGCTTGGATCGCATCGGCGCGCCCGAGGCTTGGTCTGCAGGCTATAATGGTCAGGGCATGGTCGTGGCTGTCCTTGATACTGGCGTAGATAGGGGTCATCAGGATCTCGACGCCAATATCTGGACCAATGCTCGCGAGATAGCCGGCAATGGTGTCGATGACGACGGCAATGGTTTTGTGGATGATGTTTTTGGTTGGAATTTCGATGGTAATAACAGCAATACCCTTGATGGCCATGGCCATGGAACCCATGTGTCCGGCACGATCGCTGCTGAGCGCAATGCATTTGGTGTCACCGGTGTGGCCTACGGCGCCAGGATCATGCCGGTAAAGGTTCTCAGTGACACCGGCTCAGGCTCCTACGCAAGTGTGGCCAATGGCATCCGCTATGCCGCTGATAACGGCGCCAACGTCATCAACCTCAGCCTTGGTGGTGGCACCGGTGATCTCGCCGTTCGCAGTGCCATTGAGTACGCCTGGAGTCGGGGTCTTGCCGTGGTCATGGCGGCTGGTAACGAAGGCGCCGCAACCACGGGTTATCCAGCTGCCTATGCCAGCAGCTGGGGGATTGCCGTCGGTGCTGTGGATAGCTCCGGCTCGATGGCCTCGTTCTCCAATCGGGCGGGGACCACGGTGCTGGATTACGTCACGGCGGCGGGGGTGGCCGTGACCTCCACAACGCCCAACAACACTTACGCCACCTGGAGTGGTACCTCGATGGCCACGCCACACATGGCCGGTGCCATGGCGCTGCTGATGCAGGCCAACCGTGTCAGCGGCCGCAATCTCAGCATCGGCCAGCTGGAGCAGATCATGACGGCGACCGCGACGAATGCCATCGCTGCAGCTGCGGGTGCGACCCGTGTGGCATCCACCGGGCTCGCTGCCCGCTCCATCCAGATGGCTGACGGTGCAGACCCCGCCCCTGGCGCCGAGTCCGCTGAAGGCACCAAGTCGGCGGGCCTCAGTGCCTGGGCGCCCTCCATCCAGTCGGAGCCATCAGCGGGAGCCGCCGCTGTCAGGGATGCCGTGTTCGCCAGCCCGGCAAGCCAGGGAGGTGCCCCGTTCGAGCCACTCTGGAGCGCCGCCGCCGGCCTGCCGCTGGTCTCGTCCCCTTCCGGTGGCGTCCATCAGGACCTGCTGCTGAGCCCCTGGGAGCGTTCGGGCGGAGGCGATGACAGTCCGCTGGACCTGCTCACCGGACTGCCGCGACGGATCCGGTGACGATGGCTGCAGCTCTCCGCTCCGGCCGATGAGCCGGATCGTGCGGCGACCATTTCGCGAGCCGCAGCCTCCTCGCGAGCGGCAACGCCTTCTGCCACTGCGGCTGCAGTGCCTCATGGCCGGCCTGTTGGTCGCCAGCCTGGCGATGGCGCCGAGTCCGCTCCCCTCCTTAGCAGCGAGCCCAGCATCCGTGATCCTCACCGGTCAGATTCAGCGATCGCACGGCAACCGTCTGCCGGGGCCGGCTGGGGCGGCTCCGGCCCAGCCGCTTGCCGACCGCGAGGTCGTCGTCGTCAGGGGGCGGGTTGAGCCACTCCAGTTCGGAGATCCCTTTCTGCCGCTCGATCAGCTCAAGGCGGCGGTGATCAGCCGGGGACGGAGTGACGGCAACGGTGAGTTCCGTCTGTCCATCCCCGTGCCCTCGGCCGATCAGCTCGAGATCACCGTGTTGATGGTGGTTGACGGCGGTTACTACCTGAACAGTTTTGGCCCATCGGGGGCGTTCGCCAGCCTGATGCTGCCGCGTTCAGGCCCCCAGCCGATCAGGTTGGTCGATGATCGTGATGCTCTGTACTGATCCTGGGCGCTATGGCCGAGTCGCCACTCCGTTTTGGAGGATCTGATCAGAAATAAACGTCCACGTTGCCGCGGCCGCTCGTCTTGAGCCAGTTCTGCGCTTCGATGTAGTTGTTCGGCGCCAGCCGGATCGCCTTGCTCCAGAAATCGGCAGCCAGGTCGAAGCGTCGGTCAGCTTCGTCCGCATCACCATGCTCCTCGGCAATGGAGCCGAGGTGGTGATGGATCACGGCCATGTTGTTCAGGGCCTGGGGCATCTTGCTGTTGAGATCAAGCGCCTGGCCGTAGTGATCGAGGGCGCGTTCGTGTTCGCCATTGCTGGCAAAGACCAGTGCCATGTTGTAGAGGATGAAGGCCTTGTCGTTGGGGTCCTCCTCCAGCTTCAGTGCTTCGGCGTAGTTCTCCAGCGCTTCGGCGTACTCGCCATCCGCCTGGGCGCTCATGCCATCGCGGTAGTACGCAAAAGCCTCCTTGGCGCGCTGGTTGGTGGGCAGCACCTTGAGGATCAGGTCCGCCATCACCGTGAAGCTCTTGTCGATGAAGTTGTCGTTGCGCTGGGAGCGGGGCACGGCGTCGGGCTGAGCTTCAGCTCCCATCCTCTCCTGTCCGGGCGCTTGCTGGCGTTGCTGTTCGCAGTCCCTAGCCTTGGGCTCCCCGCCCGCGCAGCCCTTGGCCCCTGGCGTCGCCGAGCCCGCCGCAGCGCATCCCCAACCGGTCGCTGCCCTGCTGCTTGAAATCGAGGGTATGAAATGTGGCGGCTGCGTCCGGGCTGTGGAGCAACGGCTCCTTGCCCAGCCCGGGGTGCATCAGGCCAGCGTCAACCTGCTCACCCGCACCGCCTGGGTGGGGCTTGACCCGGCTCAGGCTGCCGCGTCCAGCGGCGATGCGGCTCAGCCTCTGATCGAGGCGCTGGCGGCGATGGGCTATCAGGCCCGTCGCCGCGATCGTGAGGATCCCGTGGCTGAGCGGGAGGCCGCCCAACACGCCCGCAACTGGTGGCAGCGCTGGCGCCAGCTGCTGGTGGCGCTGCTGCTGGTGCTGGTCTCGGCTGCGGCGCATCTGGCCGAAGCACGGCAGGGTCTGCCGTTCTGGTTGGCTGACATCCGCCTGCATGCTCTGGTGGCCACCCTGGCCCTGGCGCTGCCGGGCCGCACGATCCTGGTGCGAGGGGTCCGCTCCGCCCTGGCCGGAGCGCCGGGCATGGACACGTTGGTGGGGCTCGGCATGGGCAGCGCCTATCTGGCCAGCCTCGTGGCCCTGTTCTGGCCGGCGGTGGGCTGGGCCTGCTTCTTCAATGAGCCGGTGATGCTGCTCGGTTTCGTGCTGCTCGGCCGCTTCCTGGAGGATCGCGCCCGCAGCCGCACCGGCAACGCCCTGCGCGCCCTGGCCCAGCTGCAGCCCGATCAGGCCCTGCTGCTGCTCGGCGACGGGGTGGATGCGGACGTGCGGCCGGTGCGGGTGGGCGCGTTGCTGCCCGGCGACCGGCTGCGGGTGCTGCCCGGCGATCGCGTGCCGGTGGATGCACAGGTGCTGGCAGGCCGCTCGAGCCTGGATGTCTCCAGCCTCACCGGTGAACCGCTGCCCCTGGCGGCTGAGCCTGGCATCGAGCTGGCCGCCGGCAGCCTCAACCTGGAGGCGCCGCTGATCCTCACGGTGCTGCGGCCGGGCAGCCAGAGCGCCGTGGCCCGGATCATCGGCCTGGTGGAGCAGGCCCAGGCCCGCAAACCGCCGATCCAGGCCCTGGCGGATCGTGTGGCCGGCCGCTTCAGCATCGCCGTGCTGCTGCTGGCCCTGGCCACGCTGCTGTTCTGGTGGCTCTGGGGCGCGCAGCGCTGGCCCCAGGTGCTGGCGGCAGCGCCCGCCCACGCCGTCCATGCCGCTCACCACACCCTCGGTACCGGCGCCGCCAGCCCCTTCGCCCTCGCCCTGCAATTGGCGATCGCCGTGCTGGTGGTGGCCTGCCCCTGCGCCCTCGGCCTGGCCACCCCCACCGCCATCAGCGTCGCCAGCGGTCGCGCCGCCAGGGCGGGCGTGCTGTTCCGTGGTGGCGATGTGATTGAAGCGGCAGCCGGCCTGCGCACCGTGCTGTTCGACAAGACCGGCACCCTCACCCTCGGACGCCCGCAGCTCTGTGCCGTTCAGCCGGTGGAGGATGAGGCTCTGCCGGGAGGCAGCGCACGACTGATTCAGCTGGCCGCCAGCCTGGAGGCCCAGACCCGTCACCCCCTCGCCCACGCCCTGTTGCAGCGGGCCCAGGAGCTGGAACTGTCGCTCCTGCCGCTGGAGCAGGCCGCCACCCATCCCGGCGATGGCGTCAGCGCTGTGATCGAGGGGGTGCTCTGGCGGCTGGGACGGCCCGCCTGGCTGCAGGCCGAGGCCGTGCCCCTGCCGGCACCACAGCTCCAGTGGCTGGCGGAGTGGGAGCGGCAGGGAGCCACCCCACTGGCTCTTGCCGCCGGCCCGCAGCTGCTGGGGGTGCTGGCCGTGCGCGATCAGCCCCGCCAGGAGGCCGCTGCCACCGTTGCAGCGTTGGCGGCCCAGGGGCTGCGGCTCGGCCTGCTCAGCGGCGACCGCCAGGGGCCGGTGCAGCGGCTGGGTGCGGAGCTGGGGCTGCGGCCTGAGCAGCTGGCCTGGGAGCTGCTGCCGCAGCAGAAGCTGGCGCGCATCGAGCTCGCCCGCCGTGATGGCGCCGTGGCGATGGTCGGCGACGGCATCAACGACGCCCCGGCCCTGGCGGCGGCCGATGTGGGCATCGCCGTGGGAACCGGCACCCAGATCGCCATGGATGCCGCCGATCTGGTGGTGCTCGGCGATCGGCTGGAGGCGATTCCCCAGGCGCTGCAGCTGGCCCGGCGCACAATGGCCACAGCCCGAGCCAACCTGGCCTGGGCGTTCGGCTACAACCTGGTGGTGCTGCCGATTGCCGCGGGGGCCCTGCTGCCCGGTTTCGGTGTGCTGCTTTCCCCTCCGTTGGCGGCGCTGTTGATGGCCATGAGTTCGCTCACCGTCGTGGTGAACGCCCTGTTGCTGGGTCGTGATGGCTGAGCGCGGCTGCTTCCTGGTGCTCGAGGGCATCGATGGCTGCGGTAAGACCACGCAGCTGGAGCGCCTCCGGGCCTGGCTGCCGAGCAGTGGGTTGATGCCCCCCGGCGCCGAGCTGGTGGTCACCCGCGAGCCGGGCGGTACCGGCCTGGGCCTGGCCCTGCGCCAGCTGCTGTTGCATCCCCCCGGCGATGCGGCCCCCGGCAGCACTGCCGAGTTGCTCCTCTATGCCGCGGATCGCGCTCAGCATGTGCAGCAGTGCATCGCTCCGGCCCTGGCAGCCGGCCATTGGGTGCTGAGCGATCGCTTCAGCGGTTCCACCGCCGCTTATCAGGGCCATGGCCGCGGCCTGCCGCTGGCCCTGATCGATCAGCTGGCTGCCATTGCCACCGGCGGTCTGCGCCCCGATCTCACCCTGCTGCTGGAGCTGCCGCTGGCGGAGGCGCTGCGCCGCCGTGGCGCGCGCCCGGCCGATCGCATCGAGGCTGGCGGCGACGCCTTTCTGCAGCGGGTCTGCGCGGGCTTCAGCACCCTGGCGCATCAGCAGGGCTGGTGCCGCATCGATGCCGGCCAGTCGCTGGAGGCGGTGACGGCTGCGATCCAGGCCGCGATCGAGGATGCCCTCGCCGGTGATGGATTTCCTCTCGCTCCGCAGGCCCATGGCTGAGCTCTTCAGCGGGCTGCTGGGCCAGCCCCAGGCGATCGCCCTGCTGGAGGCGGCCCTGCACCAGCAGCGCCTGGCGCCGGCCTACCTGTTCAGCGGTCCTGATGGGGTCGGCCGACGGCTTGCGGCGCTGCGTTTTCTGGAGGGGGTGGTCGCCGGACCGGAGGGGGCACCGGCGGTGCGGCGCCGCCTGCAGGAGGGCAACCACCCCGATCTGCTCTGGGTGGAGCCCACCTACAGCGACAAGGGCCAGCTGGTGCCCGCGTCCCAGGCTGCGGCCGCTGGCGTGAGCCGTAAGGCGCCGCCGCAGCTGCGGCTGGAGCAGGTGCGGGCGGTGTCGCAGTTCCTGGCGCGGCGGCCGGTGGAGGCGCCCCGCTGCCTGGTGGTGATCGAGGCGGTGGAGGCGATGGCCGAGGGGGCCGCCAATGCCCTGCTCAAGACCCTCGAGGAACCCGGCGATGGATTGCTGATCCTGCTGAGTGCCGCGCCCGATCGCCTGCTCAGCACGATCCGCTCCCGCTGCCAGACCATTCCCTTCGCCCGCCTGGCACCGCCGCTGCTGCGGCAGGTGCTGGCTGATCAGCCGGTTCCCAGCGGCGACGATCCGCCGGAGCTGCTGGAGCTGGCCGCCGGTTCGCCGGGTGCGCTGCTGCTGCACCGCCAGCAGTGGGAGGCCCTGCCTGAAGGCCTGGCTGAGCGCTGCGCGGCCCTGGCTGCGGCCTCGGGACCGATGGAGGCGCTGGCCCTGGCCCGCGATCTCAGCGAAGCCCTGGAGGTGGAGCAGCAGCTCTGGTTGCTCGATTGGTGGCAGCTGCGCCTGTGGCGGCAGCGGCCGGATCCGGTGCCGCTGCAGCGCCTGGAGCGCCTGCGCCGGCAGCTGCGCGCCTATGTGCAGCCACGGCTGGCCTGGGAGGTGGCCCTGCTGGAGCTCTGCGGCGCCCTCGGTTGATGGTCCGCCCGCTTCAGGCCGCGGCGGTGCGGCGATTGTCGCGGGCGTCCTGCACCACGGCGGCCAGGGCTTCGTGCTGGCTGCCGGTGGGCAGCTCCAGGCAGTAGCCGGCGCCGTAGACGGTCTTGATGAACCGGGGTTTGCGCGGATCGGGCTCGAGCTTGGTGCGCAGGTGCCGGATGTGCACGCGGATCGTCTCGATGTCGTCGTCCGGCTCGTAGCCCCAGACCTCCTTGAGGATCAGCGAGGGGGGCACGGTCTGGCCGTGGCGCTGCAGCAGGCAGTGCAGCAGCTCGAACTCCAGATGGGTGAGGCGCACGGGCTCATCGAACCAGATCGCCTCGAACCGCTCGGGCACCAGGGTCAGGCAGCCGTAGCTGAGGATCTCGTTGTGCTTCACCGAGAGGGGGGCGCGGTCGCTGCGGCGCAGCAGCGCCTTGATCCGCACCAGCAGTTCCTCCAGGTCGAACGGCTTGGCGAGGTAGTCGTCGGCGCCGGAGTTGAAGCCGCTCACCTTGTCCTTGGTGCTGCCCAGGGCGGTGAGCATCAGGATCGGGATGCGGGCGGTTCGCTCATCGCGGCGCAGGCGCTGGCAGAGGGTGAGTCCGTCCACCTTGGGCAGCATCAGATCGAGCAGCACCAGATCGGGGATGTACTGCAGGGCGAGGGCCTGGCCCTTGATGCCGTCCTCGGCACGCTGGACATCGAAGCCGCTGTGCTCCAGGTGGCCGGCCACCAGCTCGCGCATGTCGCCATCGTCCTCGATCAGCAGGATGCAGGGCTTCATACGGGGTGCGCTCCTGAGGGGTGGACGGACGGGACGAAGAGGACGTCGAGGGTTGGCGGCACGACTGACGCGGCGTCCTGAGTCGTGGCGGCGGAGGCCGGCGTGGCACAAGCCGGGCCTGATCGCTCGCATTCTCTCTTCACCTTCAGCTTTTGCAGAACAAACGGCGCGCAGCAACCCTGCCCCTGATCCGCTCAAATGGCTTGCGCTGCAGCGGATCTGCCGGTAGCCGCCCCCGGCGCTGCCAGCCGAAATCTTCAGGATGTCTTTCGCCGACGCCCTTGCCGTGCCGGCGTTGCTGCGCTGCGCCGCGGATTGGCCTTGGTGCAGGTTGCGCGGGATCTGTGCAAAAAAAAGACCCCAGCCGTGAGGCTGGGGTTTCAAGCTCCCCGGGCGGGATTCGAACCTGCGACCAATCGATTAACAGTCGATCGCTCTACCGCTGAGCTACCGAGGAATGCGCCCCGTCTGGGACCCGGAAACCTTACCCCTCAACCCTTCCCGCCCGCAAGAGGGGTGAGCTGCCGTCGCAGGCGATCGCCCGGCAGCCAGGGGCCGATGCTGCCCCGCTCCATCAGGGCGGCCCCCTCGCACCAGCTGAGTTCTTCAAGGCGGTGGGTGATCCACAGGGCCGTGATCGGCTCCTGACTCCGATCGCAGAGGCCGCGGATCAGCTGCAGGATCTCGCGCTGGCTGGTGTCGTCCAGCAGGGCGGTGGGTTCATCGAGCAGCAACAGCCGGGCGCGGCTGGCCAGGGCGCCGGCGATCGCCAGCCGCTGCTTCTGGCCGCCGCTGAGGCTGTGGATCGGCCGCTGGCGAAAACCACTCAGCCCCACCTGGGTGAGGGACTGCTCCACCGCCTCCAGGCGCTCGGCCCGGGACAGATCGCTGGGCAGGCTCAGTTCGATGTCGCTGCCGCAGCTGGGTAGCAGCAGCTGATGATCGGGGTTCTGAAACACCAGGGCCGGCTTGAGCGGTCGCCGCAGGCGACCGCGGGCCGGATCCAGCAGGCCGGCGATCAGGCGCAGCAGGGTGCTCTTGCCACTGCCGTTGCCGCCCACCAGCATCCAGAGCCCGGGCCGGGGGATCGTCAGGTTGCAGTGGTTGAGGGCGGTCTGGCCGCTGGGCCAGGCGAAACCCAGCTGCTCCACCACCAGGCAGGGCTCCGGGCCCGTGGGGTTGGGCGCCGCCTCAGCCATCGATGAAGCCAGGGCGCTTGCTGCCGCCTCCCATGGCTGATTTCTCGTAGATCTGCACGGCTACCACCTCGCTGCTGAGCAGGCAGACGCGCTTGCTCTCCTCCTTCTCGCAGCTGAGTTCCAGCAGACGCGGATGGCCGCTCTCCATCGCCTGCTTCACCTGGGCGTAGAGGGCCTCGGCGGCGTTCTGCTCCTTGCGCTGCACGGCCACCGGCATCGGGCTGAGCTTGATGGTGATCTCGACGACGTACACGGGCGGGATGCAGGGCCAGTGCCCACTTTGGCGAATGGAACCGGCCGACAGGGGGCTCTAGGTGCTTTTGCTCATTTCCTGATCTGACGGCTGGATCGGGGGCGGTTCGCCCACCGGCGGCAGGCGGTTGCCCGTACAGTTGTCCTGTAACGCTTCATGAAGCCGCTCTCATGACGATCGCTGTAGGGCGCTTGCCGCAGCGGGGATGGTTCGACGTCCTCGATGACTGGCTCAAGCGCGACCGCTTCGTTTTTGTTGGCTGGTCGGGTCTGCTCCTGTTCCCCACCGCCTA
>Ga0129333_10000832_pt1 | contig 27075 bp, 26 predicted proteins | sample CPB6_08_DNA_FD_94474 | JGI IMG/M metagenome (GOLD analysis project Ga0129333, IMG submission 94474) | Freshwater to marine salinity gradient microbial communities from Chesapeake Bay, USA - CPBay_Sum_0.6_0.8_DNA | ecosystem: Environmental > Aquatic > Marine > Coastal | place: USA: Chesapeake... | reverse complement strand
TGGTGGGCGGAGTTGGCCGCGACCATAGGTCGTAAAGGATATGTAGTGTTCAGCCTCGATGGGCTTGAAGATACCAATCACCTGTACAGACAAAATACTGTGTGGTCTAAGATAATGGAAAACGCACAGGCATTTATCAATGCTGGTGGCCGTGCGCGGTGGGATTATATTGTCTTTGCACATAATGAACATCAGGTAGAAGAAGCAGAAGCATTAGCAAATAAAATGGGCTTTGAGAAATTCCAGTATAAAAAGTCCGCTAGATTTTTTAGTAATGTTAGCGGAGTAACTAAAGAAATGCATCAAGCAGCTAATAGAAAAGGGTTAGCTACAGCTTTGCTAGAAGCACCAAAGAATCCTAAATATAGAAATAGTGTATTAGATGAGATTAGTAAATTTGCTAAAGGAAAAGAAGTAGTGAAAATAATTCCTAGCAAAGTAAAAGACGTAGAAATTTATCCACAAATTTTTCATAAAGATGATGCCAAGAAAAAGCCTATAGAAAAAGTTTGGGATGAAGCAATAATTAAGTGTAAGGTTAAAGAAGAAAAAAGCCTTTACATCAGTGCTGAAGGTATTGTACAACCTTGCTGCTGGACAGCTGGTCAAATGTATGTTTGGTATTTTAATCCTGGATCGACTCAGATATGGGAATTGATTAATAAGGTTGGGAAAGAAAATTTGAATGCTATTAAAAATAATTTAGAAGATATTGTAGAGGGGTTATTTTTTCAGGACCTTATTCCTGATAGTTGGGAAAAATCTAGTTGTGCAGATGGTAAATTAGCCATTTGTTCAAAAATTTGCGGGACAAAATACGATGCATTTAAGGAGCAATTTATATAATGGCGTTTATTTACGAAGATTTATTAAATGGTAAGATAGCTAGGATTACCAAAGAATATGGAATGATGTCAGGTCATATAGATATTTTTTATTGGAGCTTGTTGTTAGATTTTTTTCCTAATGACGGTAAAGTTCTGGAGTTAGGAACCTATATAGGTGGAAGTTTGTTATTTGTTAATGAACATTTAAGATCACAAAATAAGAATGTGCAATTTACCACAGTAGATCATATGCGAGAAATTGGGATATTCTTAAATGTTAAATCTCCATGGAATTCTGCTCAACATATATGTGGCATAGAAGAATACGAGTCTTTATCTAAAGTACGTTCTACGGATGATGCATGTAATTTTATTAATAATCGCTCACTAAGATTAACAAATTTTCCTATTAATTTAAGATGGTTTACAAAATTAGAATATTTAGATAATCAATCATATGATATTATTTTTCAAGATTTTGGTGGGTCTGAGGCGGAGAATAGTTTAATATTAGATATTTGTATTTCTAAGCTAAATGACAATGGAATTTTTATTGTAGATGATTATGATACTGCTCATATAGGTAGAGTTATAGTTACCATGCAGGCTATAAGACAAAAACATATATTTCCTATTCTATGGGGAAAACATAAGGTATTTTTTGCTAAATCTCAACAGTGTGCAGAAGAGTATATAAATCTCATTAGAGATAGACATCCTCATCTAATGTTTAATAATAAAACAGGAAAACTTATAGATGATATGTCAATTATGAGAGTTATTTCTTCATTTCCTAGTGCTGGAATTTTACATGAAACTTTGATGGACTATGGAATAAATTAATTTATGAGATATTTAGAAAAGATCCGCAAAATCCAAATAGAAACAAGTAATTTCTGTAATGCATCTTGCATAGGTTGTCGAAGGACAGATCAGGCTACGTTGACTCCTAAGTTTGAGTTAAAGAACATGAAAATAGAGTTTTTAAATTTATCTGTTTTTCAAAAAATTTTTGAGGATCCTGTATTTGCTGATGTTGAAGTAGTAGAGTTTTGTGGTACTATTGATGAGCCCTTAGCTCATCCTGAAATATTAAAGGTTATCCAGTTGTTGGCGTCTATCAACCCAGATTTATTTTTATCTATACATACGAATGGATCTATTAGAAATGAAGACTTTTTTATTGATCTAGCCCTTTCGATGGGTTTATTTAAAAAACATGAATTACGTTTTAGTATTGATGGAAATAAAGAGCAGCATTTACTATATAGGGGTGATGTTGATTACGAAAAAATATTTGATAATGCAAAAATGTTTATTTCATATGGAGGTAAGGCTACTTGGCAGATGTTAACCTTTCCTTGGAATGAAGATTCTGTTAATGAGTGTGAAAATAAAGCAAATGAACTAGGGTTTAAAAAATTTGTTTTAAGACGAGATCGCACATCTGCATCCACTTTTCCAGTAAACGTAATTAAAGATATTCGTAAATTAGAGGTAAGTTCTCATCCAAAATTGAATTCTTCAGAAATTAAATACCCGATGGAGTCATTAATTAATTGTAGTTATCAACAGGATTCAATGATTTTTATTGATTTCAAAGGAAATGTGCTTCCTTGTTGCTTTATGGCAAATTCCGATATTACAAGGATCAATGATATGTCAAGACAGCTAAACAAAGAAGTAGTTAGTAAATATTCAAATGGATTTAATAATTTACATTTTTATTCTTTAAGTCAAGTATTAAATCATGAATGGTTTAACGATAAATTGGTAAAAAGTTGGAGTAATAATTTTGCCTCAGATAATCCGCGACTAATTGTTTGTAATCAAAGTTGTGGCAAAGAGTCTCCTCCTTTAGGTAAACATACAAAGGTTTCTAATTTATAAATGAATGGAAAAAAATGTCATTGGGCACTAGCAGCAGTAAATTATAAAAATAATAACCGTATTACTGCTTGTCCGCGAGGTCAATTATTTCTTGAAAATAAGTCTAATAACTTTTTGCCTTCAAAATTTTTTAATAATGAAGAATTTAAAAAGTTACGTCTTAGTTTACAGCAGGGAGACTTTCCTTTTCATTGTCGTTCTTGTAAAGAGTGGGAAGAAAAAGGATTAAAAAGTTATCGAGAAGAACAAAATTTTAATTTTTGGCATGAAGAATTAGAAAAAAACTTTAATTCGAGTACAGGAGTAAGTAATTTTGTAAATTTAGAATATTTAGAATTTAGGTTTAGCAATACTTGCAATTTTAGTTGCTTACACTGTATGCCAGAGTATAGTAGTAGCTGGGCTGAGATTGTCAGGAATCATCCTCCAAATGAAAATGATAAGCGTTATAAGATTGTTCAATATGAGAAAGATGTTCCTAATCAAAACTGGACAATTGAAGAGGCAGAAGAGTTAGCTGATGACTTGATTGAGAATTTTCCTAGCATCAAAAGAATAGATTTTGCCGGAGGTGAGCCTCTATATCAGAAACAATTTTGGTCTTTTTTACGAAGATTTATTAAACATCCTAATGTCAAAAACTGTAGTATTGTTATTATTAGTAATTTTAATACTCGTGTTAATTATAGCGAATTAGCTAACCTGTTGTTAAATTTTAAAGAGTCTAAGGTACGTATTTCAGTAGATGGTGGAAGTCGGATTTATAAGTATTTTAGAACAGGAGATTGGGATAAGTTAAATCAAAATATTGATCATTTTAAATCTATTAATAAAAAAACAATACTGGAAGCAACTTGTACTATTTCGGCATATCAAGTTTTAGATTTAAAGAATTCTATAATAGATATGTTTAATTTAAATGTAGATCGGTTGCACCATACAATTGTTCAATATCCAACTTATTTAGATCCTTCAGTATTAAAGTCTCGATTTTTGAATGCTATAAATCATGATTTAGATGATATAGAAAATTTCTTAAAAGGAATGGAATATAATTATAAGATAAAAACCACTTTAGAAATAGTTGATAAACTTAGAAAAGTTTATACATCTTCAACTACAAATGAAGAAGATTATGAGCGATTTTGTTATTATGTTGAAAGAATGGATGAGATTAAAAAGCAGAATTTTGATGATTGTTTTCCTTTAACTAAGAATGATTTAAAATGTTAGATAAAGATTTTATTAAAAATTCTAAGCACTTTTGTGTAGCACCTTGGGTGCATGTTGCTCAAAATGTCGGAGGCCGTGTAAAGCCTTGTTGTAGATTTGGTGATATGTATAAAGAATTTCCTATTGATTTTAAAGGAACTATTTCGGATTTTTTTAAAAGTGATGGAATGAAGTCATTAAGAGAAAAGATGATTAATGATGAATACATTGATGGATGCAAAAAGTGTTATGATGAAGATAAATCAAACAAGCCTAGCTTAAGATTAGAATTAAATGAAAGATATAGTGATGTTGTTAACTTGTCTGATCCTAATATAAGGTACTTAGAAATTGGACTTAGTAATGCTTGTAATTTTGCTTGTGTGACTTGTGCTAGTAATTATAGCACAACTTGGTATGAGGATGACATTAAACTTATTAATTTAGATTTTAAGCGTCCCCATGTAAAACATAATAAGTTTATAATTACCGAATCTAGATCTCTTGATATAGATTTATCTTTAATAGATAGGGTAAAGATTTTAGGAGGTGAACCTTTTATGGAACCTCGCAATCTTGAATTGATGGAAAAATTGGAAGAAGCGGATGCATTAAAAAATTTAGAATTGAACATAGTTTCTAATGCCAGTATAATACCATCGGAAAAATGGATTAAAGTGTTAGATAAAATAAAACTTTTGCGTTTAGTAATTAGTTTAGACGGAATGTATGATACTGCCGAGTTTGTTAGATACGGAACTGACTGGGCCAGGATTTCTCAAAATATAAAATGGTGGAATGAATATTGTTTAGAAAAAGGGTATTGGTTGCAGTTTCATTATGTAGTGCATTCATTGAACTCTTTAGATATAGCAAGAACTTCAAAATGGTGCTTCGAATTTTATCCAGATTTGTTATTAAATTTTGATTGTTTAAAAGAGCCTTCATATTTGAACGCAGGGTATTTACCATTATGGTGGAAATCTGAAATATTAAAATCGGCTTCCGAAATATGGAGAGTATCAAATAAGAAATTTGTTTATCATCATTTAAAATCTTACGATTTAAATAAAGCATATAATAAAGAGTTGTTTGATTATGTTTCAAAGCTAGAGCAAATACGAGGACTAAAATTGCCGTCTGCATATCGTGAATTTTTAGATAGAATGAATAATGAAACAGCCTAATAAATCTAAGACATTTTGTATTTTACCTTGGATACATATAAATGCCTCTGTCGGAGGCAAATACAGACCGTGCTGTAATGCAGAAGTGTCATTTAATATTGATGACAGTAATATTAGTTTAACAGATGCATTTAAATCTTCCGATATGAATAAGATAAGGCAGTCTATGATATCTGGAGATAAACATTTATCTTGTAAAGTTTGTTATGACAGAGAGGATAAAGGAGGACTGAGTTTTAGACATACATATACCGAAGATAAATTTAAACAGTTTGTAAATGAAGAAGCCGACCCGGTAATTAAGTACCTAGATATGAGATTTGACAGTAGTTGTAATTTAGCCTGTAGAATGTGTGATCCATCTAGTAGCAATCAACTTAGTGACACTATTTTATGGTATAAAGAAAATCAAAAAGATATGCCAAATCATTGGAAAACTTTTAAAAACCATAAGCCTAAAGATACTACAGAAATTTCTAAAAAAAGAAAAGACTATGTTTTAGAACTTTTGCCCACAATTGAAGTTTTTAAAATTACAGGCGGTGAACCATTTATAAGTAAAGATTTTTTAGATGTTTTAGATGTAGCTATAAGTGAAGGATACTCTAAAAATATAACTTTATTAATAACTACAAATGGAACTAAGTTTGTAGATGCAGTATTGAAACGATTGTTACATTTTAAAGGGTTGGATTTAAATGTAAGCGTAGATGGAATTAATGAAGTTTATAACTATATTCGTTTTCCATTTAAATGGGAAAAGTGGTGTGAAAGATTTGAAGAGTTTTTAACATTCGCTGACTCGAATCAACTTTATAAAAATCCCAATTTTAGGGTAAGAACAAGCACTGTGGTTACTGCTTATAATTGGATAACAAATCCTCTATTATACTGTCATCTTAAAAACTATGCAGAAAAATTTAGTTGGCTAAAAGCAATTAATTATATTCCAAGGATTGATTTTAATTTAAATTTACGCCCAAGTGATAGTGAGTTGTCAGCTAAATTTTTGCCGTTACCATTGTTAAATGAAGGTCTGGAACAATGGAGGAAAACAGATTATAGGCAAGTTAAAGAATTTGAAAATTATGTAAAAGATGCCATAAAAATTTCCGATGATATTAGAAATGTTAAACAAAAAGAGCTTAAATACATTACCACTACTGTAGATTCGCAGCGTAAGCAAAGTTACACTTGCCTGGGTAGTTCTTTTTCTAACTGGATGCAAAATGTCGAAGAAAATTGATAAAGAAGAAGCTGAACGATTAATGAGTATTGTTCCTAACAAGAACTTTTGTCCTGCTCCATTCATGCACGCCTATATTAATGCTAATAATCGTGGGTTTAAGTTATGCTGTATGAGTCATATTATTGGACGATGGGATACGCAGAAAAATTTAAAAGAGCAGCACGAAGTGTTTTGGTCCGGACCTGTAATGAAAGAAATTAGGCAAGATTTTTTAAATGGTAAAATGCCAGAAGCTTGTGAATGGTGGTGCGGTCGTTGGGAAAAAGAAGGTATCTATCATAAAAGTGATAGAATGGATTATATCAAAAGATACGAATTAGAATTAGGACAAGGCTTTAGCGAAATAGAGTGGTGTATAGATCACGGTACAATGAATTTTCAAAAGCCGGTAGACTTAGATATTAGACCTAGTAAATTGTGCAATCTAAAATGTAGAAGTTGTAATAGTCTTTGGAGTACAGAAATAGAAAAGGAAGTTTTAGCTAACCCTGAAATACAAAAGTGGAGTCACTGGGATATGGTTACCACAAGTGAAAATGCTTTGCGAAAAGCTAAACAGATTAATTGGGAAGATCCAAACTTTGATGTTATTAGTAATTTAGATTTTGGTAAAGTTTTCAGATTAAAGATGAGTGGTGGCGAAACTTTAGTAGATCCTCGAGTATTTAAGATAATTGATAGAATTACTGCTAACGGTTATGCCAAGGATATGAGATTACACTTTATTACTAATTGTACAAGTCTTCCATCTCGAATTTATGATCAACTAGAACAGTTTAAAGAAGTTAGTTTTAATATTAGTGTAGACGGTGTAGGAAAAACAGATGAATACTTGCGAGATGGTACAAGATGGGACAGAAAGCAAGAAGTGTTTAATAAGATTTTTACTTTGAAGAGTTTAAAATGGGCTGGTATAATGCACGTTTTTCAGCCCATTAGTGCTTTACAAGTAAAAAGAAATGTTAAATGGTTCTTAGAAGGATATAGGAAGTATAAAGGAAAACATATCGGTGTGACATTTAATCCTATAGTCGATCCTTGGTACTTAAGTGTAAGTTGGCTTGATGAAGATCATAAAGAATTTGTACGCAGTGAGGTTGAGGATTGTATTAAGGATTATGAAATGACTTCAGATGAAGTTATATGGTTTGAGCAATTACATAGCGAGTTAGACAAATCTCAAGGAGAAAGGGCAGCTCGGTATGCTAATGATTTTGTTAGGGCAGAGATGGCACTGAATAAAATTAGAGGCACTAATACATTAGATGTTGAACCAATGTTAAAAAGATATTTTGATAGATATGATCCAGAGAATGTCACAGACACAATTAAATATGGAAGGCCAGGTGCCCAGTTTGACGGAAAACCAAAGCCAACAGTCTGAACCTTTTTGTGTAGCTCCTTTTATTAATTTTTATTATAAAGGGTCTAAATTTAGATCGCTGCTAAGGCCTTGTTGTGAAAGCAGAACTGATTCAGTAGATGAAATAGCAGACTATCAAGAATACTGGAACGGTGAATTTTTGCAAGAAGTTCGACGTGATATGCTATCTAATAAACCACATAATATTTGTAATAGATGTGTAGCAGTTGAAAGTTCTGGAGGATTTAATGCTAGAAAGTTTTATAAAAATATATTAAAAAAATCTGAAGGCACTAAAAAAGAAAAAATAGAATTTAATGTAAAAACAGGTAATCAGTTTGGTAGTCCTTTATCGATTGATTATAGAGGTAGCAATTTATGTAATTTAAAATGTAGAATGTGTCATCCTGCTAGTAGTAGTGAGATAGCTAAAGAAGTATTAACTAATTCTGAATCTTTTAAGCGTATTAACATTTCTACAACAAATTCTTTTTTGTATAAAGAAAATAAAAATGTTAATACATTTATTAATCAAATTCCATTAAAAAATATTTCACGGATAAAATTTTTAGGTGGTGAGCCATTGTTACAAGAAGATGTTTATCAAGGATTAGAAAAAGTTTTATTAGAATCTGATAATCCTTTAGATGTAGATATTGCATTTACTACAAACGCTACAAATTTTCCTAAAAGGTTTACTGATATTATTGAAAAATTTGGAAGAGTTTTGATGAGAGTAAGTTTAGACGGTGTTGATGAAACTTACGAATATGTTCGAACTAACGGTGATTGGAAAACAATAAAAGATAATTGTATAAAAATGTTCGAGAAGAATTATTCTAAACATCGTGTGTCGATGGGGTTTAGCTTTGTTATTCAAGCTTATAATGCTTTTAATATTATTGATATATTAGAATTTTGTATGGACATTAAAAAGTTAAATTATTCTATTTGGGTTGATCCATATTTTAGTCCTATAGAACAAGATTTTTTGTCTACAAAAGTTTTGTATAAAGAAGATAAAGATTACATAATATCTCAGTTAGACAATTTCAAAAAGCGTTATCCTAATCAAAATTTTTCTACAGATGTAAAAAATATTATCGAAAATTTTGACACTAATAGAAAAGTAGATGATAAAGATTTACGCTCTCAATTTAAAGAGTTCACTTTAGTTATGGATAATATTCGAAAAACTGAATTGAAAAATATTAATGAAAGATTCGAAAAGTACTTATGAACAATAATCAATTTTACGATCTTATAGATCCTACTAAAACTAATCAGTTTATTATTACGTGGGACACCGGAAAACGATGCAATTTTGATTGCAGCTATTGTGGATCTGACAGACACGATTTATTCAGCCCTTTTCCTGTTTACGACGAGCTAATCAAAGGTGTAGATTTTATTAAAGAATATGTAAAAATTTTGTTTCCTTATAGAAAAGAAAAAACAGTGGGGTTAAGTTTAACAGGCGGCGAACCTACTGCTAATCCATCATTTAAAAAATTTAGTAAGTATCTTTATGATAGTTTTAAAGACTTTGAATATAGAATAGATACAATGGTTACAACAAATGGTAGTTATAGTCCAAAATTGATTGATGTAATTGCGAAAAATTATAGGGGAATCACTTTAAGTTATCATTGCGATAGTAATGAAAGAATAAAGAAAAAAGTAAGGCAAAATATTTTAGACACATATAAAGTTGTAAAAAGTTTTCGTGTTAATCTAATGATGCATCCATATGATCAATACTGGAATGAATGTTTGAATTTAATCGAGGTGATGGAGGATAATAACATTAAGTTTGTTCCTAGGGTTATAAATGGGCTAGATTATAGTGAAGAGCAGAGCAAATGGTTAGCAGGATACTGGGATAAGCAGAATACTAAAGCAACATCTACGAAAATTTTAACAGCACCTGGAAAGAATGTTTTAAGTATGATGGATGAAGTATACCCAGGTCGTACGATGAAAGATGATGTTAAGAAAGTTTTTATTGAAATAAAGAAAGATATTACTAAGACAAAAACTGTTTTAGGCAGACATTGTTGCAATAAATTTGAGTTAAATTGCAGCAATAAAGATACTGGTGAAACAGAATCTTTAATTTATGTATCTGATAATAATTTTAAGGATTGGTATTGCGGAGTAAATTGGTTTTTTCTACACCTAGAGAGTCAAACTTATCAGATATTTCATCATCAAACTTGTCAAGCTCAATACGGGCAAGGTCGAGGAGCTATAGGAAAAATTACAAATTATACAGAATTAACGAATAAACTCAAGTCTATGCTAGATAAAAAGATGATGGAACCTATAATTTGTCCAAATAAAAAATGTGGATGCGGCTTATGTTCAACAAAAAGTTCTAGTTTTGTTAAATTTCAAGACGCTATTTTAAATCATGTAGCAGGGGTTAGTTATAATGTATAACTTCTATAATATAGGAGTTCATATTGAAATCTCTTCTAACTGTAATAGTCGTTGTCTAGACTGTGGAAGATTTATTAAAGGGACAGATATACTAAATCCTAATTTAATGGTAGGAAGTTCTGGGTTATTGTCGTTAAAAGCAATAGAAAATATTTTCGATGACACTATTGCTCAAAATATAAAGTATGTGAATTTTACAGGAACATATGGAGACGCAATTACTCATCCACAGTTTTTTGATATATTACATTTTATTTCAGGAAGAGTAGAAAGATTTAAAGATAACCGAATTTCTCAAAATATAAATCCACAGGTTAAGTTTATGATTGAGACTAACGGAGGTTTGCATGATTCTTGCTGGTGGAAAGAGTTAGCTAACATTATAAATTTAAAGTTTTCACGAGATAGTATAGTAATATTTGCTATAGATGGTATTGATGATTATACCCATCAGTTATATAGGCGAGGAGTAAATTTAAATAAAGTCTTAGAAAATGCTAAAGCAGTTATTTCTCAAAAAGCAAATGCTGTATGGAGTATGATTAGCTTTTCTCATAATGAGCATCAGTTAGAATTAGCTAAAAAAATGTCTACTGACTTAGGATTTAAAGCATTTAAATTGCGTCGTTCTAGGTTAAGATCTGTTGCAAGTCAGAACATTACAAATTTAGGGAACGAATTTCAAAAGCGTAAAGGTATAAGCAAACTTGATGTGTCATACTCCTCGGATCAATCTAAGTTTTTTAAACTAACTGAAAATCCTAAATCTGATAAATTTTATTTTGAAAATAAGTCTGTGGATTCTTACTTTAATTCTACTTCTATCGAATGTGAGTGGAGGAAAACAAATAAAGTTAATATAGATTATACCTCTAGAGTTTGGCAATGTTGTTATTTTAGTAGTTTTTACCATCCTACAGTAGAATATCATCAACTTGGCAGATTAGAAAAAATAGATATAATAGATGAGATTAGAAAATTTGAAAATTTAAAGTTTTATGAAGACCAATACCAAGAGGATTGGAACTTATGTAATAAGTTTACATTATCAGAAATTTTAAATCATCGCTTTTTTGATGAGGATCTCCTTAGTAGTTTAAATAAAGAGTTATCTGATAGTTCTACGCCTAGGATTTATAGATGTTCAAAACATTGTGGTGAAAAGGCTAGGGTTCTAGATTTAGAATTGAGAAAAATAAATGATAGAAAAGAAAAATCTACCCACTAAAACATTTTGTATCCTTCCTTGGATACATCTAAGTACACGACCTGATGGAAGTATGCGTGTTTGCTGTACTGCTAATGCTAGTAGCGTTGGACCTACTAATGACAAAGAACACGGAGGGATGGTAGGTGTATTAAAGACAGATGATGGTAAGCCTAATAATCTTAATGTAAGTGACTTTCTGACTAGTTGGAATAGCAATTATATGAAGAATGTTAGAAAACAAATGCTCAATGGAGAAGAACCTCCGAGTTGTATAAAATGTTATAAAGAGGAGCGAGCTGGGCATCAAAGTAAAAGGCAATGGGAAACAAGATATTGGATGCAGCGAACAAATGTAGATGAGCTAATCTTTGAAACTAATGAAGATGGAAGTATTCCTCCTAAGCTAAGATATATTGATTTAAGATTCGGAACTAAATGTCAACTAGCCTGTGTAATGTGTAGTCCACATGATAGTTCAGGATGGATAAAAGATTGGATGAAAACTTATCCACAAATAGAAAATAGTACTTTAAAGCAGACTATGATGTGGACCGATAAAGGGTCTACAAATGGAAGTAGTTATAATTGGCATAAAAATAATTCAATTTTTTGGAAACAGTTTTATGATCAAATTCCTCATATGCAACAACTTTATTTTGCAGGAGGTGAAAGTCTTATTATTGAAGAGCATTATGAGATTTTGGAAGAATGTATAAGACAAGGGCACGCAAAAAATTTAGAAATTCGTTATAATAGTAATGGCGTAGAATGGCGAGATGACTTGTTTGATTTATGGAAAGAATTTAAACTTGTAAGATTTCATTATAGTGTCGACAGTATAGGCCCAATGAATGAATATATCCGTTATCCTAGTAAATGGGAGCGTACAGAAGAAGTATTTCATATTTTAGATAAAAAAACATCAAATAATGTTGAAGTTACTGTAGCCTGCGCTGTGCAGGCATTGAATGTATATTATATTCCTGACTTTCTTAAATGGAAATTAACACAAGGGTTTACAAAGATTAATATGTGGCCTTTTGGAGCAGGGGGAATAAATTATCATTTTGTTTACCATCCTCCACATCTAAATGTAAAAATTTTACCTAAGTGGTTTAAACAAAAATGTAGAGAACATTATGAAGAGTTTTATCCTTGGTGGCGAGAAAATTGGCAAAAAGGTATTCCGAGTTGGCACAAAAATAAAGTTACTCAATCTGTGTGGGAAACTTCTGATTACGGATTAAGTAGATTAGAGGGTATGCTTAAGTTTATGGAAAGTGAAGATTGGTCTGTAAGGCTTCCTGAAATGAAAGAATTTTTAGAAACTACTGATAAAGTACGAGGTTTAAATTTTTATAAAACTTTTCTTGAAATGAAGGATATTTTTAATGACATTTGATGACATTAAGTGTTTTGAGTTTGAAATAAGCAGATTGTGTAATGCAAGATGCCCGTTATGTACAAGAACGCAAATTCTAGATGATCCTAAAATGGAGGACTTCCCGCAAGATTTCATCTCCCTTAATCAAATTAAATCTGTATTTGAAGATTATGATCTAACAGGAAAAAATTTTAGATTTAACGGAGCAGTAGGTGATCCGATGACGAATCCGGATCTAATTCCAATTGTAGAATATTTGCATAGTAAAAGTACTGGAAATAATTTATTAGAAATTCATACTAATGGAGGTCTAAGAAATACTAAATTTTGGGAAGACCTAGGACGTTTGACAAAAGAATTTAAAAAAAAGAATTTTACATTAAGAGTAACATTTGCAATCGATGGACTTGAGGACACTAATCACATATATAGAGTTGGTGTTAGCTATCGTGAAGTAATAGATAATTTGAAAACTTTCATACATACTGGTGGTAATGCTGTGTGGGCCTTTATAGTTTTTAATCATAATGAGCATCAATTAGAAACAATTAAAACTTATGCTAAATCTTTAGGATGTATTAATTTTATCACTGTAAAAGCTTTTAGAAATATTATTAATACAATTGATATCAAGCAAAGTTCAAAATTTAACTACGATTCTAAAACAATCAACGAGTATAATAATTTAAGTCGAAAACTAGAAAACAAAAATATTATTAATATGGTAGTTGAAGCTCAACAACAAACAGATTATACTGATGATATTAAATGTTTTAATGTACACGATAAAACTTTGTATATAATGGGCGGGCTAACAGTTTGGCCGTGTTGTATGTTCTATGATGATTGGTTAAGAAAAAAACCACAATGGATAAAGTCGCTGGAAAGATACGAACCAAATTTTAATGATTTAAATCATAAATCATTAAGAGAAATACTTGAAGGCGAGTTTATGCAAACTATTGATAAGCGATGGAACATGGATACAGATTTATTCACGCAAACCTGCATTAAAAACTGTGCAGGTAAAGGTAAATTTTTGCATAAAAATAGGTCTTGGGAAAATTTAAAATGAGCACTTTTTGTCCTATACCTTGGATATTTCAAGCAGTACGAAACAATGGAGATATTCGTATTTGTTGTCAAGCCAATGTAACAGAAAATCAAGGTGTGGTAAGACACGATGATGGAAGACCGTACAATGCCGGAAAAGATGATATGTCTTCAGCTCGAAATGCCACACTTATGAAAGAAGTAAGAAAAAATATGTTAAGTGGTATATGGAGTCCAGAATGCGGAAGATGTAAGCAAGAAGAAGAATCAGGTCTTAATAGTCGCAGACAATATGAGCTTGATAATTGGAATTTTAGATTAGAGGATGCATTAAAAGTTACTGATTCAACAGGAAGTTTGAATTCATTAAATTTAAAATATTATGATTTGCGTTTTGGTAATTTATGTAATTTAGCTTGTCGTATGTGTGGACCAACCGATAGTCATACTTGGTATGAACAGTGGACAGAATATCATAAGAGCACCGATTATAAGGATACACATGGTATTGTTAAGCTAACAAGAAATGATAAAGGTCGTCTTTTCACAGAGGATTATGATTGGCACAATAGTGAAGGTTTTTGGGAGCAAATAGAAAGTAATATTCCTAATATTGAGCATGTTTATATGGCCGGTGGTGAGCCAATGATGATAGAAAGGCATTACGAGTTTTTACAAAAATGTGTTGATTTAAATCAATCACAAAAGATGACAATCGAGTATAATACTAATATGAGTAATTTGCCTAAAAGAGTTTTAGACATGTGGACTAAGTTTCGGCAAGTCAGGGTAGGAGCTAGTATCGATGGTGTTGAAGATGTGTTAGAATATCAAAGATGGCCATTAAAATGGTCACAGGCTTATAAAAATTTACAGAAATTAGATGAATATGCTGTGCATAATTCAAATATTATAGCCTGGCTAGCTTGTACAGTTACAGCTTATAATGTTTGGCACATCCCTACATTTATGAAATGGAAACTAGAGCAAAGCGGATTTAAAAAAATTAATAAAACTAAAAAACGACCTATAATTACTCATCATGTAGCGCACGGGCCTAAGCGTGTTAATGTTAGAATTCTTCCAAGCCATATAAAAGCTAAATTGGTTGACTTTTATAAAAATGAATTAGAGTATTTTAATAAAAAATATGAAAGTCATGTAGCAGAGAATGCCAGTAGTATTCTTAAAGGTGTATTAAACTATACACTGGCACAGGATTATAGTGATAAGTTGCCAGAGTTTGTTAAGTTTACCAAGTATTTAGATAATGCAAGGAATCAAAGCATTGTAAAGATAGCCCCCGAGTACGGAGAATTGTTTGAATGAAAAATATCGGATTTATTGGTATTGGAAAATTAGGATTGCCTTGTGCAGAGGAAATTGGAAAGTTAGGGTATAACGTTTATGGTTATGATTTAGAATTAAAAAATGTAGAGAATGTTAAGCAGCTTAGTACAATTAAAGAATTGGTTTCCTGTTCAGATATAGTTTTTATTGCTGTTCCTACTCCCCACCACAGCGAATACGACGGAAGATTTCCAACAGCTCATTTAGAGCCGAAAGATTTTAACTATAGTATAGTAGAAGATTGTATAAAGGAAGCAAATTTATACATGAATAAATCTCAATTATTAGTTTTAATTTCTACAGTTTTACCAGGGACTACTAGAAGAGTTTTCTCACCTCTTGTAACCAATACTAGATTTGTATACAATCCTTATTTAATAGCCATGGGTAGTGTTGCCTGGGATTTTTTAAACCCTGAGATGGTTATGATAGGTACGAAAGATGGAGAGGTTAACGGCGATGCTACAGAGTTGATTGAGTTTTATAAAACAATAATGCAAAATAATCCAAGATACGAGGTTGGAACTTGGGATGAATGTGAGTGCATCAAAGTTTTTTATAATACTTTTATTAGTGCTAAAATAACTTTGGTTAATATGATTCAAGATGTTGCTATAAAGCAAGGTAATATAAATGTAGATATTGTTACAAATGCCTTAGCAAAATCTAGTATGAGGATTACAGGCCCACAATACTTAACTGCTGGGATGGGAGATGGTGGCGCTTGTCATCCAAGAGATAATATTGCTTTGAGATTTATGGCCCAACGTCTCAATTTAGGCTATGATTTGTTTGATGCAATAATGAATGCAAGGCAAATCCAAGCAGAAAATATGGCTAAAGAATTAGTAAAGTACTCTATAAATTATAGTTTGCCTATATATATTCATGGTAAAGCATATAAGCCTGGGGTTTCTTATTGTGATGGAAGTTATAGTATTCTGGTAGCTCATTACTGTGAGCAAATGAGTCATAGTGTGAATTATATTGATCCGTTAACTAATGATTTAATAGATGAGGTTAAAGGGGTAATATTGTTAGCTCATAATTTTAATATTACCTATAAGTATACAAATCAATTTTATGATAATAACTTATACTGCAAGATACTTCCAGGTAGCATTGTCGTCGATCCATGGAGGAAAATTTCTATTTCTAATCCAGATATTAAAGTCGTTCATTATGGAAATACTAGAGAGTAATTAGATGAAAAAAGCAATATTTTTAGTAGAAGATTTTGATGAAAAAGAAGGTAATCGACCTGTTCCTTTTCTTGAAAAGCTTTATCAAAAGATGTACCATAAAACTTTAGAAGAAAAAGAAATAAATCGTACTCCTTATCTTGCTTTTATTACAGAGGTTCCTAAAATGTTATATGCAAGCGGAGACGATTATATTGAATTTATTAAAGTTTCAGACTTCATAACCTCAGTTAATTTAACTAGCTTTCCTAAGGATGTAGATGTCTTTTATTTTATTTCAGTTTGGCAACAGTTATCATTTTTTCATTTTACATATTTTATGTGCATGGATCCTGATGTAATTGACTTTCTAGTGAAACATAAAGTTCCTATAATTTTTGAAGCATCAATGGATATAGATAGAGACTATGTCTGTTCAATGCATGATATTGTACGCAGGAGAGAGTTTAATGTATCAGGTCATCCGTGGAATACATTTTTCCGAGAAATTCATACTTTAGACTATTATGTTGTTGGTTGTGTGGACTATTCTCCTAGGGACTACACTTCCAGACCATACGAACACACATCGTCTGAAAATTTTTGGGAAAATTATAAAGAATTGGAGAATATTTTTTATGGAGTTTTTCCAGGAACTTTTTTTCATAGCCATAAACATAGCAAAAATAGTATTCGTCGTTTAGAAAATAGACAAGAACAATTAATAGAAACAATAAAAAATAGAAAATTAACAGAAGATAAGATGGTATGGCAAGCTCTTGCCGCAAGCGCAAGAGGGAGTCGATTCTTATTTCAGATGTATGTTGAATATGAAAAGTTAACTAATTTTGGACGATATAGCAGGTTAGATAATTTCGGCCCGAATTCTGTCGTTATGAAACAATTTGCTGACGATATACTAGAAGATAAAGATTTTCAAAGAATGCCATATTTTGATTCTGATTTTTCAAAATTAGACGAATTAAAAATAATTGATACACCGAAGTTTGTTGATAGTTGTAATATAAATTTTGGGGCTTTTGACGATTTTGAATTTATGGTATGGGTAGTGTTAGAAACTTCTAATTTTATGAACAAGAGTCAGTTTGTAAATACTTCCTCTTTTTTAACAGAAAAAACTATGCAGCCGATAGTTTCGGGACATCCTTTTATTCCAGTCGGGGGTCAAAAAAACGGTAAGATTTTAAAAGATTATGGATTTAAAGAGTATCCTTTACTAGAGTTCCCGACCCAGCCACATTTTTTAGATGAATTAGATTATGTTATAGAAAAGTTAAAATTTATTTGTAATATGACATTTTCTAAAAAAATTGATTTGTATGAATCATGGAAAGATGCTTGTATATATAACTATAATAATTATGTTAGCTCAAATATGAGTAAGCTTTATATAAGTAATATTCATAGAATGAAGAAGGAAACACTGGAGAGAATAAATGGATATTAAACCATTGTCTGATAGAGAGTATGCTCATTGGATAAAGATCGAGTCTGGTTTACCATGGCTAATGTTAGATATTAAACTGCCTTGGGAAGATATTCTTAAAGAAATAGAAGAATTGCCCGATGATGATTGGATAAAATATCGTCCTGCTAGTAGTAATGGAGGATGGAGTGTATGCATTTTGCACGGGTTAGATCGGAAACCTTATAATTGGGAATATTATGCTAAAGCTGAAGGGTGGACAACTGCAAGTGATGCACCTTTCGGTTTTACTGAAGCCAGTAAACGATGTCCTTTTTTAATGAACTATATCAAAAATGATTTAGGGATAGTTAAGCAAGAAAGAACTCGAATAATGAGATTGGCTCCGGGTGGTATTATAAATTTGCATCACGACAGAAAATCTAAAGATGATCCTTTAACTCGGGATATAATGAAATTGACAACATTACATTTTAGTATAACTAACCCTGATGAGTGCGACTTTATTATTCCTCACTGGGGTCGAATTCCTGCCAAAAATGGAGATGTATTTTTGTTTGATAATAAGTGGGAGCACTATTTGGTTAATAATAGCGATAAGCCACGGTATCATATTATATTTAATGGAGCAGAATGGCATAACGAATTTTGGAATAAAGCAGTAATACAAGGTTGGAATTTATTTAAAGAAAAATTTAATAAATGAAATATAGCAAAGAAAATATTATTAAAACTTGGTTTTCGAGAGGCTTAATTACAAATAAGTCATATACTTTACATAAAAAAGATGAAATAGATTTTATTATAGGTTCTTTATCAACTATTACGTCTATTAAGGATTTGTATTATTACTTAGAAAGAATTGCATTTAATTCCTGTGGTTATGCTTTTTGGGATTACAATGTCGAAAACAACTTAGATTGGTATAAGTTGGCTCGTGTTTCTACAAAAAATTCCTTAGAAATATCTCATATTTACAATAATATTGATTTGTATTATGATTATATTGTCGATACAGATATTGATAAAATACTTTTAACGGCATCTAAAACTTCCAGATCTATTTTAGTAGTTGTAACTCCAGGCGCCACCTTTGAGAATAATAAGTTGTCTTTAACTTCTATTTGGCCGTATTTTGAGCGAAATAAGAATTTACTTATGGCAGCTCATCTAATAGATAATTCTGCTAGAAAAAATGACGGCAAAAATTATTATTGGTCTATACATCCTCAATATTTTGCAATAAATTTAAATTTATATAAAGAAATTGGGTGTCCATCGTTTAATAGAGTAATAGATCCTCAGGTTGAAAAAGGTCTACGTAGCGAGGAAAATCAACACGATAATTATACACCAATATATTTAAAATCGGCTAATGAAGTGCAGGATTCTTCTAATTATGTTTTTAGCTTTGGATCTAATTTAATTAATCATGGATTAAAACATAATTGTGATTTTGAAAATTTGACATCAATAATTAGGCAAAATAAAGGATACTGTTATCAATCTTCTCCGAGTTATAAAGAAGATCTTGAGTTAGTTAATGATAATGTTATACAGAGTTTTTACGGTGGTTGGGATTATGTTTATCTTTTCAATACTGAACAATACCCACGAAACTTTGACGATCCAATTGTTATAACGATTGACACTGAAGGCAAATTAGAAAAGTTATATTATAATTCGATAAGAGAATTTTTAGAATCATATAAGGTAGATAGTTTTGTTTCGGTAAGTTCAGGGTTCGTTGGGGATTGGTGGAATTATTTGTTAAAATTTGATCATGATAAAATAGGATATTATGATGTAAACTCATCTGGGTTATTTTATAAAAAAATGTTAATTGAAAAATGGCCTGGTCCTAAAGACATAAAGTTAGGGGATTTTCTTGTTTCCTATTGTAAAGTATATGAATCTGATGTGTTTTTTAATATGACAAATTCTCCTCGCCCTAAAAATATCGAAAAATGGAAAGAAGAGTTAAATGAATATTTTGATAACCTATTAAGTTTTTGGGGTGAAGACGAGTTTACTAAATATTTAGAACGAGTAAAACTTGCAAGAAAATTTTATTTTGTATTAGATTTAGTAAATGACCCTCGTGCTGCCGATAAACTATCTTTTTTACGAAAAGAAAATTATCAATTAATTTTTGGTAGTAATATTTTTGATAATAGAATGTTATTCTATCAAAATAACTTTGATAAAGACAAGATATTTAATTCTGTGAATAACTTTTTTCAGAGTCTTCCTAGTAAAACGATTTATGTTGGCAGTAACATTACTGGTTTAAAGAATTCATTTTATGATAAAAATACCAGAGTAACTCAGATTTATGTAAAAGAGTAATTTATGTTAAGGACAAACTCAGGACCTTCAGTTCCAAAAGATATAGACATGGAAGATTTTATAAATCGTAATTCTTATCAAGCAGAATTTCCAAAACTTTCAAATTTTAAAGACAGATCCGAGCTTCCTTTTTGCCCAATTGTTGATTTGAATGATACTGCTGACTGGGATAAAATGCTTAATGAAGCAACTGCTCTTCAAGATAATTTTGTTCTACATAGGAAGCACGATCACCATGTTGGTTGGGAGTCTTTAGTTTTGCACGGGTTAAGTAGTGTTCATACTGGGTCTTATGCTGGATACGGGCTAGATGAAAAAAAACTTAGCTTAAACAGATGGACAGATATAAGTGACTTTATGCCCACTATTAGAGATTTTGTTTTAAATTTGGGATTTAATAATCTAAGAAGAGTTCGTGTAATGAAGCTATCTGCTAAGGGCTACATTAGGGTTCATCATGATGATACCTACGGTATCGGTGCTGTTAATATTGTTTTAAATAATCCTAATAATTGTAATTTTTATATGGATAGTTTTGGAATTTTACCGTTTTACACTAATTCGAATAAAAATTTTCCTCGTATAATAATGCCCAATACTGGCTATTATCATTGTGTTGTTAATCGAAGTAATGAAGATAGATATCATTTAATAATACATGGGGATCATCCTTTAAGTTGGGAAAAATTAAAAAATGCAGCTCTCTCTTGAAATATCCAAAAAGTTAAAGTGGGTTATAGTCAACGATAAACCGTTAAATGAAGACGTAAAAGAAAGCTTTAAGAATTATTATATTAGGTTTGTCGAAAGGCACAAAGATCCTATTGAGTCGATTTTTTTTAATAAACCTTATCATGCATTAGAATGGGCATATAGTAAAGGATATGAATATTGTCTATTGTCTTGGGAAGGATTACTAATTTTAGATCAACCTAAATTTTATTCATCAATTTTAAAACATATTTCAGAATTAGATGCATCCGGAGAGTGGTTAGTTTCTGGGCACATAATCGATGATGCAAGCAGTGTAGAATTTTGGAATAAAAATAATCCTAATTTAGATGACAAGTGGTATTATCTTTGGCCTATAAACTGTATCATAAATTTAAAACTTTGGAATAGTCTTGGTAAACCACAATTTGGAAATCTGGGATATAGTGAGGAAAGAATACCTGAAGTAATACGCTCAGAGTCGAATATACATGATAACTATACTCCTTTAATTATTTCATCTGGAAATAATCATTTTATCAAAAGAATAGAATGTAAACACGGTTTTAATATGATTAGAACAAGCTTGGAGAATAATTTATCTATTAGTAATATACCTCCTTTTATTCGGACCCATGTTGAATATACATATCCAGAAAATAATATTGATTCGTACAATAACACTATAATGTTAATGCAAGAGGTTAACAAAGGTAATATAAATTTTAAATTGTTCAAAACACTTATGAGTTTAACAGATAAAATGACTAAAACTTCATTTTGCGCATTTAACAGCGAAGGAGTTGGTATAGCAAATAATTCAAAATTATATAACGAAAATTATTATAAGGTAGATACAATTCTTTATCCTACTCAAGGATTTAAAGATTTCGTCTATGCATTTGGAAATAGCTGTCCTTTTGAACATAATGTAACCTTTATTCATTATGATTTGCTGCCAGATGTAGTAGGTAAAAGGAAGCAATTGACAGAAGAATGGGATTGTACTTTAGAATATCTTATTGATAAAAAATTAATTAATTTTGATCAAAATTATAAGAAAGGGTGGGATGAACTATTGGCACATTTTGATAATTTTGATCATATGAAGATACAATGGAATAAGTATAAAAGATGTCGCCATTATTATATTACTCAAAATTTACTTTATGAATTAGAAGAAAAGAATATAACAAATTTGTTAAAAAAGTTGAATACTAAAAATATGTTCTTTATGTATAGTGATATTTTTCCATGGGAAAGTAATTTATTAGTAAGAGGATCCTCTAATTTATTAAAGTTAGAAAATAGCTTGCGTAATCATTTTAAAAATAATGTAGACTTTTTACTTGTAGAGTCAAAGGGTGTAATAAGAAATGATTCTTTATTTGAGGTTATTGAGTGAAGAAAATTTTAATAGCAGGTAATAAAAATTACGGGTTGGCCAAAGAATTACACTTATCTTTAAGCTCTAATAGCTTATTCTTTGCGTCACGAAGTAATGGTTACGACTTATCATCTAAGGTTAATCAGGCTAAGTTTGCAGACGAAGCCGCAAATTATGATGTAATAATTTTATGTAGTGCATTGCATAAATTTAACCAAACTATCTTATTAGATGCAGTATACAAAAAATTAATAGAGTTAAAGATTCGAGCACATATACTTTGTATCGGAAGTACAACAGATAGGGTAAAAAATGGAAAAGTTTGGCTTTACAATGCAGAAAAAAAAGCTTTAAGAGATTATTGTAATACTATAGGTATAGCAGGTGTTTGGAATGAAGGTCCTAAGATAAGTTTAGTGAGTTTTGGAAGTTTAAGTAATGTTCAAGATAAGCATCCTTTAAGGAGATGTTTAGATATTAAATTAGCTGCTGAATATGTAAAATGGATTATCGATCAACCTAAACATTTGTGTATAAACGAAATTAGTATTGATCCTATGCAAAATAAGGAATGGTATGAATGATTTAAGTTGGAGCGCCTACGATTTTACAAAGATCCCATTTGATGATATTGTTCGTGTTGGGCAAAGAACAATGTTATATAAAGATCTTTTTACTGTGAGTTGGTTGCTTGGAAGATTTTGTAATTATAGATGTAGCTATTGCTGGCCTTATGCTCGTAGCGACACAAAAGATCATAGGCCAACAGAATTATGTTTAAAAACCATTGATGAAATAAAACGTCAAGCAAGAGAGCGTAATTTTAATAGTTTCCATTTTAGCTTAAGTGGAGGAGAGCCGACTTTTCATCCAGGTTATATTGATATACTTTCGTATCTTAATGATGATGTAGAAAATACTAATTATACAAGTGTTCATATGACAAGTAATATGAGTCGTAATTTAAAATGGTTTGAAGAAAAATACTGTCCTGCTGTTAGTAAATTTCATAGAGCAAGTATTACTGCAAGTTTACATACCGAGCATGTTGATACAAAAGAAAAAATGCAAGACTTTGCAGATAAATTAATTTTATGTCAAGAGCACGATGTTCAAATAACAATTAATATGGTTATGGTTCCTGAGTGGTTTGAACGTGATTTTAATAATGCTTTATTTTTTCATGAACAAGGAATTAACGTTACTCTTAAACCACAAAGTGATCCTACAGCAAGCAAAGTAGTAAGTGGGTATACACCAGAAATGTTAGAACGATTGCACAATGGTATGCCTCAAAGGGCTTTTACTGAAGACAAAGCTAAGAAAGCTAAAAAAGTTAAACGGTCTGAACCCAGATATTTTAAAACTCCTGACCCGATATATTGGGAAGAAAATAGTAAGATACCACAGCATTTTCAAGTAGAATTTGTTGACAGCAAGAAAAAAATTTGGTATATGGATCAAGCAGAAAGATTTAATGCTTTTGAATTTAATAAATTTAATGGCTGGGAATGTAGTAGTGGTTATCGTGGTATAATAATTAGAGAGCCTGATGGTAGCATAAAAAGAAGTTATAGTTGTTATGATGTGCCAATAGGAAATATTGAAACGGGATTTAAATTATATGATGGTCCAAAAAAATGTACGACCCCTAGTTGTGTAAGTAGTGCCGATAGTAAAATTCCTAAACGAAAACCCGGCACTAAATTACCTCTTTGGCCTGGGGACAAGTCTTATGAAGCCGAAGCTAGCGATTTTTGGTGATAGTTTTGCAGCAAATGTAGGCTACCATTATTTAAATGGTATACCAGTTACTGGCTGGTACGATAATAATATATTGCATAGCAAATATGAAATTACAAATTTTGCGTCTCCAGGTTCAGATTTTTTGTATTCTTATTATCTTTTTTTGTACTCTTATTGTAATTTTGATAAAATAGTATTTGTAATTACAGAATCTACTAGGGTAGGATTTACCATCGATAATATTAGATGTTGGCACGGATCAAACACTTTAAAAAACAATATAACGTATCATAAAGAGCGATTAGCAAGACAACGGAAAGATAATTTATGGAACATTAATCTTCTTTCAAAGAAATGTAAAATTGTTGAAGGCTATAGAATGCATATTTTAGATTTAAAGTTTAGCGATGCAGCAGTAGCTAAGTTGGTAGAAGATATAAAGACTATTAGTCCTGAAACTATCTTAATACAAGCATTTCCAAATATTTTTTTGCCTAATAATTTTTATCTAAGACAAGTGCAGGAGTTTGAAGATAGAGTTTATAAGCAGGCAGGAATTGAGTATAAGAATTATTATTTTAGACCTGCTCACATGACATCAAGAAATAATCAGGTCTTTGCTGAATATATACTTAAAAGGCTATCTGGTGAAAATCAAGAAATAAACATAGATAGTTTTTACTTTCCTGATCTTTCTGAATTATACCAAGGATAATTCTAAAGGAAAAATTTTAGCTACAGCTTTTGCACATTCGATCGCTATGAGTTGATGCTCTAGTTGAGTCCCATTTTCTCTTCGTAGCTCAATGTAATGAACCCAACTACGTATAGTTCCATTCATATACAACTTACTTTCCATTAGTCCTTCAGGAAGCACAGCCCGGGCTTGCTCTTTGGCTATACCATTATTTACTGCCCATTCGTAGGCAGATCGACTAGCTTGTATAACTAAAGCTTGCATGTTTTCCCACTTAGCTTTTAGCATCTCGTCATCGGTTTCAATACTATTTTGCCTATTTTTAGTATCTTGCAGTCTAGCTTCTCTTAGGACAAAGTTTAAATCTTTTGTAGGATCAGCATAACGCTGACTAAACTCTTGAAATGAAAAAGAACGATGACGTAATATTTGTCTTGCTATGTCTCTTGTAGTTGTAATTTCCAAGCAGGCAGAAACCATTTCTAAAGGCGACCAATGTTTATGCTTAATCAAATATTTAATAAGTTTTTCACTAGTTTCGCTGTTAAGTTGATTAGAAGGATTGCTTACTCTTGCACAATAAGCAATTAAATCTTGTGCATCAGAAATTCCTAAGTTTTTTAATTCTTCTGTCGGTTCAGATGAAGATATTAATTTTACATTCATAATAGTTTTCTTCTTTTCAAAAAACGATTCGTGTTTTTAATCATATCTTTTTTAATTCGTTCTGTATCAATTTTAAAATCAATGTTATCAATGTCAGATTCGTATGAAGTCAGCATCTCTTTTAGACTTTTTTCTACAGAAGACCAATCAGATTCGTTCCTTTTAGAACGCATATCTATTTCCCAAAGCTTGCCATTTTTAAACCTAATCTGTATTCTGTCTAAATATTTTAATGGAATTACATTAAGTGTAATTTCACCGAATACTTCAGGCCAATGATCTATAACTTCCTTGGGAAATTTCTTCCCGTGAATCACTTCGATTTTGCGGCCCTTTTGGTAGGTACTAGCTCTTCTGCTTTTCGTCGCAGTTCCGCCGCCTGCTTACTAAGCTTATCCGCATCACTTCTATATTGACGAGCTAGATCTTCTGGACTGCTAGGTTCATTTGGTGTAACACTTTGTGAAGTAGTTTTTGTAATGTTGTCTTCTTTTGCAGCAGGAGTTTCTTTTACAGTAGCAACTTCTTGTGAAGGATTTTGTAACGCTAAATCTTGTACACTTACGCCTCGTTGTTCTGCAATAACTTGGTTTAGTTGTGCTAGATTGATTCTTGACTGCATATTGGGAATCATATCAATTTTATCGGTTGGAGTCTTTATTAAAAGACCTTTTCGATGTAAAGTAGAAAGCATATTTGATCCATCTGGGAACAAGTTCCTAGCTAGTACTTCTGCAAATTCATATGCACTTTGGGCTGCATTTGATTCTACTAAGTTTATTAGTGAGTCGTGCTGATCTGGTTCCAATCTTTCTGTCGGAATAATAAGACAGTTGTAAGCATCATTTGGAATAGTTCTATATGCAACAAGACATTTTCTACCATTTTCCGTAAAACGACCAACATGTTTAATATTGGCCATATTAAACTCCACTGGTTGGAGGCTTAGGGATACTACTTAAAAAATTTTGTAATTTATTATAAACTGTTCCCACCGCGACCATTTCACCTGGTCTAAAAGCTCCTCTAGAGCTTGCTAAGTCTATAATTTGCTTAATATTACTTAAATCTGTGATAGTAAGGTCTGCTCCTTCTTGTGGAGCCGTAGTAGCTTCAGGACCGTTCATTGGAGCATCTACTTGTTTAGTATCTTCAATCATATTTTCTCCTTAAAAGATAACTGACTTTTTAATTATCTTTTATAAGTTATCAGGGCAGGCAAGTTTGAAATAACTTAGTTCTTTTTCTTTTTCAAATCCAATCTTAGTTACATATATGAAATGGTTATCGGATAATATTAAACCTTGGCCAATGTAAAATCTTCCATTCATGTTTAAAGTAATCCAATTAGAAACCTTTTTAAGGAAAAAAGGATGATATTTTTCTAATATAGTAAAATGGAAATGATGTGCTGGAAACTGCACTCGCCGCAGATCCAGCACATTTAGAGGATTTACTTTTCCTGCTCTAAGACTCATTGCTTAAATTCATAATAAGCATATGCACCAAACGGAGGAACAACTGTATTATTACCGTGTATTACAAAGAAGGTGTCACAGTAATTCTCATCACCCCAAGAACCAAAAGGATAGCCATCGGTGAACATAATGAATTTTTTGGGCTGAATGTCATTTTCCTTCATATAGTCCCAATTGGCCATAAACTCAGTACCACCGCCACCCATTACCTTATACTCCATAATGTCTTGGCCGTAGCCGTCAAAG
>Ga0129333_10000830_pt1 | contig 27138 bp, 40 predicted proteins | sample CPB6_08_DNA_FD_94474 | JGI IMG/M metagenome (GOLD analysis project Ga0129333, IMG submission 94474) | Freshwater to marine salinity gradient microbial communities from Chesapeake Bay, USA - CPBay_Sum_0.6_0.8_DNA | ecosystem: Environmental > Aquatic > Marine > Coastal | place: USA: Chesapeake... | reverse complement strand
CTCGTTCTATGATGGCGCGACCTCGCAGTCGCTCGCGGTCGATGCGACCTCGGCGGCGACGGCGAACAAGGTCGTCGCGCGAGACAATACGGGGAGCTTCTCGGCGAATACGGTCACGGCGACCCTGGACGGCCCCGCCCCGGCTGGGCAACTAACCGGCTCGACCCTGGCGGCGAACGTGCTCTCCTCGAGCCTGACGTCGGTCGGGACGATCGGGACCGGGGTCTGGCAGGGGACCTCGGTCGGCAAGAACTACGGCGGGACGGGGCTCACCTCGACGGCCTTCGCCGGGATCACGAACGAGCGGGTCTTCGCCTACGACGGCGCGAGCGGCTCCTTTTTTATTGCGCCGAGCGGCTCGAACGGACAGGCGCTCGTCTACTCTGGCGGGTCCCTGGCCTGGGGCAACCCGGCCCCTGGATCGCATGTCCTGGCGGATACGACCGGCCTGGGCTCGCAACATACGACGAGCGGGCTCACCGCCGGGATGATCCTCCAGGCGACCGGGGCGACGACGGCCCGGTTCCAGACGCCCTCGATCCCGGCCTCGAGTGTCACGGCGGGGACGTTCCCTGGGGCGCTCTACACGATCACGAACGACCTGACCGTGTCGGGGACGCTAACTGGTACGCTTACCGGAAACATTACGGGCAATGCGGCGACCGTCACGAATGGCGTCTATACGACCGGGAGCTATGCCGACCCGGCATGGATCACCTCGCTCGGAGGGTCCAAGATCTCGGGCAACATCTCCGGCAACGCGGCGAACGTCACCGGCACGGTCGCGATCGCGAACGGCGGGACGAACGCGACGAGCTATGGGGCGACCGGATCTGGGACGCGAGCGATCGTCTACGACATTGGATCGAACGCCTTCGAGGCCGTCTCGGCGGGCACCTCGGGCCAGTTCCTCCAGAGCGCGGGATCGGCGGGCGACATCCTCTGGGCGACGCCGCCAAACTTTACCTCGAGCGCGGCGGGCTACGCTCCGGCCTCTGGTGGCGGGACCTCGAACTTCCTCCGCGCCGACGGGACCTGGGCGGTCCCAGCGGTCGGATCGGTCTCGGCGAACAACGTCACGGCGGGCACCTTTGCGGGCGCGACCTACACGTTCTCGAATAGTGTCACGTTCACCTCCGGCGTCCGCGTCGCGAACGGCGAGACCTATAAGATCCTGAACAGCGGCGGGACGGCGGTCGACGTCCTATCGGCGACGACGCTCGGGACCGGGGTCGTGAACTCCTCGCTCACCTCGGTCGGCACGTTGACGAGCGGGGCGATCGGGACGGGCTTCACGGCGATCGCGAACTCCGCGCTCGCGAACTCCTCGATCACGATCAACGGGACATCGGTTTCGCTCGGCGGTTCGATTACGCTCCCGCTGACGCAATGGACGACCAGCGGCTCGGATATCTACTACAACAGCGGCAACGTCACGGTCGGCACGACGTCCGTCGCCAGCTTCCGACTCTTCTCGCGTGGGGCTGGTACGACGAGCGCGACCTATGCGTTCGGGGCCGAGAACTCCGCGCAGAGCTCACTCTTCCTCGTGCGGAACGATGGCGCGGTGAATGTGCCGAACGGCCTCTTCACCGCGAGCGCTGGCGTAAGCACGACTACGATATCGGCCTCGAGCACCGCCACGGCGAACCGCTACGCGGGCGTCAACAGCTTGGTCCTTAACACCTACACGACCGCCAACCCATCATCGAACGTTTACCTCTACTCCCCCCCGAATGATCGGGACGCCTGGATCTATCTGGACTCCGCCGACACCGGAAGTAACTGGGGCATCTATCACCGGCAGATCGACTCTGCGGTGAGCGGTCTTCCGGCGAACTCGATCGGCTTCGTCGGCGGAGGTTCGAGTGGGCTTCAGGCATGGATCAGCTTGGCGAATGGGAGCGCAAACTTTGCCGGGGCATTGACGCAAGCGGGGAACCAGGTCGTCCATGCGGGGAACGTCTCGAGCTATGCGTTGCCGATTACGGGTGGCACGGTGACGGGCGTGATCCGCGTCACGGCGACGGGCGGCTTCTCGATCGGAGAAGATGCGGGACAGAATCGCATCCGCACCATCTCTGGCTCGCGCTTTGCGTTCTACAACTCCAGCGATGTGCTGACCGGACTCGCGATCCGGAGCCTCGGCGTCGGTGCAACCTACGGCACCATCGCCACACCGACGAACGGTGTGATCATCGAAGGCGACGTTGGGATTGGCACCAGCAGTCCGGTGAACAAGCTCCACCTCAACGGCGGGAAGTTCATCTTTACGTCTGACGATGGGACGTATGGACAGCTACAGGTCAATGCGCCAGCCGGAGGTGAGGCAACCATACTCCTCGGCAGTACGGGAAGTGGTCAGAACGCTGGCGGCTATACAAATGTCGGAGTGATCGGACTTGGCGCGTATAGTGGCTCGCGTGATACGCTGGTCCTTGGCACGGGATATAGTAGCGGAACGATATTCCTAAAGGGCGGCAACGTCGGCATTAACTCAACAAGCCCAAGCGGAAAGTTAGAAGTTGTTGGTGGAACCGTGGCACACGGCACCGCACAAACTATAGCAATGGTTGGAACTGGCGGCGCTAATAGTCCAAACTATAACTGGGGAATCACATCAAAGGCAGACGTAAACTGGGGCTTCCGCGTTCAGAATCCGTCAAATGGAGCATATTACACGGATGTGATGGGCGCGTGGGCCGCTAATGCGGCGGGTGGATTTAGAGTCATAGATAAACTCAACGCGACTGAAAATGTGCTGATGTTTGTCAATGGCAATGGCAACGTCGGCATCGGCACGACTACTCCTCGCACAAAGTTGCACGTTTGGACTGGAACTACAGGCGCAAGTGTCGAAGCGCTTCGACTAACTGGAGCTTATGGTTCTGCGGGCGACGGGCCGCTTCTGCGGTTCACAAACTTTTTGTCGTATGCCACAAACCCAAACGCTGGAGAATACAATCTCGCCGCGATTCGGGCCCTCGACTTTGCCTCGGCGTGGGGCGGTGCGTTGCAGTTTCAGACGGCGACGAACGTCAGCGGTGGCGGTACACTAACGACGGCAATGACGATTGACCCGTCTCAAAACGTCGGCATCGGGACGACGAGTCCACGCGCAAAACTTGATGTAAGCGGTGACATTTATACGTCGTGGACAGATCCCGGAAGTAACTTTATTGGGATGGTGTATGTCGCTGGTGCTGACTATCGCAACGGCTTGAAACTTTCTGGCACTACACGCTCTACAGGTCTTGTTGCAAAATATGCCGACAGTTCTGGCTACGTCTGGTTTGGTGTTGGGCCAAACGAAGATGAGCGGATGCGTATTACTAATGCCGGCAACGTCGGGATCGGTACGACGAGTCCGTCATTAAAGCTTCACGTTGTTGGCGGTGCCATTTTTACAAGCGGTTCTGGTACTGGTTCGGCATTGTATTTCTCACCAACTAACGACAACACGCTGAATAGCGGATATGGTGCCGATGCCGATGATTATGATATGTGGATTAACTATCGCGGATTCGCGGATGGTTTTACGCGTTACCGCGACTTGCGTATTGGAAACGGAAGAGGGTCTGCCTTTGTATTTTTTCAAGGTTCTACGCAACGCGTAGGCATTGGAACACAAAGCCCCGGTTACAAACTCGAAGTCAACGGCACCGGATACTTTTCTAATAATGTAAAGATCGTCCCGGTGTCCGAAGCGTGGGGCGAGGGGTTGTCGTTTATAATGCCGACGACTTCGCAATGGGGCGGCTTGCGTTGGCAACGGCAACGGTCCGGTTACGATGGCAACTGGGGAGTCGGTTATACCGCGCTAGACTCGTCCGATGACTTGGTGTTTGTTGCAAATAATGGCGGCTCGCAAATAAACGACATTATACGTTTGCAAAAGTCCGGCGTTGTGCAGTTCAACGCGGGCGATGTGCTTATCAACGGTTCGGGATGGAGCGGTTCCCGTCTACGCGTGTCTGAAACATCAGGCACGACCGCAGAAATCAACGGAGAAAGCAACTCCGCTGGTCAGGCTCCGCTTTATATCTGGAACAATGCCGAAAGCGGCTCGACGTACTTCATCTCGTTCTACTCCGATGGGCAGAACAATCCGCGAACGTTGCGCGGCTACATCAACTATAGGCGCGACAATGCGACGCTCAACCTGACGACGGCGTCCGACTATCGTATCAAAACGATCCACGGCGTCTATGACCGATCGGGCGAGATCCTCGATAAGGTCACGGTCTACGACGGCACCATCAACGGGGCCGAGACCGGGCACTATCCGATGGTCCTCGCGCACGAGCTCCAGGAGGCCTATCCGAGCGCGGTCGACGGTGAGAAGGACGCGGTCAACGAGGATGGAACCCCGAAGCTCCAGATGGTAAGCTATACCGCAATGATTCCCCTCATGCTGGCAGAGATTAAATCCCTACGGGCGCGAGTCGCCGAACTGGAGGCACGATGAGTCTGACCTACTGGTGGGAGTTCCCCGCCTTCGATTGTTACCCGGACCAGGACGGCTATGTCGACGTCGTCTTCACCGTCCATTGGCGCTACAACGCGAAGGACGACGACGGGCACTCGGCGGTCGTCTACTCGACCCAGGCGGTCAAGTACGTCGAGGGCGATCCGTTTGTTCCGTTCGCGGAGCTCACGCCGGAGATCGTCGAGGGCTGGATGGTCGACGCGATGGGGGCCGAGCGGATCGCGGAGCTCCAGGCGAACCTCGCCGCCCAGATTGAGCAACAGATCCACCCCAGCCAGGTTACGCTCCCGCCCCCCTGGCAGACGCCGGGGCCGATGCCGGGACCGGGACAGCCGTGATGCGCCTCCATCTGCTCGGTGTGCCCCATACGGTCACGCGGCGGGACTTCGCGCATTGCGCGTTCACGCAGAAGGTCTTGAAGCTCCCCCGGATGCTTCGGCCCCTCGGCTACGAGGTGATCCACTACGGGATCGAGGGGTCGGACTCGGGGGCGACGCGGGACGTCGATCTTATGTCCCAGGACGAGCACCAGGCGCTCCTCGGGCACCGCTACCACGAGGACCCGAGCGCCTTCTTCGGGGACGACGCCCAGGATCAGAACGGCGTCTACCGGCAATGGAACCTCTACGCCCGCGAGGCGCTCAAGGAGAACGTCGCCCCTGGGGATTGTATCCTCCTCCCGTTCGGGCATGCTCACGCGCCAGCGATCCGCGACCTCGAGGTCCTCAAGGCCGGGGCCTCCGCGATCGAGTCCGGGATCGGCTACTACGACTGCCTCCTCCCCTGGCGCGTCTACGAGTCCGAGGCCGTCCGGCACGGCGTCATGGCGAAGGAGGGCCGCTACGGCGTCACGAAGGACTCGAGCCGCCTCGAGTTCGTCGTCCCGAATAGTTACGACGTCGACGAATGGCCCGCCGGTCCTGGAGGCGACGAGGTCGTCTTCCTGGGGCGGCTGACCGAGGGGAAGGGGATCGCCCGGATCCTCGAGCTCGCCCGTCTTCGGCCCGACGTCCCGTTCGCGCTCGCGGGCCAGGGCGACCCGGACGCCTTCGGGCCGATCCCGGCGAACGTCCGCTTCGTGGGGCCGCTGACGTCGGAGCGGGCCCGCTTCCTGGGAAATGCGCGGGCGATCATCGCGCCCTCGACCTACGTCGAGCCGTTCTGCGGGGTCGTCGTCGAGGCCGCGCTCTGCGGGACCCCGGCGATCACGGCGAGCTATGGGGCGTTCACCGAGACGGTCCAGAACAACCGGACCGGCTTCCGGTGTCAGACGACGCGCGAATACCTCGAGGCGCTCGATAAGGTACTGGGCCTCAACCGAGCGGACGTTCGCTCGCGAGCGCGTCGCCTCTACGGCCTCCGCTCGATCGGCAAGGCCTACGACCAGGTCTTCGAGGTCGTCAAGGAGCGGACCGATGCGGGGGCCTTTCCGGCGATCGGCTGGAATACTTGACGCCTGTCTGACAAGTTCCGTAGCTTTCAGACCATGCCCGCCGCCGAGACGACCGCCTCGATGCTGATCGCCGCCTCCTCGGCGACGGGGACGTACCTCCTCCAGCAAGCGGGCCAAGCCCCAGCGACGGTCTCCTGGGCTTGGCTCATGCCGATGATCTCGGCGGCGATCTCGCTGATCACGACGCTCGCGGTCCTGAAGGTCAAGACAGATCACCTCCAGAAGACAGCGGACGAGTTCCGCCGCGAGATGCGGGAAGACTTGCGAGACATCTACAGTCTCATGCGCGACACCTCCGAGCGGGTCGCGCACCTCGAGGGGAAGCAGTAGTGCTGACCCAGGTCGGGGGCCGGAAGTTTGTGCTCTCGGTCTTTGGGATCCTGACGATCGGGATCCTCGCTCTCATGAAAGCAGACGCGACGGCCTTCGGCTCGATCGCCGTGATCGTCGGGGCCTACTCCGGCGCGAACAGTTTCATCGAGGGTCGCTACGCGAAGCCCGACCGATGAGCCTGACGCATCCCTCGCCGAATCACAACAGCCGGGGGACGAAGGAGGTCCGCGTGATCGTGCTCCATGCCGACGCGGCTCCGAACGAGCGCGGCTGTCTTTCCTGGTTGCAGTCTTCCGTCTCGCGCGTGTCTTACCATGTCCTTATTGGGCGCGATGGAGCCGTGTATACGCTCGTCCCGTTCGATCGCCGTGCCTGGCATGCCGGGAAGGCCGAATGGCATGGGGAGAAGGATGTGAATGGGGTCTCCATTGGTCTCGCCTTCTCGAACCGGAACGATGGGGTCGAGGCCCTGACGTCGGCGCAGATCCAGGCGATGCAGACCGTCGTCGCCGATATCCGCCGCCGCTATGGCCCCTTACCGGTGACGACGCATGCGGCGATCGCGCCGGGGCGGAAGACGGACCCGGACGCGGCGATCGGCTTCCGCCTTGAAGACTACGCCTAACGCGATGCTCGCGGTTCTCGTCCTCCTGGCGATCGGTCTCGCCCTGGGGTGGCGACGGGACGCGGTTCGCGCGAGGGACCTCGAGGCGGAGCTCGCGCGGCGGACGCGGGCCCTGGAGACGGCGCTCGCGGCCTCGGATACGGCGCGGAGCCGGAGCGACGCGGTCGCGGTGCGGACGCGCTCGAGCGCGAGGCGGCTCGACGAGGCGCGGGAGGATCTCAAGGGGCGGACGGACTCGGCTCGCGCGATCCTGGCGGATACGGCGGCAGGGCTCCGCGAGCTCCGGATCCGTCTCGCGGCGACGATCGCGAGCGCGGAGCGACTTGACGCCGAGCTCTTGACATATCGGGCAAACGTTGACAGCCTTTTAACGGCGCACCTTGCCGAACGTCAAGCCTGGGACGCGGAGCGGGAAGCGGCTCGAGCGGTCGTCGAGGTTCAGCGGGAGGCGCTGGAGGAGGGGCGGTGCGCGATCTTCTTCGCGCCCTGTCCGACCCGGCGGACGTCATTCACGCTTGGCGTAGTGGTCGCCGTTGTGGTCGTGGTGCTATTGTAGGAGATGCCCGCCATGCCGTATTGCGTCCGCGTATTCTGCCCAGAGTGTCTCGGCGAGAGCGCCGATCCGAGCTCGCCGCCCTGTCTCGCCTGTCTCTGCGGCGGGCATATCGACATCAACCGGAACCAGGACGGATCGGTTCCCGCGACTCACGCCGACGGCTCGCCCGTTCGTGAGTGGCTCGACGCGAAGCTCCCCGAGTGCCGGTTCGTCTCGACTTAACCGGATGGACCGACGCGGAGATCGCTCGTCTCGCGGAGCTCTCGGGCCGTGGGATGAGCGGTCCCGACGTCGCGAAGATCCTGAACGACGATTTCCATAAGGGAAAGAAGGTCCGCACGACGGCGGCGGTCCAGATGAAGCGCGGGAAGGTTGGCGTCAAAGTTGGGGAGCGCCCGAAGACGATCGCGGTCGTGCCAGAGACGGAGCAGACGGTCGAGCGCACGGCGGGCAAGGACGGGATCGAGGCCCGATCCAACGGCGCACGGATCCGCACGGTCGAGGATCTCCTGGCGCACATTGAGGCGGATCTCACGCGCTTCGAGGTGGCGGAGTCCCAGGCGACGAAGTACGAGGTCGCGACGCGGCACCCGCTGACCGGTGAGGTCAAGACGACCGAGCTCCACCGCGTCTATGTAAAGCTCCGGCAGAAGGCGGGCCCCAACATCCAGGAGCAGATCGAGGCGATCCTCGCGGGCGCGTTCGCGACCCGGACGCCGACGCTCCGAAAGACGCCCGCGCCGATCACGCGGAACCCCGCGCTCCTCCAGGGCGTCGTGATCGCGGACCCGCATATCGCGAAGCTCGCCTGGGGCGAGGGCACCGGGGCCTCGAGCTACGACACCTCGATCGCGATCCGGACGATCCGCGAGGGCGTGACCGCGCTCCTCGAGGCGGGGGCCGATCGCAAGGTCGGGACGCGCCACTTCTGGCTCCTGGGCGATTACTTCCACCATGACGGGCAGGGCGCGACGACGAAGGGGACGGTCCTCGACTACGACACCCGCGTCCAGCAGATGCTCAAGCGCGGATCCGAGGTGCTCTGCGATCTGATCGAGGCGAGCGCGATGACCGCCCCGACGCGCGTGATCCTGGTCCCAGGGAATCACGACCGGACGCTCACCTGGGCGCTCCAGCGGATCCTCGTCGCGGAGTTCCGGCGCTACAAGGGCGTCGAGATCGACGACACGCACACGACGACGAAGTTCCTCCAGCATGGGAAGGTCCTCATCGGGCTCGATCATGGCGACAAGGGGAAGAAGCGCCTCGCCGAGGTTATGGCCTCGCAATGCGCCGTCGAGTGGGGCCAGACGATCTACCGGGAGCTCCACACCGGGCACCTCCACGGGAAGGCCGCGATCGAGACCTTCGGGGGCGTGACGATGCGGACGCATGCCGCGCTCTGTCCGCCGGATCAGTATCACGCGGACGAGAAGTTCTCGATCTCGCCCCGGATGATCGAGGCCTTCGTCTATCACGCGGGCGGAGCGCTGATCGGATCTGACGCCTGGAGTCCTGACCTGAACGCGAAGCCCAGGCGGGGGACGATATGAGCCGACGCTTCGAGCCGATCGAGCGCCCGACCTGTCACGCCGACAATCCGGTCGCTTGTCCGGAGCGGCGCGCCGAGATGCGGCGGGGCCAGTTCTTCTACCTCTGGGGGATCGGCTGGCTCTGGCTTCGCTCGAAGGACGTCGGGCTTCCCTGGGCTCGGTGTCCCTGGTGCGACGGGAAGCTCCCCGTCATGGAGCTCGCGCTTCTGCGGGCACTTCGGGAGGATCGATGACACCCAGGCGACCAAAGAAGAAGGCGAACATCTTCGCGAACCGGACGGCGGAGGTCGCGGTCCAGCGGAACGGGCTCTCGATCTCGATCGCCTCGGTCCCGGCAAGCGACGCGGGCCTGGTGGCGAAGGAGCTCCTCGACATGCTCCGGACGCTCGAGCGGGCCGGATATGAGGAGCTCGTGATCGACGCCGGTGGCGTACATGGCGGAGGCTTCGAGGTTCCGGAGGAGGAGGACATCGAGGACTTCGTGATCCCGCCGGAGGCGCGGAAGCGCCCCATCGGCTTTCACCTGTAGGAGGAGCTATGCCGTTTCTCGTTCATGCGATCATGGTCTCGGTTGTCGCCTTTCTGGTCGACGTCGCCTACACGTTCTATATCCGCCGCGCGGCCCAGGGGAAGGCGATCCCCGCCGCGTTCTGGTCCGGAGCGATCGCGCTCGCGGGATCGTTCAACGTCCTGGCGTACATCTCGGACCGTCGGCTGATCGTGCCGATGGTCGCGGGCTATATCGCCGGGACGTATTGGGCGGTGACGCGGGATCAGAAATAAGCTCGGGCTTTACTTTTCCGTGTCGCGCGTTAAGTTCGGGATGTGGTCGTCCTCGAAAGCGATCGCAAGCAGTTAAAGCAGAAGGGCCCCGGTAAGTATTCCCCGCCGACCATGTCGGCCTTTCGAGGGGGAAGAACGCCGGGGCCTTTGCGTTACTCCGGGCCTTCTCTCGGTCTCCCGGAGGCCGGTCGAACGGACGATCGGCAAACAATCCTGACGGTGCCGTCGGTCTCGGTAGCTTAAATCCCCGCTCTGTCAGCCTACAACGGGGTCGGTCGTCTCGAGACGCGGACGGGAGCAAGACGGGGGCACAGCGGCCCCGAGAGGTCACCTGTCGAGGGGGACGCTATCCAAGCCGGGATAGGTCCGCAGACGGCCCCACCGCTGGTCTTCCGTCCCGCGTAGCACCGCAACCCCCGCCGACGACCGGGAATGGCCCCGGCACATCCCCAGCCCAGCCGTTAACGCCCAGCCCTGGCTCGGCCTATTTCTGGGCCCTTGACACGCGTCAAGCAACCCTGTAAGATTCCAGAGTCGGCAATGACGCCGACCCCCTACCGGGAGCTCGCCATGCAGAACACGACCCAGCCGACCCGCAACAAGTTGACCACGATCACCGTCGTCTCCGAGTTCGGCACCTTCACCCGCAAGACGGCGCGGATTTACCAGTACGTCGTGATCGTTACGGACTCGAGGGGCTCCGGTGCGCTGTCCTGGTGTGGGCGTTACGATCTGGCGGAGAAGGCTCTCGCCGATCGTCAGCGTCACTACCACGGCTCGTGGGGCCCGGAGCAGATCGCCATCGTCCGAATCCAGGATGGCGGGACCGTGCGGACGGTTCAGATGGGCGGGGAGTCCCAGGAGATCGCCCGATGACGAAGTTCCTCTGCGATCCCGCCGCCTTCGACCTGGTCGTCGACTACGCGACCAGGCGGAGGGTCGGCGTCCAGACCTGGAACGGGACCCCGGCCCAGGCGGAGGCCGAAGCCCGGTTCGGGATGTCCTACCTCCACATCGGCCCGCGTCCCGCCGAGATCGCCGCCGTGCTCTACGAGGCGAACGTCCGGAGCCTCGAGGCCCTCGAGTCGGGCCGGACCGCGTTCGACCGCCGAGGCGGCGAGGGCTTCGACCAGGTGGCGTATCCCTACACGTTCCGCCCCGTCGCGATCGAGATCGATCCTCGGCTGGTCCTGACGCAGATCAGGTGCATCCGCGAGCAGTCCTGGCACCTCCCCGGATGGGAGACCTCGCTCGCGAACGTGATCCTCCAGGCGATCACCGAGCAAGCGATCCTGGACCTCTCGATCGCGCCCTATCGTCTCCGCGAGCGCGACGTTCGTCCGGTCGAGGCTTGACGGTTGGCAAGTTCCCCAGTATCTTCCCTCCACGTTTCGTCACCCCTTTCGGGAGTCAACGCATGAACAAGCTCGTCCAGGTGCTCTATGATCCGCGCGTCGGGATGCTCGCCTTTTTTGAGGACGGCTCCGTCGCCGAGATGAAGTCCGCGCCGAACGGCGACCGGTCCTGGATCTGGAAGGAGAACATCGTCGAGAGCGCCGGTCCGGCTCCGGAGTTCCCCGCCTTTGTCGAGTATGTCGTCCAGGACGCGCCCGACTTCGCCGCCTGGCGTGAGGACGCCAGGCAATGAGCGCCCTCGACTATATCGCCAAGAAGGACGCCGAGCTTCGCGCGGGCCAGGAGGCGATAGACCGCCTTCGCCGCGACCTCGACGCCTTAACGCGCGGGACCTGGGAGGATCTCCCGGACGACCTCGAGGAGCGCGACCGCTACCGGATGAACCGCGCGGCCTTCGCGGCGATGAACGCCGACTTCGACTTCGGCTCGGCTCGTCGAGCCTTGCAAGCGGCCCGCGACCGATTGGTCCGGGCAGACTCCCGCACGACGGCGGGAACATTCACCGGGGACGCGTCCCCAAAGGAGCAGTAAATGGCACAGAAGCTCGCGCTCGAGAACGCCGGAGATGAGGCCACCTTCACGGTCTCCGGATGCAACAAGGTCCCGACGAAGTTCGGCGACCGCTACGTCTTCCTCGGATCTGATCCGGAGCTCGGCGAGATCGAGACTCCGCTCATCCCGGATAAGTCCGCGCTCAAGCAACTCGAGCGCCTGGGGCTGACGACCGACACGGTGATCGGCGAGACCCTTCGGTTCTCGCGGGCCCCGAACCCCAGCGGGAAGCCCTACTGGAACATCGACGTCCCGACCGGTGCTTCGGCCCCCTCGAAGCGCCTCGCGGCCCCGACCCAGGCCTCGAGCTCCGCGCCCGCCTCGAGCCCGGCTCCGGCGCTCAACGCGCAACAGCGGCGGGAGGCGATGGTCTCGAGTTATCTGATCCTCTGGGAGACGGTCGCGACGAACCTCGCCGCAACGTGCAAGGCGAAGGGGATCGCGCTCGACGCCTCGGCGGTCCAGGCGGCGGCGGTCTCGATCTGGATCACCTGGAAGGATCGCGGCCTCCAGCCGGATCTCGCGCCCGCGAAGGCGAGCGCGGACCCGGCGATCCCGTCGACTCCGGCCCCGAGCGGGAAGCGCCTCGCGCCTCCGTCGGCGAACGAGCCGCCAGATTTCAGCAACTTCCCGCCGCCGACCGACGACGATCTCCCGTTCTGATCGATGCGCTCGACGACGACCCGCGTCCGGATTCCCGCGACCTCTGTCTTGACTTGTGCCCAGTTCGCGGCCCAGGTCGAGCAGAGCTCGCGGCAGTTCGGCTCCCAGGATCGGCGCAAGCGCGAGCAGATGCTCCTCGACACCTTCGAGGGCAAGGTTGCCGAGGTCGCGATCGCGGAGCTCGCGAGCGACTTCGGCTTCCGGCTCGGCCTGGACTTCGCGCTCTACGCCGAGGGCCAGACCGATAACGGCTCGGACATCTCGACGATCTCGCGCGACGGTGTCACGCGCCTCGTGACGAAGAAGCTCGACGTCAAGGGCATCGGCTCCCGGAGCTCCTGGCTCCTGGTCGAGGATCATAAGTTCCAGGCCGACGTCTACCTCCTGGTCCGACACCGGCTCTCGCGCGACGAGCTCTCGCGGATGCTGATCACAGAGCGCGTCGTCTCGGATCTCGAGGTCGAGGTCCTGGGCTTCGCGACCGCGCGGGACTTCTTCGCGCCCGACGGCGAGCCCTACGTCCGACTCGCGCGGGGCGAGCGGCTCCGGGCGATCCCCGAGATCTGGGACGGTCAGGCTCCAGATACGCCGGGATGGATCTCGTGCTTCCGATCGCAATGGGACAGCTATCCCCAGATCGGCCCGCGCCTGGATGCTCCGAGCAACGTCGGGATCCCGGCGAGTTGGCTCCGGACCAACTTCGAGGATCTCTTCACCTTTTGTTGGGATCACGCGATCCCGGAGGACAACGCATAATGGCGGGCGACTTCGATCTCTCTGATGGAGACTGGGAGAACAGCGCGATCGATGACTTCGATCGGCGACGGCGCGAGATCTGTCGGATCTGCGGCGACGAGCACGACGGCGGCGACGATCGGCTCTGCGATGCCTGTCGTGCACAACCGGCACGGATGGGGAGGGCCGCGACATGACCGTCGACGATGTGCGGCACCTGGTGGAGCCGATGCAGACGCTCCAGGATCGCGTCGCCTCGCGCCCGAGCTCGATCCCGATCGACCTCACGACGCAGTACCTCGGGAACCGCGTCGTCTCGCGCTTCTTCCCGGAGCATTACGCCCGCGTCCAGATCGCGCGGCGGACCCTCGAGCGCTACCGGGACCCGTCGTGATCGTCAAGCTCGAGCTCCCGGAGCCCCCGAGCGCGAACCGCTACTGGCGGATGGCTCGCGGGCGACTCTACGCCTCGAGCGAGGCGAAGGCCTACAAGGCCGAGGTCGTCGCGCGGGCGATCCGTGCGGGCTACCGGACGGCGACCGATCTCCCGTTCCCGAAGGGGATCTCGATCGTCGTCCGCGTCGAGTGGCACCGATCCCGACGGGCCGGGGATCTGGACAACCGCCTGAAGATTGTCATGGACGCCCTGAACGGCGTCCTCTGGGCCGACGATATGCAAGTCGTCGAGATCCACGCCTATCGTTACGACGCCCCGAGGGCGGGGGCCCTTCACCTTCTTGTTGAGGACGCTTCAACGTTATGACGACCGAACCCTGGCTCTCCGTCTCCGAGGCCGCTCGCGCGATCGGGATCACCCGCCAAGCCGTCCACCAGCGGATCCAGGCGGGCACGATCGACGCCCGCAAGGAGCCGACGACCCGGACCGCTCGCGGCTATTTCTGGGCCGTGAACCCCGCCTCGGTCGAGGTGATCCGCACCTTCCGGGACGCCCGCCTTGCATATGCGGAGAGTATGCAACAGGCCAGGACGGAGCCGGTCCCCGCCTAACCTGGTGGGGGCTTGACGGCTGGCAAGCTCTCCCCTATTCTCTCTTCATCGGCACCGACGCCGATCCCTACCGGAGAAGTCGATGAGCCTGTACCGAGCACACCCTGACGACCTCGTCGTCGACCTGAAGAACCTCCTCGTCCGCTTGCGGACCGCCACCCCGAACTCCGAGTACCTCCTCGCCGAGGCGATCGGGCTCAAGATCGAGGAGCTCGTCGCCGCGAAGACCGAGCGCGTGATCGCCGACGTCTTCGAGCGGATGGCGTTCCGGATCACCGACCAGGCGGGGGTCTAACATGAGCCGCCAGGAACGCGTCGCTCGCGACCTCGTCGCGAAGTACGGCATGCCGACGGCCCGCATCATGGCGGGCTCGCGCGGCCTCCGTCATCTCGTCGTCAAGCCCGCCCTCGAGAACCGGAAGGTCACGGCGGATGATGTCTTCCTCTGGACCTTCTGGCATTGCGTCACCGCTTCCCTCAACAAGATGGTCCGACATGAAGTGGCATAAACTCGACGCCCAGGGGCGGATCGTCCGCACCGTCGAGGCCCTCGACCGCCAGACCGCGACCGCTCTCCTGGGGGGCGGATCGGTCGTGTCGGACGCGTCGCTTCGCCTGGATGTCTTCAAGTTCAAGCCGGTGACGACGATCGTGACCGATGTCATCCAGCCCCAGGCCCGAAAGGAGGCGACCTACCGCTACAAGAAGGGCTGGCGAAGGCTTCGCGAGGTTGCGCTCCTCCTCCAGGCTCGCGAGAATCAGATCCGGCACATCGTCGACAAGTGGCGGATCCCGTCCGAAGTCTCGGTCCAGGGAGGACGAAAGATCCGCTTCTTCCATCCCGAGGCCGTGCGTCAGATCCAGCGACACTATCTCTCACTCCGAGGTCCCCATGCTTAACGCTTTCCTCGCGCTCGGCTTCGTCGCGACCGGTGTCACGCTCTACCTCGTCCTCGCACCGAAGGTCCGACGCTCGCTTGAGCGCCGTCGCGACTCCGAGGCCTATAACTGGGGCTGGACCGAAGGCTACGACGTCGGGATCACCCAGGCCAAGAAGGACCCGGAGGAGATCCGCCGCGACGCCTACCAGAAAGGCTTCGACGCTGGATGGTCCTCGGCGATCGAGGCGCTCTCGGTGGCCCCCGATGACCCCGCCAAGCCGAAGCGCTCCCGCGCGAAGAAGATCCGCAAGGCGGAGCCGTGACCGATGTCTGCCCCGTCTGCGATCATGGTCGAACGGATCCGGAGTCGATTAAGCTCCATAACATCCGGTGCGCCGAAACCGGAGAACGCGCCTACCCCGAGCGAGTCTATGCCCCGCCTCCGATCCGCCGCTGACGTCTCTCTGACCGTGATCCTCCTCGCGCTTACGGTCCCCTTCCTCCTCGTGCTCACGCTCGCGACCATCGCGACCGGGTGGATCTATGAACGGAAAAGGTGACACCCCGCGCCCGCTCGCCGTCGATCCCGAGATCTTCGAGGCGAACTGGACGCAGACATTCGAGGCCGAGCAGAAGCCCGAGCCGCGCCCCCTCGAGACCCTGGGAGATCCCGAGGAGTGATCCGCGTCTCCGTCCTGATCGCCTCGCACCGGAAGGAGCTCCTCCCCCGCGCGATCGCCTCGGTCGCCGCCCAGACGCTCCCGGCCTCCGAGATCCAACTCCTCGTGAACGCCTCCGCCGACCCGTCGCTCTTCCGGACCAACTGGAACGAGCTCGCCTCGATCGCGAAGGGGACGTTCCTCGTGATCCTGGGGGATGACGACACCCTCGAGCCCGGATACCTGGCTCACGCCTGTCACGCCCTCGAGTCCACCAGGGGAGACATCGCCTACAGCGACGTCGCGATCCGGGACGGATCCGGCAACTTCTGGGATCTCTACCGCCCTCCTGGCTCGATCACCCTGGAGACCATGCGCCAGGGCAATAAGATCTGGCAGTCCTCGCTCGTCCGACGCTCGATCTGGGAGGCCGTCAGCGGCTACGACATGGGCGTCCCCTACGCGCACGACTACGACTTCTGGGTCCGCGCCCTGAAGGCCGGGGCGAGCACGACCTACGTCCCGATGATCGGCTGGAACTATTACGTCCACTCCAGCGGGCGCGTGACCGATAACACCGATCACGACGCGAACTGGCGGATCTTCGACGCCAAGCACCCCGACTTCCGCGTCTCGCCAGGTTGACAGGCGGCAAACCTTCAGGCATTAATCAAGCTATGGCGAACCCCAACCCTGTCCCGCCGCCCGTCCACTCCCGGTGGAAGAAGGGCCAGAGCGGCAACCCCAAAGGACGCCCAAAGCTCCCCGACATCGCGGAGGCGCTCGCTCGCGTCCTGGCTGACGAGAAGGACGGACGGACCGCCCTCGAGCAGACCCTCCTCGCCCTCCGCGCGAAGGCCGTCAAGGGCGACATCCGAGCCGCCGAGGCGCTCCTGGATCGCGCGTTCGGGAAGCCGAAGCAGTCGGTCGATCATACGAGCGGCGGTGACAAGCTCCCGCCGTCCGCGATCCGCGTCGAGCTTGTCGCCCCACCCCCCGAGGAGTAGCCGATGCCGATGCCGACCCCCGCCCCTGACGAGCCGAAGGCCGATTTCATCGCCCGGTGCATGGCGACTCCGCTCATGGGCGAGGAGTATCCGGACGAGACCCAGCGCGTCGCGGTCTGCGAGGCGCAATGGGAGGAGCGGCCCCGCTCTGGGGGCTGGCCCTCGATTACCTGGTGACCGCCCTCTCGGTACCCACCCCCGCCGCGTTCGGCTTCCTCTACGATCCCCCGCTCGGCGATCTCCGCTACCGGGGAGCCTACGGCGGACGCGGATCCGCGAAGTCCTGGCAGTTCGCCCGCGCTCTGCTGATCCACGGCGTCTCGAGGCCGCTCCGGATCCTTTGCGCTCGCGAGTACCAGGCCTCGATCCGCGACTCGGTGCACCGCGTCCTGGCGGATCAGATCGAGCTCCTGGGGCTCCAGGGGCTCTACACGATCCAGGAGTCCGCGATCCTGGGCTCGAACGGGACCGAGTTCCTGTTCAAGGGGCTCCGGCGCGACATCGCCCAGATCAAGTCGACCGAAGGGATCGACGTCGCCTGGGTCGAGGAGGCCGAGGCCGTCTCGGATCACTCCTGGCGCGTCCTGGTCCCGACGATCCGGAAGCCGGGGTCCGAGATCTGGGTCTCCTTCAACCCCGCCCTCGAGTCCGACGCGACCTATCAACGGTTCGTCGTCACCCCGCCCGAGCGCTCGGCGATCCGGTTCGTCTCCTATAAGGACAACCCCTACTTCCCGGCGGTCCTCCGCGAGGAAGCGAACGCCCTCCTCCGCGCCGATCCGGAGGCCCATGCTCACGTTTGGGGCGGCAAGCCCTGGGCCCGATCGGACGCCCAGGTCCTCGCGGGTAAGTGGCGCGTCGCCGAGTTCACCCCAGGCGAGGGCTGGCAGGGCCCCTACTACGGCGCGGACTGGGGCTTCGCGCACGACCCGACGACCCTGGTCCGGCTCTGGACGCACGACTCCAGGCTCTACCTCGAGCACGAGGCGGGCGGGGTCCAGCTTGACACCGACGCGACCGTCCGCGCCTTCGACGAGATCCCAGACTCGAGGCGCTACGCGATCCGATCCGACTCGGCCCGACCGGAGACGATCGCCGAGATGCGGAAGCGGGGCTTCCGGACGGAGGCCGCGCCGAAATGGTCGGGCTCGGTCCAGGATGGCATCCAGCACCTCCGGAGCTATTCCGACATCGTGATCCACCCCAGGTGCAAGCGGGCGATCGAGGAGGCGCGTCTCTGGCGCTACAAGACCGACCCCAGGACCGAGGAAGTCCTCCCGCACCTGGTCTCCGGGAACGATCACATTTGGGACGCGGTGCGCTACGCCCTGGCCCCGCTGATCAAGAAAGGGCCGAGCGCGTTCGTCGTGTAGGCTTGACGCCTTGCGCGGTTGCTTGCTCTCACATACTCTTACGAGTGGCAGACTCCTAACGCGGGGCCGATAACTTGCCAGAAATCAAGCGCAGACCGTTCCTCTCGCGCGTGAGCGAAGCGCTCCGCGTTCTGTCGCAGAAGGCCGAGCCCGCCGGTGAGGAGACCCGCGCGATCGTGCCGACGACCTATCCGAACTTCCCCGGCGGCTCGCAGATGTCGCTCGTCCGGACCGCGAACCCTGGCGAGTATCGCTACGACGGCTCGACGATCCGGATCCAGGGCTTCAACAAGCACCCGGTCGTCCATGCCTGTATCCGAGCGGTTGCCGATGTCGTCGCCTCGGTGCCGCTCGTCGTGCTTTCCGAGCGCGGCAACTATGAGAGCCGCGTCGGTGACGATCACCCGCTCCAGAAGCTCCTCGACTATCCCGCGCCTCGCATGACCGCGCGGCAGTTCCGCGCTCGCTTCGCGGTCGACTATCTCGGCTACGGGAACGCCTTCTTCCAACTCGATCGCACCGCGCCGAACCGTCCGCCGATCGGCCTCCGTGCCGTCAATCCGGAGTCGATGCAACAGGTCTGGATCGATCCCGAGGGCGATCCGCGTCGCTTCGACTATGCGAACTGGGCCGGGATCATCGTGCAGATCCCCGTCGAGGACATGCTTCACTTCAAGGATCTGGAGATGGGCCGTCCGTTCGAGGCCGACGTCTTCGGCTATCCGCGAGGCGCGACCGCGATCGGCTCGATGCTCGCGGATAACGAGGCGACGCAGTACGTCCGCCAGGTCGTGACGAACGACGGGACGCCGACCTTCGCCGTCCTCATGTCGGACGAAGCGACGACCGAGGACGCGACCGCCATGCAGGACCGCTACCGCGCCCGCGTCGTCGATCGCGGGAAGCGCGGGACGCCCGCCTTCTTCGGGGCCGTGCGCGATATCAAGCCGCTCGGCTTCACGCTCTCCGATCTCGAGTTCCCGGATCTTCGGCGCCTCTCGCGCGAGGATATCTGCGCGGCCTTCGGCGTCGATCCCCGGATGGTCGGCATCGCCTCCGCCTCGAGCGACGGGGGGCTCTCCGGCGTCCAGTATGCGGAAGCCCGCGCTCGCCTCGTCCAACATACGATCGAGCCGATGTTCTCCGTCCTCGAGGACGAGATCAACCATTGGCTCGCGCCCGAGTTCGGCGACGTCTGGGTTACCTACGATCACGACCGCCTCCGCGACCTGGTCGAGAACGATACCGAGACCTCGACCCGCATCCGCTCCGAGTTCGACGCGGGCCTTCGGACCTGGGAAGAGAGCCGCTCGGCGATCAAGCTCTCGCCGCTCCCGATCCCGACCGATAGCCTCCTCAAGACGGCGGGCCGCGATCTGATCCCCGCCGCCCTGGCGGTGATCGACCCGTCCGAGATCATGGACCGGCCCCCAGCGACCGACGGCGAGACCCCGATGGTCGGCGGTGACACCGAGGCCCCGGCCCAGGAAGTCGCGGACGCCGAGACCGTCGAGATGCCCGAGGGCGAGCTCGAGGCGACGGGCGCGACCCCGGACGTCGTCGAGGAAGACGAGATGGACCGCACCGATCGCCGGAAGGCTCGCGTCCGCGCGTTCGCCGAGGACGGCCTGACAGGCGACCAGATCGAGGCGCTCACCGAGCTCCTCGAGGATCTCGTTGAGAAGGAGCTCCCGCGCGAGACGGTCGAGGCGCTCATCCTCGCCGCCTTCCCGAAGATTGACCCCGAGCTCGTCGCGAAGATGCTCGACGGTCTCGAGGGCTTCCAGGCACCCGAGGAGGAGGAGCCGGAGGACATGGCTCCCGAGATGCCCGAGGAGCCGGAGACGCCCGAGGAGGAAGGCCGCGCCGAGGACGTCACGAACTTCCCGAACGAAGGCGACGACAAGAAGGTCACGCTCCGGAACTCTCAATGGGAACCATTCCCCGTCGGCGAGGCCGAGGACCTGAAGGAGAACTGGCCCGAGATCTGGTCGAAGGGCGGCAACGTCAAGGGGAACGAGCAGTACGCCAAGCTCGCCCCGATCGCCAAGCGGGGCGGGGTTCCTGACGGCGAGGCCGAGGAGAACGCGATCCGTCTCCGCGAGGCCTGGATCGCCCGTCACCGTGGCAACACCGAGCTCCCCGGCGTCGTCGCCCAGATCAAGTGGCTCGCCGTCGGCGAGCGCGGCCTGGATCACATGCGAAAGGTCATTCGCGAGGCGAAGGACGCCCTCAAGGATCGAAGCGAGCCCGAGACGCCAGCCCTGGACGAGCGCATGCTCCAGAAGCGGGCCAAGTGGGAGCGCGTGAACGCCGAGCTCGATCGGACCGAGGAGACCTATAAGGCGACCGCCGAGGCCCTCTTCCGCGCCGAGCGCCCGAAGGTCACTCGCTCGATCTCGACCGCCGAGGACTTCGCGACGGCCCGCCTCCGCGTCATGGAGGCCTACCGGATCGGGGGCGAGCTCGAGGACGCCTGGAACGAATCCTTCACGCCCCTGGTCGGCAAGTCCTACGCCTTCGGCGCGACCGAGGTCGCCGGGGTCGGGGCCGAGCTCGCGAGCGATACCGTTGAGGCGGGCCTGGCTGGGCGCTCCGTCCAGACCGTGCGCGAGGCGATCCGGAAGCGGACCGCTCGCCTCGCCGAGCTCATCGGCGACACGACGGCCCGCGAGGTCATGGCGGTGATCGAGGCCTCGGAACGCGCAGGGCTCACGGTCACCGAGACCGCCCGCCTGGTCAGCCGCGCCGTCTACGGCGAGGAGCGCGTCGGGGTCCGCTCGATCGCGATCGCCAGGACCGAGTCTGCCGGGGCCCTGTCCCAGGGTTCCTGGGACCAGGCGAAGCAGATGGGCGACCTCTACCGGACGAAGGAGTGGCTCTCGTTCTCGGACGACGACACCCGCGACACGCACCGCGCGTTGAACGGGACGATCGTCGGGATCGACGACGCCTTCGAGACGATCACCGGGAGTCGTCTCATGTATCCGCTCGACTCGAGCCTCTCGGCTCCCGCGAGCGAGATCATCAACTGCCGGTGCGTATTAGCTTACAGCGACGAGCCCGCATAACGCGGGCCGTCATCACTTGAACCGAGGGATCCTATGACCGCCGTAGAGTTCACGAAGGAAGAAGCCGCCGCTCTCCTCCAACTGATTGACCTCGCATGCAAGAGCGCCGGGCTGAACGTAGCCGAGGCCGCGACCGTGCTCGCGCGGAAGATCGCCCCGGCGACCCAGGATCCCGCCCCGTCTGACGCCAAGCCGGACATCGCCCCGAAGGAGTAACGCATGCCGAAGCCCGCCCGCGAGACCCTCTGGCACCTGACCGACGCGACCCTCCAGGTCCGCGCCGAGGACGATCTGCCGCCTGGAATCGCGGGCCGGGTCTCCGGCGTCGCGCTTACCTATGAGGTCGTCGATAGCTACGGGACGATGTTCGCGAAGAAGTCCGCGAAGCGCTCGATCGATGGGCGCGTCGCCGCTCGCAAGGTCCCGCTCCTCATGGATCACGAGCGAAGCTCAAAGGCCCATGTCGGCGTGATTACGTCGATGCTTGACGCGGGCGAGGCGCTCCTCATGACTGCCGACGTCTTCGACACCGCCGAAGGGCGGGCCGCGCTCGAATACGTCAAGGCCGTGCTCGCGTCTGGCGCGTCGACCGGCTTCTCGATCGGCTTCATCCCTCGGGCCTCCGAGATGGTGACCGTCGACGGGAAGGTCGTCGAGCGCTTCACCGAGATCGAGCTCCGCGAGGTTTCGATCACCCCGATGCCCGCCGTCCCAGGAGCCGAAATCGCATCGGCCCGGAACGAGCCCGCCATGCCTTCCACCCCTGTCGAGGAGGTCCCGTCCGAGCGCACGGACGCGGAGCTCCTCACGCTTGCCGCTCGCGTCGCCCTGGATGCGCTCCCAGAAGGCGATCGCCTCGCGGTGCTGTCCGCCTACCTCCCGCCGGTTATGACCGAGACGGCCTCCTCCGCGATCCCCGTGATCGCCGAGACGCCCTCCTCGACCATGTCGACGGCCCGGATGGCTACGCTCGACGAACGGACCAGAGCGGTCCGCTCGACTTTTTCGATCTAACTCCAGAGGATTACCGACCATGAAGGCCCCCCTTGTTTCCAAGAATCGCGCGGCGAATGAGCTCCGCGAGCAGGCGCACAAGCTCCGCGCCGAACTGATGGACCCGACCGCCTCGTTCTCGCACGAGGAGGTCGAGAAGCGCACCGCCGACATCCGCGCCCTCGAGATGCGGGCCCAGGCCGCCGCCGAGTTCACCGCCGACGCCGAGATCTCGCGTCAGGGCGGCGACGAAGGCCTCACCCGGATGGACGTCAGCAACGAGCGCCAGGACTTCGCGGGCATGAAGGACGCCCAGGACGAGGTCCGTCGTGAGCTCGCGAAGGGCTTCAAGAACGTCGGCGCGTACCTCCGCGCCGTCGCGAAGGGCCCCGCCTCGGCGAAGGAGGCCGAGACCCTCAAGCGCGTCGACCTCATGACGCGCACGATCACCGGCTCGACCAACGGTGGCGAGTACCTCCTCCCGCTCACCCAGGTCCCCGAGATCTTCTCGACCTCGAACGCCCAGCCTGGGCTCTTTCAGTACGCCCGCCGCTACAACGTGCCGGGGCGCTCGCTCCGTATCCCGTACCTCATCCAGGACGAGGGCACCTCGACGCTGAACCGTCCGATGGCGGGTAAGATCGCCAACGTGACGATCGTCGGCGAAGGGTCCACGAAGCCGAGCCGCGAGCCGTCGTTCGGTCAGCGGGTGCTCACGATGTATAAGTATGCCGCGATCACCGAGTTCGGCGACGAGCTCCTCGGTGACGACTTCACCGGCGAGCTCCCGTCCGAGGTCACCTCGGCGGTCGGCGGTCAGGTCATCAACAAGATGAACGAAGACATCACCATCGACGGGACCGGCACCAGCCAGCCCCTCGGCGCGTTCAACGCCTCGAACACCGCGCTCCTCGCGGTCGCTCGCGCGACGTCGAACACGTTCTCGGCGGCGGATGCCTTCGCGATGTACGAGCGCCACACGCACGGCCCGAACTCGGTGTGGATGATCTCCCGCCGGGTGCTCGCCAAGCTCTTCGCGCTCCAGACCACGAACAACACGATGGTCACGTTCCTCCCGAACCTCCGCGACGCGGTGGGCCTCCAGCTTCTCGGCCTCCCGGTGATCGTCACGGATCTGCTCCCGACCCTCGGGCAGAAGGGCGACGTCGCTCTCGTGAACGGCGACTTCTACGCGATGGGGCTCCGTCAGGCCCTGACCGTGGAGTCCTCGATCCACTACAAGTTCGTCGAGGATATCACGACCTACCGCTTCGTCGCTCGTGGCGGTGGCATCCCGATCCCGACCTCGACCTTCGCGTACAAGGTCGACGGCTCGGGGAACAAGGTGGACGAGCACAGCCCGTTCGTCGTCCTCGATGTCCCGGCCTCGGCGTAAGCCGTCGGTCTCTGCTTCGGAGGGGGTCACCGCCCCCTCCGAGGTAGTTCCGGCTCTCGAGACGGAGGTCCTCTGTCTCGCCGAGTCGATTCTTTTCGGATCTCGACGCCAGCCTGGGGAATGGTTTCCGATCCCCACCGAGCGCGTCGACGACCTCTATCGTGGAGGGCTTGTGGTCTCTCGGGCGCAGATTGACGCGGTCTGGTCGGCGGCGGGGCGGATGCTCTCGCCGTCGCTCGTTCCGTCTCGCTCTGCGGTGGCCCCGTATGATCCGAGCGCTCTGAAGGTGCTCCAGCTTACCGCCTACGATCCCGGCTCCTCGGTCTACCGCTACCACTCGGCGGCGAATACCGTCCCCGGCGTCGTCTCGGCGTTCGCCCGCATCGGGCACTCGAACCCCCATTGCGATCTCCGGCAATGGGACCTCGAGATCGACGAGGTGACGATCCGCGTCCTCCTGGCGACGGCGGACGTCGTGCACTCGCACATGGACTACTACGTCCTGACGAACAACCTCCGCGAAGGGGCTCGCCCTGGACGGACGATCGCCAGGACCTATCACGGCTCGGTCGATCCTGGCAACATGGCGGGGTCGATCCAGGTCAATAAGGACGGGATCGATGACCGGATGAAGGCGGTCGTCTTCGGCGCTCGGCCCTACCACCACCGGTTCAAGGTCCCGCATTGGCTCCCGATCCCGATGCCCGTCGACGACTACCTCGCGCTCGCGAAAGGCCACAAGCGCGGGGCCAAGTTCCGGATCGCGCACTCCCCGACCATGCGCCGGATCAAAGGGACGTCGGAGTTCCTGGCGGCGGTCGAGTACCTCGCCATGCACGAGGGGCTCCCGGTCGAGGCGGTCCTCATCGAGAACGTCTCGCACGGCGAGGCCCTACAGATAAAGGCCGAGTGCGACGCCGTCTTCGACTCCTTCTGGCTCGGGATGCAGGGCTCCGGGCTCGAGGGCGGGGCCATGAAGAAGCCGGTCCTCGCGGGCGATCCTGACGCCCAGGCGGACCTCGTCAAGCTCGGGATCCCGGTCCCCTGGACGATCGCGAACGACGGGGACGAGCTCCGGGATCAGATCCGGCGGCTCGTGCTCGAGAAGGGCTTCGCCGAGGCCGAGGGCCGTCGGGTCCATGAGTACGTCCGCACGTTCCACGACTACCCGGTCGTCGGGGCCAAATATGCCAAGATCTTGACGGAGGCCGTCCGTGGCACTTCCCACCGTTAGTGACCTGAAGAGTTACCTCCGGATCGAGACGACCGCCGAGGATACGCTCCTCACGGCGCTCCTCGCCCGCGCGAAGTCCCAGATGGAGCTCTGGATGGACTGCCCGATCACGGCGGTCTCCCAGACCGCGATCGACCGGGGCGACACGCTCCCGGACACGCCGCTCCTCTCGCTCATCTTCCCGCGCCGTCCGATCTCGGTCACCGGGATCGTCGACGCCGACGGGACGACCGTCCCGGTCGCGGAATACTGGGTCGACGGGGCGGCGGGGATGATCTACTCGAACACCGGCTACAGCTTCTCGAATCCCCGCTACACGATCACCGCGAACTGCGGCCTCTCCCTGTCGCAACACTACACGGCCTGGGAGCCGGTCCTCTCGCAATGTATCATCGACCTGGCGGCGGACCTCTACCAGAAGCGCACCCCGAACGCCTCGACCGAGACCGGGGCCTCGACCTCGATCTCCTGGGATGTTTCCCGTGAAACAGCGGCCCGCGTCCTGAAGACGCTCCGGGCCCTCAAGCTCCCGGTGGCGGGCTGATGTACGTCGCCCCCGGCCTCCTGGATCGCCGCCTCCAGTTCTTCACGCGGGCGGACGACGGCGGGGACGGCTTCACGCGCCCCGTCTACACGCGCGTCGGGACCTACTGGGGGCGGATCGACGCGACCGCGAATCAGTTCAACGTCGCGGGAGCGCCCGAGGCGCACATCGACAGCCGGACCAGCCTCACGGCGACGGTCGCCGACTACGTCCCGGTCGACCCGTTCGGGATCGTCAAGGACGAGAACGAGACTCCGATCTACTTCGTCCGGGGTGTCTTCGAGGTGCGGCAGTTGCGGTGCAAGCAGATCACGCTCGAGGAAGTCGACCCGACGGCCTACACGCTCTATACCGGCTCCGATCCCGACACGGTCGCGGATGGGGTCCATCTGATCAACCAGGCGACCTCCGCCTTTACTTCCGGCTTCGACGAGGGCTACAGCTAATGGCAGAGACCCCGAAGGTCCTCTCCGCGCTCCTGGCGCAACTCCCTGACAACACGACCGGGCTGATCTCGCCCGAGGATATTCGGGACGCCGTCGTCTCGCTCTTCCCGAGCCGGGGCCAACTGGACCTGACCGCCTCGGCGTCGACGACGTTCGCGGTCACGAACACCTGGTACAAGCTCGCCGGGACGACGGCGCTCGATACCAGCCTCGGTCAGGACGGCTTCTCCCAGGCCTCGAGCAACGAGATCCGGGCGACGAAGGCGGTGAACCAGGTCCTCCTCGTAACGGCGAACGTCGAGCTCGTCTGCGGATCGAATAACAAGGCCTTCGGGATCACGTTCGCCAAGAACGGGACGGCGATCAACGGGATCCACATCTCGGCGGTCCTGTCGGACTCGAACAAGGGCTACGGCTTCTCGATCACCGCGCTGATCCCGACCGTCCTGGACGACACGATCTCGGTCTATGTCCGCAACGAGACCGACACGACGGCGGTCACGGCGACCAGCCTCACCCTCTCCGCCGTCGGCTTTATCCGATGATCGGTTCCGACCCCCGGATCCTCTGCGGTCAGGACGTCCGCTCCCAGGGCCCAGGCCCGACGGATAGCTCGCGCCTCGAGGCCTTCGTGGGGCGCTACGGCGGGACGCTCGAGGCCTACCCGATCGGGGGGGTTGGGATTGCCGTCCGGTGGATTGGCCCGAACGGGCGCGAACTCACGCGGACCGGCCCGAGCTTTACGGATGCCCTCCAGCGGCTCGCGGCGGGCCTCTCGGAGGTCTCGTGACCGTCGTCGTGAAGGACCTCTCCCCGCAGTTCCTCAAGGCCTACCGAGACGCCTCGCGCCTCGCGACGGACGCGGCGGCGGCACTCTACGAGGGGAATGTCAAGCGGCGGTTCATGCAGGGCTACTACAAGTTCGGGCGCTTTCGGTCGACGGCCCAGGTCGTCCAACATGTTATGCGCGAGGAGCCGCAGTTCCTCGGGAACGGCTGGGCCTCGAAGGTCGGCATCCCGGAGGGCATCCTGGCGAAGCCGAAGGCGAAGGCCGCGCAGAAGAAGTTCTTCCGCAAGCTCGCCCGCTCGAACACGGTCCCCTACACGGTCGGGCAGATCGCCCTCGCCTGGGAGCTCGGGCATCGGAACATCTTCACCCGGAAGCACGAGCGGGTCGAGATCTTCAAGCCGGTCGCGCTTGACTCGGTCGCGAAGATGGTCGAGACCTATAACCGCGTCCTCAACCGCTACCTCGAGCGCGGGAGACCCGTCAAGTGAACCTTCCGAAATACGTCACCCCTGGGAGCTTGGCGCTCCCCTCGACCGCCTCGACGGTCCAGATCTACGCGACGATCCGAGAGATCCTCCT
>Ga0129333_10000829_pt1 | contig 27145 bp, 36 predicted proteins | sample CPB6_08_DNA_FD_94474 | JGI IMG/M metagenome (GOLD analysis project Ga0129333, IMG submission 94474) | Freshwater to marine salinity gradient microbial communities from Chesapeake Bay, USA - CPBay_Sum_0.6_0.8_DNA | ecosystem: Environmental > Aquatic > Marine > Coastal | place: USA: Chesapeake... | reverse complement strand
TCACAGCGAGAGGGATGGAGCGCGAAGCGCCCAGGGAGCCGACCTCGGTGAGAGGAAGGGCTCCGGGGGTGCATCAGATACGGGAAGCGTGTAGGTCAGGTCGAAGGGCCTCGACGGCATCGGCAATCGCCATCAGCGTGTCGCTGTTCCATTCGGTGTCAGCGCCCTCGCCCCATAGGGCATCCGCAATGGATTCGAGCAGCTGGCTGGTGCGCTCCACTGAGAAGCCGTTCTCTTTACCGATTCGGGCGATCTCGGTGTTTGAGAAGTTGTCTATGTCTTCCCATTCATCCTCGGTAAAGGCGTCATCTGGGACGACGTAGCACGTCTGTGCATCCAGCATGGTGCCGGTGCTATCGATGATGAGAGTCATTTGCGTGTCCTGCGGGCTGTGGCGCGGACGTAGTAGCCCGCAGGCACGTCAGGCGTGGCGCTCTCGGGGGTGACGCGGAATACGTTGCCGAGGCGAACGTGACGAAAGCGGAACACTTGCGTGTGGTGATAGTTAGCGGGGATCATGTCAAATACCGAGATAGAGGTAGTCATAGTCGCCGGGATTTTCAGCGCAGTTGCACGCCCAGATCCAGAGAACGCGCTCTCGGTTCTCGTTGTGATCACACAACTGGGCTTCATCCCACGCGCCGAAACCGCGCAGGTATTCGCGGAACAGCCATGCGGGGCCGTCGAATTCGAGACGGTTGACCCATCGCGCAACTTGCGCGTCAACGGGGCCGGATGCACTGCAGTCGGCAATGCACTCGGGGGGAAGCTGGCGCGCTGAGTCGCGGCCGTGGAACCATTGGTTGCGGTACATGATTAGCGTGCGTTCTGACTGATTTAGGAATTGGTCAAACGAGCTCGCGCAGATGCTCGAAGCCGGGGACTTCGTGCGCCCATGCGGGAGACGGGAGGCGACGCTTCAGCTCTTTGTAGAGGCTCACGCTTATGTCCATACGCTGAGCGTTATAGGCTTGCTTACGCCAGACGCCAGGCACGGCATCAGAACCGGAATAACCTTCGTCCCATGCGGCAACACGGGTTGCCACGGGGAGATCTTCATCAACTAGAACAAACAACCGCCTCGGGTTGCCGTTGGGGTCGTTGCTAGCGCACAAGTGTTGAAAGAACATGCTTTTACTCACAGCGAGAGGGATAAGGTGCAAAGCACCTCAGCCAAACAACCCCCGGACGCAGCGCGCCTGGGGGAATGTCTGGGGGAGATGCTCTAGGTATGAGTAACCTAGAGAAGGACTACAATTCTGATGTGATTAAGGAGTGCTTATCCAGAGCAAAGCTAAGGCTTACTTGTGTTCAGCTGCATTGTCACAGTATAGTCACGAAGGCTATACCGTAGGGCTAGGTTGCCCCCAGGTCTCACATCTTACGCAATACGCACAGGGATACTGTCGCACCCGGCAACCTTACCGGCAGGAATCCTGTACGCGGAAGCTATGCGCACTATGCGTGCGGAATAGGAGAGAATTGCCATTGCAAATAGGCGAAACGTCAAACCGTTGCAGTGTAGACAGAGCACGTCTACAACAACCCCTCGCGGGATCTCGCGCTGCCAGAGCAAGTTAGCTGGCATGAAGAGGGCAATTCTCACAACTATTCTGTTTTCAAGGTTCTGGCCTGACGGCCTGCCAGCCCTTCCGGCTGACTCACCTAACGTAGCACCCCTGCCGGCGGATCCGTCAACCCTTGTGGGTGAGATCCGGCCGACCCTTGCCCTTACGGGCTCGGGATCTGTCGTATGGGCGCAGCAAAGCTGCGGGACCACACGGCCAGGGTGCTCAGTTGTCAAGGTGCGGTAGCGTGCAACCGGTCCCGGCGCCGCGACGGCATCGCCGTCCGGGCTGTTCTTCGATTGCTCCGCCAACATAGCGCATCAGCCGACACGGCAGGCAAGCCTGCTTAACGTCCAGTAGGCTCAGCTAAGACGCAAGACGAGACGCCTGACGGGCTCCTATAGAAGATAGTATCGGCCTGGTCTCACGGGACTCAGCGTGAGAAAGGGTCAACGACGGGGTAAAACATGTCCAGGACGCATATAAAAATGTAAGTATATGTACGCCCTTTACTTATTCATTCTAGCCTTATTTAGCAGCCCGTTGATGACATCGCCGCGTACTATGCCGCGCTCGGTGCAGGTTGCTTCTAGCCACTCGTAGTTCTCGGGGGTGAGCACGCACCGGAGGGTGCGCCGTCCGTGTTCGTTCCTGTAGGCGCTGGCTCGCTTCGCTGCTGCTGTGCGGCGGGAGGCCATGGATTCCCACCGGTCGTAGGTGGCTTGGTCCAGGTCACCGTTCTCGATGGCGCGGCGTAGGCGTAGCTGGATCGCCTGGCGGGATACCCCGTGGGTCTTGGCGACGTCGACCCAGCGCACAAAGCCGTCCTTCTGGTACAGGGCTTCGCAGGTCACGAGGATCTGCTGAAGCGTGGTGGCTGACTGGGGCATCGGGAGGTGTCGGACACACCGAAGCTAGCACAAACGCCCGTGTGTTCCGTCAAGGCCCCGCACTAAGCGGGCACGCGCTCGATGTGCTTCCGCAGTTTCACCAGGGCGTTGCGGTGGAGCTGGCTCGCTCGGGCTCGGTTGATGCCGATCGCTTCGCCGGACTCACGCAGGGTGAGGTCGCCCTCGTACACCGAGTGGATGATCGAGCGTTCCTCGGGGGTCAAGAACTGCATGGCGTGCGCCACGATGGCGCTGTCTGCCTCCTGGTCCAGGGCCACGGTGGGGTCGGTGGATGCCTTGCCCTCCTCGTTGGCGATCAGGTCGATCACCGGGCTCTCGCAGTTCTTGCCGATCGTGTCCAGGGAGCTGCAGGCCGTGATGAGGTACACGTCGAGCATCGCTTCGACGGTCTCGGGTTTCTGGTCGACGTACTTGGCGATCTCGGTAATCGAGGGGATCTTCCCGTTGAGGCTGCTGTACTCGCTGATGAAGCGCTGGGTGCGGGCCATCACCTCGTGGGTGTTGATCGGGATGCGGATCGTCCGGGCGCTGGTGTGGATGGCGCGGGTCATCGCTTGGCGGATCCACCAGTAGGTATATGTCGAGACTGCATAGCCTCGGGTCGGGTCGTAGAGCTCCAGCCCTCGGATCAGGCCCAGGTTGCCCTCCTGGATGAGGTCGGGTAGGTCCAGGCCACGGCCGACGTATCGCTTGGCGACGGAGACCACCAGGCGCAAGTTGGTGGTGACCATCACGTCCATCGAGCGTGTGCCGGCCCGGCGGATGTGATGAGGGGCGTTTTCACGGCCGCCCTCGTGGTGGACCCAGGCGTGGATGCGGCGGCAGTGCCGGAGCTGCGCTTCCTTGCTGAGCACGGGATGTCGACCAATGTCGGCAAGGTACGAGTTGAGTTCTGAGTTGGACATGCGTGCATTGTCAACCAAATTCGGTTGGTGCAGGGTAAATAAAAAGGGAAATTCCGTACTTGAAACAGGAGGTCTCTACTGTTCTGCGTTGCGGGGACCGTGCGGTAGGGCGCATCGAGCTCGGGGAGGAGACGGTGCGCTTCCGGTTAGAGGTCCGCCGGAAAGATGTTCAGCAGGGTATCCGGGTCGTCTGCGAGGCTTTCGGGGAGAACGTGCCGGGTGAGGAGGATGTCCTTGAAGATTCGCTTGAGGTCGGGCGCGCTGCCTGAGTAGACGAGCGCGGCGTCCTCGTGGAGCTCCCAGCGGTAGCCCTCGGGGATGTCTTCGATCGTGATGCGCATGGCGTCTCAGGAAGCGGGGTTACCCCTGACTCGGTGCAGGGGTCTGTGCGAGGCGTAGCGCTGCGCTGCGTAGCGAAGCGCGGCGGAGCGGGGCGTTGCGGTGCGAAGCACCGCGCGGCGCCGCGGGGCGCCGATGGTGGGAACAACCCACCAGAAAGCCGGAAGGCTTTGGGGTGAGATGTCTGCCCTCTACTCGGTGAGAGGGCCTTTGCGGAGCAAGGCGAAGCGTTGCGGCGCGGCGCGCTGCGTCGCGAAGCGAGGCGGGGCAGCGGAAACCCTGGGGCTTACATCCATTGGAATGCCCAGATTCATCCGAAATACGCCTCGGCGATCGTGGGGAACTCGGACACGAAGATCGCTTTGCAGGCTTCGGCGATCTCGTGGTGTTCGAGCTGGGTGTCGGGCAGTGTGCGGAGTTTGATGTAAGTCATCCAGCTACGCAGCGTGCCGTGCATATACAGCGTCGTGGGTGTACACAACGGCAGGATTCGTCTTGCACATTCGCGGGCGACGCCTGCGGCAAGCATTTCTTGATAGGTTAAATATGTGTTGCTTATGAGCGACGCGCTCATCCTTGTGAAGTGCTTTTCGACCTCGGGGTCGAGAGCTTCGACGCTGGATTGGCGGTTCTTCTGGGCTTGTGTCCTAAGTGCGGGAAGTTCAGGGCGGTCCATGGGGGAATATCTACCGGAGTATTCCTGAAATGAGAAACTTCTATGGCGAAGGATCTGCGCACTGATGTCGCGCTCGGTTTCGATGCGGACACACATCGAAGCCATCTCGAATGGCGACCAGTGATCGTGATCGATCAAGTAGCGAATAAGCTTTGGTCCTGTCTCCCAGTTGTCTTCGTTGCGGGGGTTACTCACTCGCGCCATCTTCACGATGAGGCGCTCCGCACCCAGCGTTGCGTGGACCAGCTTGACTTCGCTCATGGTTTGCGGTGGGTGATGGGACGGTGCGTTACTTGAAGCTGAGCGACACGCCAGGTTTCTCCGGCGTGGTTGAACAGCCAGTAGTGCGGGAAGCTCAGCCAGAGTTCACCACCGACGACTGTCCATTGCTCCTCGTTAGGCCAGCCTCGGACGTACACCCGGTCTCCCACCTTGTAGCGCCAGGGGTATTTAGTGACCCGTTCGTCGGGTTTCGGCGCTAAGGGGACGGAGCCGATTCGTTCGATGGTTCTTGCCATTGGTTTCGAGGATTTCACGGATGGTGGAGTACAGGGAATGGAGTGTGCCGTCGTTCTCGATGCGACGGTCGAAGAGCGGATAGTTGTCCAGTCCGCCCTCGGAGGTGTGGGTGGTAGTGAGCTTTGCGTCCGGGCGGTGGACGTACCAGAGCTCACCTCCCAGCTCGCGGATCAGGTTGGCTTCGTTGGGGAAGCGCACGTCATCTACTGCGACGTTCATGCCTTGCTCGACACAGTCGAGGATGCGGCGCTCGGCGCACATCACCCAGAGGTTGGGGTGGATGCAGTCCCTGCCGTACTCGGTGCCGAGTGTTTGAAGCATGTGGCGGGCGGTTGTATTGATGCCCGGAAGGAGAGCTTCCTTCTCTTCGTAAACGAAATGCCGCGCCGCTTCTGATGTGAAGCCGAGCTCGGTAAGGAGTTCCATCACGAGCCGCTTCAGCGGGGCGGCAAAGCTGACCTTGGCGTAGTTGCGGGAGCGCAGGTAGTTCGCGATGGTGCTCTTCCCGCTCTGAGGGGCGGGGGAGTAGAGACCAATCAGCCGGGGAGAGTCAGTCATTGGCGACGATCTCGGGGTCGATCATGCTCAGCAAGCCCACATGCAGGGCAGCTCCGGCACGGTGGTAGATCTCGGGGGGATTACCACCGTGGATGGGGTCGCCCATGATTGACCAGAGCAACGATGTGATCTGGGCCTGGATCTTCTCGGCGGCGGAAGGCTCCATCAGCATCGAGGCGTAGGAACGGAGGATTCCACGGGCCAGGTTGGGTGGATCGATGCCCAGGTCCATCAGCTCTTCGAGGATGATCGGCAGGGCGGGGCCGTGGGGGACACTCACGTCCTCGGGGGGAATCTCGCGGGCGACGGCGACTTGGCCGACCAGAACGCCCAGGGCGGTGATGCCCAGGGCATTGAAGAGTTGATTGGGGGGTTCTGTGCTGGTCATTTCTTCTTGGAACGGGAGAAGGTGTAACGCTGCAGCCGGGCTCGGAAGTGGAGGTAGAGCTGGTTGAGAGCGTCTTCATCGAACGTTTCGATCTGGGCTTCGCAGTCGGCGATGGCAATGACGAGCATTGCTTTCTTGACGACGAGGCCGTGGTTTTTGTAGACGTAATTGATGGCGTTGACGTAGGCTGCAAGTTGCAGGCTGTATTCGTAAACCTTGTCGGGTTTACGTGGCGCATCGGCTGTTTTCCAGTCAAGTAAGACCGGACAAGTTGGGTCTTCTTTTAGGTAGGCAATGCAATCAAATGTGCCTGCATAGCCGTCTTTATGCCAGACGGCACCTTCTTGGAGGAGGGGCTTGTCGATGCGGTCCAGGAACGGACGGGAGGACTTCCAGTACGGAGTGAGGAGGAAGTCGAACTCGGGTTCCTTACCTGTCTTGAAGAACTCTTCGGTCCTCAGGTGATGCCCCGTGCCGCGAAAGCAGGCCAGATCGCGGATGAAGTCAGCGCGCTCGATGCCGATGGATTCTCGCCAGATCTCCAGGCCGGATTCATCGCGGGAGCCGGAGAGCACGGTCGTCACACCGGGAAGAAGACCATCCGGTGTGTTGTACATGCGGTCGGAGCCGACAAAACACCGGATCGCTTCGTAGAGCGGGAAGAAGTTGACGTGCTCAGATGACGATGTTGTAGTCGACTCCGGGTTGGGGGAGGAGGAGGTCATTAGGCTCGCAAGAGAAAGTCTTCATAAGGGCTATAAAAAGGTCTGGATCGATGTACCTGTTGCGTACAAAACGCACTCGGTTGAGGGAGTGCGGTGTGATGCTCAGTTCGCGGGCCAGGCGGGCGGGGGACCAGCCTCGGCGGAAGGCGAAGTGTTCGATGTTTCGTGCGTAAACCTGGAGTACGGAGGGCGTACGGTCGTCCATAACTAGAAAGTTTCACCCAATATAGTGAAAAGGGGCGAGGCAGGCCCCACCCCCTTCACGAATGGGTCAAATCAGGCGACGGAATCAGCCCAGGGGTCTTCACCGTCAAACAGGGCGTGCAGGTTGCAGTTCAGTTCTGCGTGCGCCTTGGCGATCTCGGCGGTGAGGGGCTTCGGGGGTGCAGCGACCAGGCTGTACTTGGTCTTGTCGCCTTCACCGGTCTTGCTGATCTTGACGTCGTAGCCGGTGGGCTGACCGTAGTCCTCGTCCTTCATGAACTTGAAGAGCTGCTCCATCAGCGTCTTCTGGGTGATCTCCAGGATCTTGAAGTCACCGGCCTCGTAGTCGTAGACCACCCCGGCCATGAAGCGGGAGGCGTAGACCTTGCCGTTGTAGGGGTTTGGAGCGATGTTGCCGGGGAGCTCCTCAGGCTTTTTCTCCCAGCGGATGGGCTTGCCCTCGGTGGTCCAGGCCGAGAAGCCAGTGATGCCAGCGCCAACGAAGCGGAGACGCTTCTCGTCGGTCAGCTTGGAGGGGTTGATGTAGCGACCGGAGCCGGCTGACTCCTTCGCGATTTCTTCGCAGACGTTGAGGTCAAGGAAGGTAGCGGTCGTCATGGGTTGGAGCGGTAAGAGGGTTCAGGTTTTTGGAGGCTGCTTCCGCTGAAAACGGAATTCCACGCGCAAGCGCATGGGCGCGGATGATCTGCTCACACACCTCAGAGGGTGAGCTGCAGGACGATGCCGCAAGATCGAGCAGCACGTTGTGAGCGAAGTCCGTCAGGTAGACGTGTCTCTTGGTCTTGCGCTCGCCGTAGAGGCGATGGCAGGTGCTCACACCGGGTTGTCGACTGACCTGATCCTAGAGGGGTCGGGCGGAAAGGTCAACCCAATCCGGTGCGCCATGGCCTGCCGACCACCTCAGAAATGGACGCACAGAGCTCGCACTGATTGGTCTGGAAGTCGATCTCGGGGAAGTCGGAGTATGCGCCCGCAGCCGAGAACTGCCAGTGACCTGCGTGTTTGACCAGGGGGACGATGGGGCGCTCATTGCCGTAGCGGTCTGCGCGCCACTGCTCAAGCTGCTCGATGTACGGCTGGAGGAACGCGCACATCACTGGGGATGCGTACGCGATAAACATGCCAGCGCCTGGCTCGTGCTCGCAGACCAGGCGCAGGTTGCTTTCAGGCTCTAAGGAGAGGGCCTCGATGTCCAGTAGGTACTTGTACTCCCATTCGATCAGGGGTTCGTAGGAGGGGTAGTCCCCTGAAAGCGCATCGAACCTCACTAAGCCAAGAAGAAGGTGACTGAAGTTAGTAGGTGTAAGCCATTTTGCGCAAGGCCCTAGTGGATATGTAGATCTTGCATAAGACTATCATCGGACTCCGTTAATGAATTTGCAAGCAGGCCATCAGCTCGCTCTCGGTAGCGGGGCCTCCAAGGCTGGCGGTCAGGGCGCTAATCGCCGGCAGCTCGGTCGTTAGCTCCTCTGCAGTCCAGGTGCCCTGGGCCTGGATAACGGCCCGGAGGCGCTCGATTCTTCGCTGATCCCTTGCTGGGTAGTTCTGGCGAATCACCGAGTCCAGCTCGACGATTAAATCGCGGTCTTGATCGCGGAATAGCTTGCGGATCAGAGTGCCCCAGCTTGCAGATAGCTCACTCGCCATGGGCTCGGAGAACCAGGATTCGCCGAGGTCGATGTCCTTGGGTTTGCGGACCCCGCAGAAGACCTCGACCCACCAGCCAAGAGAAGGCGCTTTGCCGTCCTCGGTGATTGCAAAGGCTTTGGAATAGCTGTTCGAGCTATCCGTGTTGGGGATGAGCTTCTTCTCCGTCGCGTAGCGGTGAAGGTAAAAATTCAGACGCTCGATCGCCAGAAACGTCCTGGGGCCTGGGCTTTCGAGCTTGCCGTGACGCAGGCCACTGATCTGCGAGCTGTGCAGCCAGCCCACGTCGTTCAGGGCGGCCTTGGCCAGCCGGGTCATGACGGGGTGGCTCCACTCGTTTGTGTCCATCCACCGGGTGAACAGAAGCTGGAAGGTCCGGGATCCCTCTGCGTACAGGTGGCGAACGTCAGCGTGCTGGTTCAGGTCGGTCATGACATCACTGTGGGCTCGGGCGTGCGCTTTGTATGACCTAATTGTAAAAGCTCATGGGTAAATCCGCACACTTGTGCGGGAAGGCTACTGATTCACGGCGTTGACCTAAACAGGTCGCCATGGCTAGGCTTTCAGATGCTGGTCGCCCCTGGGCACGAAAAAGCCGCCCCTCACTCGACTGACGGGCGGCTTGGACGAGCCGAAGGTGGCTGGCGAATTCCGTAGCCGATGTTACATGACAGATCACAAACCGGACAAGAAGGCCATCGACAGGCTCGTGGATGGCGAGTTCCCGGACTGGTGGAACTTCATCCCGGTCGCCGGGAAGGAGACCTACGTCAAGGAGTGGGGCACCAAGCCCCTGACGCGGGCCATGGTCATCGCCACCTACAAGGCGAACTACGCCTACAAGGGCATCGGCGTGGTCACCGGGGAGTTCTCGGGGGGCCTGATCGCCCTGGACATCGACGGGTTCGACGCCGAGGCCCGTTACAAGGCGTACGCCGGGGACGAGTACGAGCCTCGGGATGCTTGCAGGACGATGGCCACGACCTCAGGCAAGCCGGGGCGCCGGCAGCTCTTCTACCGGGTGCCTCAGAGCTTCCTGCCGGAGCTCAAGCACCTCCACACCCTGATCCTCCGGGAAGACGGTCAGTGGTATCTGGGTGACGGCGACGAGAACCGCAAGAAGGCGCGTGAGGCCAAGGAGGCGGGCTCGGACAAGCCCTACGAGGAGGTGGTCCTCCGCTTCAACAAGTGCCAGAGCGTGCTGCCGGGCTCACCCCACCCGGAGACCAAGCTCCCCTACCAGTGGCTCCATTACAACGACCGGCAGGTCTCCCTCTGCCCTGAGTGGATCCTCGATCTGCTCTTGGCCCACCGCAAGCCGGTGGCGTTCTTCGATGACGCTCAGCAGAAGGCCCTCGATGCCGAGCTCGGACCGACGCTCCTGCCTTCCCGGCAGATCCGGGGTTGGTTCTTCAAGGAGGAAGTCCAGGCGAAGCTCCGGCCTCGGTTGGAGGAGCTGGTCTTCAAGCACCCGACCTTCGATCAGTACGGCTGGAAGGTCTCCGGTGGTGAGCACCCCCATATGCGCTCGGGCTGTCCGTGGCATGGGGGTACGAGCGGCACCTCGTTCTCGTGGAACGTCGATACCGGGTGCTGGCACTGCAAGGCGTGCGCTCAAGGCGGGGACATCCTCGATTTCATCCACCGCACCAACCAGAACGACATCTATGCCGACAAGCCCCAGGGGCCGGACCTGGAGCAGATCGTTGTCGACCTCGTGACCCCGCTGGGGTTCCACTACCCGGAGGACGCTCAGATCCAGTTCACCAAGGATCTGCCGCGCGTCTCCATGACGGAGCGGGAGTTCCACGAGGCCCTGGTCAAGATCTTCGATGAGGAGACCAACCCCGCCCTGCGTATAGGGCGGATGGCGGGCCTGGCGGCGGAAACCGGCCGGCGGTTGACGGGCTCGCAGGCGTTGGCCTCCATGACGGCCTACCGCTACTACGAGCAGTCCAAGGCCCAGAACTCGCGCCCCTGGTGGGAAGGCGTCGAGCAGATGGACTACCTGCTCCCGAACCTGCTCATGAAGCCCTCCCAGGTGCTCCTGCACGCCGCTGGGGGCATTGGTAAGACCTCGGCCTGTATGGGCCTGGCTCGGATCGTGGGGCGGGGCATGGACATGCGAATCCGGGGGATCGACCTCTCCATCAAGCAGGGCCGGGTGCTCTGGATCCAGAACGACCAGAACCCCAGCAAGCTCCTGCGGGATTGCGAGGACAACGGGATCGATCCCCGCAAGGACGACTGGTTCATCGTCAAACGCAACTGGCAGCTCGACCACATCAACGAGTTCCGGGACTGGATCCGGGAGTACAAGCCCTCGCTGGTGATCGTCGACTCCATCGGCTCCTGCTCCACGCAGATGGCCGTGGAAGAGCGGGAGAAGGCGTACGCGATGCCCTTCTATGCCTATGCCTCGATGAACGGTGACCCGGACGGCTTCCCGGCGACCTCGATCATCTGGATCCACCACGACAACGCCCAGGGCGAGGCCAGGGGCAACCGCTACCTCGTGGCGGCCATCGATGAGCAGTGGCACCTCCGGGCACTGGAGGACAGCGAGAAGGAGTCCCTGAGGGCCTCGGGCAACCGTCCGAGCAACTGCCGGATGATCCAGATCAAGAAGTCCCGCCTCGGGCGCCAGGGCGACGTCCTCGTGGTGGAGCGCGACGCGGATTTTGCGTACTCGCTCTGGGACTACACCCCCACCGAGCGGAAGTCCGATGGGCCGGATGGTCCGTCTGAGCCGCACACCGTGGCGCTCCGCATCGTGCGGGACTTCGTGAAACAGGCTCGGGAAGCTGGCTCACGGGACCGGGTGACGGCCAAGGAGGTGTGGGAGCAGCTGGCGAACGAGCTCGTGGCAAAGGGGGAGAAGGGGCCTTCCTCGCTGACCGTGCGGCGCTGGTTGCAGCGGTGGGTGGATGACGGTGTGCTCCTGGAGGGATCACCGCTTGGGAGTAAGGGACGCCCTGCACCGACCTACACCCTCCCGCTCTCGGAACCACCACGGTCTCGCGTACACACAGTGTGTGATGTGAAAATGAAAGAAGTTGCCCCAGATCCCTTGCAGGGACTGGAAAGTACTTTTTTCACGGGTTCCCCCGAGGCCGTTGATGAAAGAAGTTCGGAGACCGATCCGGCACCTTGCCCAGAGGGTGACCCAAAGGCAGCCCAGGAATCGGATAGCGCACCCGAGCAACCAGTTCCCGAAAACTTCTTTCATGCAACCGAGGCCGGAACCAGTGAAAGAAGTTCAAAGCCAGACGCCGCAAGGGATCTGGACCAACTTCTTTCAAATTCCAAAAAAGGTGTCATAAAGCCAGGGACCGTGGAGGCTCCCACCGAGGCCGACCCTGAAACGACCTCGGAGGAGCCTTCCGACGAGCCCACCCGCGCCCCGATTTGGTCACCCCGTCCGTGGATGGGCAACGAGATCGACTTCGGTGATGACCCCGATGAGGAGTGAGCACGCGAAAGGGACCGGAGCCTCTCCCTCCCCGGTCCCCCTCGCGGCGTCCCCTTACGGCAGGACGACCATCACGAGCCCGCTCGTCCCACGCGCTCGTGTTTGCAAGCTAGCGCCGTTCCATGTCCTTAAGTCCTTGCAGCATCAGGGTGCTGATCAGGCTCTTTGAACTGAAGTGGGCGTGAACCAGGCTTCTCGCCAAGCGCTTCAATTCCCCCAGGTCACCGCACTCCTCGACTGCGCGCAACGCAGCTTCCTCGGCGAACTTCAGCGAGAGGCTGTCCATCTAACAACTGCCGTTACTTCACGATGCCGTCCCTACTGACAGAGAATGCTTCCAAAGCCCTCGAGCGGGCGTACTACGAGTTCGTGAACGAGCCCCGCAAGGGCTGGGTGATCACTGACTTCCTGAGCCAGAACGCTTGTGCCGGAACGATTCTCGGGCTCGATACGGAGACCACGGGACTGGACCCTCTCCGAGACCGAGTGCGTCTGATCCAGCTGGGATCTAAAGATTCAGCTTTGATTGTCGACCTCAATGCCTGGCGGACTGGTGGTGAGCGCCAGGTCGATTGGGAGGCCCATGGGCTGCGTGAGCTCAAGGAGTACATCGAGGGACCGCAGCCGAAGATCCTCCAGAACGCAGCGTTTGATCTGAACTTTCTTCTCGGCGAGGGCGCGTGCGTCGGCGGGGCGCTGTTCGACACCATGATCGCCTCGAAGGTGTACTACAACGGGCAGTCCCAGAACAAGAACGATCTCGGTTCGATCGTCCAGCGGGCGCTCCACTACGACCTGCCGAAGGAGCTTCAGCGGGCGGACTGGTCCGGGGAGATCTCGGGAGAGATGCTGCACTATGCGGCACGCGACGTGATCTGCCTCCCCTGGCTGAAGGCGCCGCTCTCGGAGCAGCTCAAGAAGGCTCCGACCAAGGAGGGATGCAGCCTGTGGGACGTGTTCCTGCTGGAGCTCCAGGCGCTCAGGCCCATCGCTCTGATGCAGTGGCATGGGTTTGCCTTTGACCGGGAAGCGGCAGAGGAGCTCAAGGAGCAGCTTGTCCACGAGGCCGAGACCCTGCGGATCAAGTTCACCGAGCATCTGGATCAGAAGATCCGGGAGAAGAACCCCGACAACCCGCACATCTGGCTGCCCCGCAACGAGGACGGCTCGTTCAACACCAACGAGAAGGAGAAGGGCTCGATCCGCCTGGGCACGAAGATCTACGCCGGCTTCAATGCGCGCTCGAACCAGCAGATGGCGAAGCGGTTCGTTCAGGCGGGGGTGCTGCTCCCGGTGGATTCCACCGGCAAGCCCAGCCTCGATCAGAACCTGCTCGCTGAGGTGCGGGGCTACGTCGACCTCGTGGATGAATATCTGACGTGGAAGACCGCTGATACGAGGGTGAGCAGCATCGAGCAGTTGCTGAATGCGGTAGGCCCTGATGGGCGGATTCACTGCAACTACAGGCAGATGGGGACGGACACGGGCCGGCTATCGGCGGCGTCTCCGAACCTTCAGCAGGTCAATCGCAGCAAGGAGTTTCGCTCGAAGTTCATTGCACAGAAGGGGTACAGCCTCGTGGTGGCGGACTTCTCCCAGGTGGAGTTGCGCATTGCGGCGATGCTGTCGGAAGAAGCGGTGATGATTGATGCGTACGTCAATGAAAGGGAGCTGCACACCGAGACCGCAATGCTCTTGACGGGCAAGAAAGATGCGGCAGAGGTGACGAAAGCTGAGCGTACTTCTGCGAAGATATCTAACTTCGGGTTGCTCTATGGCGCGGGTCCAGCAACACTCAGGAAGCAAGCTATTGCTCAGTATGGTGTAGCTATGACTCACGAAGAAGCCAAAGAGATTGTCGACGGCTTCCGCAAGGGTTATCCAACGCTCTACCAGTGGCAACAGTACGAAGGCGGTGGTCAGTCCAAGTTCGTTACTACCGCTCTCGGGAGGAGACGCTTCCTACAGGGGTTTAACGACAAGTACACCACCCGCATCAATACGCAGGTTCAGGGCACGGCAGGAGACATCAGCAAGTCCGCTATCGCGCTGCTATGGCAGGCCATTAAGCAAGCACCCGAGGACGAGGCACGCCTCATTGCCATGGTTCACGACGAACTTGTTTTGGAAGTCCGCGAGGGTTTCGAGGAGAAGTGGATGCAGATCCTCCAGAACGCCATGGAGGAAGCAGGAAATGCGATCTCGCCGACCGTACCCATCGTCGCCGAAGCCTCATCAGGAAAGACCTGGGCTGACGCCAAGTGATTCCATTTGGCTTTTTACGCCCTAATCTGGTTGGGCATTCTTTTCTTTCTCATGCTGGTCGGTGAAAAGCTGATCTCTTTCTGCAAGGCGCACGACGGTCTCAATCAGATGCAGCTCGCTCGCGGTGCTGGTTACGTGCGCGAAACCAAGGCAGGCAAAGTGCAAGTGCTCGTCAAGACTTTCTATAACGAGCTGCTCAAGGCACAAGGCATGCCCATCCCCGTGGGCAATGCTGCTGGTAAGCCTGTGCAGTACCGCACTCACGTCCACAAGAACGGTGCGATCCTGCTGGGCAAGTCCTACGCCGCTGAATTCGGTCTCCAGCCCGGTGACGAGCTGCAGATCGTGATGGCGGATGACGGCATCAAGCTGGTGCCGGTGGTGGAAGCCCCGGCGAAGACGACCTCGGAGACCCGTCCGCTGGCGTTCGCCGCTTGATCGATGGAGCCGGCGGAGATCCGAGCGTTGTATATCCGTCGGCTCTTAAAGGTCGCGGAGCGGCTCCCTAATGGGCTGCTCCAGCGCCTGGTGGACGATGCGCAGTTTTTTCACGACTGGAATATGTGCAAGCGTGCTGCCAGGGCGTCTTCACGGATCGCGCAGCACGATGCCTGGAAGCAGAAGGCCGAGGAGCGGTATTGGAAGGGCGTGCAGCGATGAGCGAGTGTCCCAAGTGTGGGAAGGTCGCCGACCTGTCCTAGGTTGGTTGGGTCTGCGACGTAGCCCGTCCAGACCCCGGATCACTCAACCCGACTGAGCAACCATGACCATTCAAGCTCTTAACAGCCGTTCTTGGAACGGCACGCCCATTTCTCGTCGCACCACTGACGGCTACGTGAACGCCACAGCCATGGCCAAGGCCAGCGGCAAGCAGTGGTCTCACTACCGAGAGACCGACCGCGCTACCACATACATGGAAGCGCTGTCAAGAAACACGGAAATCCGTGTAACTGAGCTTTACGTCGCCAAGCCTGGCGAAGGCACCTGGATCCACCCGCGCCTTGCCGTGGATTTCGCCCGCTGGATCAGTGCTGAATTCGCGGTCTGGATGGACGCCTGGTTCCTGGAGGAGCTGGCCGGTGGTCGTGTTTCCCAAGTCCGCGAAACCCCGGCGCCCGCACTTCCCGGTGACGTGCTCACCATGGTGGAGCGCAGCATCTCGTTGCTGGAGCGCCTGGGTGGTGTGGACGATCGCTCCCAAATGCTTCTGCGGGATGTGGTGCTGAACGCCACCCTCAACGCGGCAAGCGGCAGCGCACCGCAACTCGGTCCCGCCAAGGAGCTCACGATCTCGGAGTTTCTCATCGAGCTCGGGTGCCCTTCGCACAAAGCGACTCAGGTGGCCACTCAGATCGGCCGCAACGTCAAGAAGGTCTATCGGACCCAGAACGGGCGTGATCCCAAGTCCCAAGACCAGCTGGTCGGTGGGCGGCGTTGCTCTGTTGCTCTCTACGAGCGCGATTGGTTGATCCAGAACGAGAGCTCATTCCAGGAAGCCATTGAGCAGATCGTTGGCTCCTGATTGACCAATTCACAAATAGGCTGGATTGATTGAACACACCGCCCCGGCTCGTCCGGGGTTTTTTAATGCTCGGGTGTCAACGCATACCCAAGTCGCGCAGCACCAGCTCCTTGTGGTATCGGAAGTACTCGCGTTGGCCGTGGGTTTCCCGCTTGTAGCTGGACGTGGAGATCTTCCCGAGGCTGACGTAATTCAGCAGCGTTCTCGCGGTGACGCCGCACAGCTTCGCCATCTCGGCGGGGGCCAGCCAGGTGCGTTCGGTCAACGAGAGGTGCGCGGCTATTTCATCAAGGCGATTCTCAATCGCGATTAGCTTTGCCATAAGGCGCTCTATTCCGTCCTCGGTGGCACGGCTGCTCTTCGTAAGCCACGTCCAATTCTTTTCAGTCTTGATTAGCTGTATAGACCTTCTGGTTACTCCATACAGTTTGGCTATAGCGGCTACGCTATTGCCCTTCTCCAATAATTCTATGACTTTCATCACCTCTTCTTCTGTTAGCTTTGATCGTCCGTTTCGACTTCCTCTAGGGACGGTGCCGTCTCTTTCTCTGTCTTGAGCATTCTGCGTAGGTGTTCCATAGCTTAAGTTCGATACGTGGTTGCACTCAACGCCTAATGGGCCGTGAAGCACCCACATTCCTTGAGGACGCGGTCCCAGGAATGCTTCTGCTACCAATGCATGAACATTCATGGTTTTGCCGACGCCTTTTTTACTTAGACTTACACGGCTGTAGCCGTTTCGATCTATATGAATCGATAGTTCGAGTTGCTTGTTGTTTTTAAGGCTCTTTACCCTGCCGGTATTGCTCACTTGGTAGCAAGTTTCCCATCCCACAACGGGACGCCATTCCTCTTGAATGACTTGCATCTTGTTCGTGCCCCTCATTTTGCGAACCTATTCATGAACTGGTCAACAGCTTTCGCACGATGGAAGCGATACCGAGGCCGCTTAGGTGTGCCGATGTTCTTGATTGCAGGGCCATGGATGATTCCCTTTGACATCTGATACACCAGGGCTTTCGTATCCCGCAGACCTACAAGCCGACAGAACTCCTTGGAATCAACCCAGTCGCTCTCGGGGGCGGGTCGCTGGGACTCCAGCAGTGCAACCAACGTCCGCTCCAGGGCGTCGATGCGATTGAGGATTTCGTCCATTAGGTCCAACCGGGTCTGGTTGGATCCTACAGCAACCTAAAGCCGGACGCCAACCAGAGCTTTCTGGATGCGGTCAGCCTCGATCCATCGTTGGTAGGTGGTTTGGTGGACCTGGAGGCTGTGACCCATCAAACGAGCCCCGAGATCGGCCCCGACTCCTTTGGTCATCAGCCTTAGTGCGTAGGCATGCCGCAGGTTGTACGGCTTGATCGTCACTAGATCACGGTCCAGGGCGTCGTTGAACGCCTTGCTGAGGCTGACTGCCCTCTGTGGTGGTCTTGGCAGTTCATGCAGCTTGAAACGGTTGATCCACGCACTCGGGCACGGGGTCACCCGCCTGGCGCCGGTTTTCGTCTTGTCGTGAACCTCGATCCAGGTCTCGTCTACCCACACCAGCTCGGCGCACTCGTGGGGGCGTAGCCCGTAGGCGGCGCACATCCCGAAGGTCCACCGCCAGTGAGGCAGCTTGATCCGGTTGATGGCTTCCTCGATCTCGGTGTCACTGGGGATGTCGCGCTCGGTGAGCTTGTCGACTCCATACCCCCGACAGGCACCGAGCAGCGGTTCTGAATCGAGGCCGACTGACTTGGCGACTTGAGCCAGCAGGTTGCCCTGGTCCCGGCGGGATGCGCTGCCGGCCGGCATGGTTCGGATCACCCGGAGCAGCACGGCTTCGTCGATCACGCCTGATGGCGGAAGCTTCTTCAGGGCCGGTGCCCACTTCTTCGACCAGGCGTTGTCCCCACGCTCTTGATCCTTGCGGTACTTGGAGGCGTGCAGGCCCTGGGCTGCCTTGATGAAGGTGTCTACCGTCAGAGCACTGGGGACAGGCTCGGGGGCGGCCTCCCAGGCGCTCCAGTTGAACGTGGCTGTACGGATCTGATGCCCGAGCTCGATGGCCCGTCGTTCGGCCTCGTACAGGTCGATCTCCCCCAAGGCGATCCTCTGCTGCTTCCGGCCGGTTCCGTCACGGGTGGGCAGCGTCGCCACCAGTGCGTAGCTTCGACCTCGGAGCTGGATCGAGCAGCGGTGCTTACAGGCTTTCAGCCTGGCGTTCGCGGCTTCGAGTTCGGCCATGGGGCTGGCTTAATTCCTGGCTTAAATCCGTGGACAAGCTAGGTCTGGTTGGGCTCAGGAGGCTCGAAACAAAAAAGCCGCCTCTGGGTGAGAAGCGGCTCAGGGACTGGGTTTTAAGCCGGTGATTGAATCGGAGCGGCGGGATTTGAACCCACGACCCCCACTACCCCAAAGTGCTTCTCTGTCTCTGAAAATCCTTTCTGTAACTGACTTGGTGATTTAGCCTAAAGCACGCTTGGCTTAACGCAGGCTTAGTAGCGTGGTTCATAGGCGCTGCGTTTATGGCCCGCTCCAAAACCAAGGACTCCTGGGAGACCATCCGGCAATACGCCCTCGATGCGGGGGCCAGGTATGGCGACCTCGTAGCTGCTCAGTGGGCCTTGGAGTCGGGCTTCGGGCAGCACACCTCGGGGGCCAACAACGTCTTTGGTCTCAAGGGCAAGGGCACCCGGCGCACCACCACCGAGTACGTGAACGGCAAGCCGGTGCAGATCGAGGACGGCTTCCTCGACTTCGCCTCGGTCAAGGAGTGCGTCCAGTACCTCGTGACTCGCTGGTATCGAGACTGGGACCGCTACGAGGGGGTGGACCGGGCACCTACGCGGGAGGCTGCCGCGAACGCCCTGGTCCAGGGGGGCTATGCCACGGATCCGCTGTATGCGGAGAAGCTGATCAGCCTGATGAACGAGCACGCACCGCTCTCGGGGGTGGCTCCGGTGGATCCCAAGCCAATCCTGTTGCGGATGGTGGCGGTGCAGGACACCTGGCTGAAGAAGCGCCCTGTGCAGGCCGGTGAACTCTTGGATGACCAGAAGGTCCACATCCCGGTGGGACGCGAGCTCGGGGTGTGCTCCTACGGGGAGATCGCTGCTGACGCTCATGTCCGCGTGGAGCTGGCCTCCGGTGCGGGGGCGTGGTTCATCTACGAGCCCCACTGGAAGAAGCTGGAAGCTGAGGGGCAAGCCCAGACATCCGAGATCGACTGGAGCGACTTCGCTTGCCTGGTGACGAAGAACCTGACGGTTGGCGAGATCCTCCAGTACGACAAGCGGCGTATCCCAGGGCCGAACGCTCGGATCCGTAGCCAACTCGTCAGGACTGCACAGGAGTTCCAGAAGGTGCGCGATGCCTGGGGGCACCCCCTGGGGGTGACGAGCTTCTACAGGCCGGAGCCCATCAACGCCGAAGTCGGCGGCGTGCCGGGCTCGAAGCACATCACCGGGGAGGCGTTCGACATCTACCCGATCGACCGGAGCCTGGAGAGCTTCTACCAGTGGATCCGGGTGAGGTGGACGGGCGGACTAGGTGATGGCCGAGCTCGGGGATTTATCCACCTGGACACGGCTGGGGGCGGTTTCGTGCCTGGGGCAGGCGTTCGACCCAGTCGTGAATGGACCTACTAATGGACGATGCAACTCGGGCCAAGTGGGCTGACGTCAAGGCCGCCCTCGAAAAGGCAGGCAAGACGAACTGTGATTTCTACCGGCGGGCGGTGGCCGTGGTGACAACCGGGAGGGATCCCGGTCCGAACTTCGGCTAACAGAAGAAGATGTGACGACGCCGGCTGAAAGTGAATAGATTGGCTTCTGTGAAACCGAGGTTGATCGAATCTGGATCGGTTGGCATTGCAAGCCTTCGTATTGTTGGATCTGTAAGTACGGGGTCGATTGATGTAAGCGTGAATGACCCTGGTGAGCTACTTAACAGAAGTGCCTGCCGTAATGCGCTGCTTATTTCAGTCAGGATGTAGGCATTGCTCTCCGCGCGAGCTCGGCGGTCATGACGTAGAGCTGCTTGATAAGCGATCTCGCTGAGTTGTCCGACTGCGTTGCTAAGCGTGTAGAGCCTACGTACACCTGCATCAGGGGTCGAAACTGCTAGTGCTGCGGCCTCGGGGGTAATAAGACGTGTGGCTTGAAGGCCCGTGGACTCTCCTAGGTGTGTGTAAGCTCCCCCAAGTGCTGTAAGGGTGTAGCTGATCGCATTGGATAGCTGAGCGCTTTGACCTGTGAGGACAAAGCCCTGCGCAAGAGGTTGGAGGACGAATGTTCGTGGAACAGCGGCCGAGCCACCGGTAACAATGAAGGGCTCTGTAGCTGTTGGGATTTTGCGATGGGTGAGTAACCCGATCTCGGTGACGCCAAAGACGAGCGGGACTACCTGCGACTGAAGCGTGTAGGTCTGGCTTAGTGGGGAAGCGGAAGTGCTTAGAGCAAGCGACGCTACCTGGGTCTGAAGCGTGTAGGTCCGGCTTAGTGGGGAAGCGGAAGTGCTTAGAGCAAGCGACGCTACCTGGGTCTGAAGCGTGTAGGTCCGGCTTAGTTGGGAAGCGGAAGTGCTTAGAACGTATGGAGCTGTTTCAGCCGCCAGGTTGGTGACGGAGCCCAGGGAGGCAGCTTGACCCGAGAATGTGAAGCTTGCGACGCCTCCGGCCAGGACATAGGTGCGGGTGAATCCTGTCTGTGTTGGGCTGAGGAGTACCTCACCACTTGTTGCTGGTAGAGCAGCTTGAAGCCTGAGCGCGCTGGCTGAAGGCGTGAGGACTAATTCACCCGGCTCTGTAGTCGCAACGTATGTGCGTGAAACGCCAGTGGCGGGTCCGTTTAGGGTATGGGCTCCGGGCTCGGGGGCTAAGCGTCTGTTGTGGTTTAGTCCTGCGGACGCGCTACCTAAATTGACTGTTCCGGGTGGAGCAGTTCCTGTGTAGTTATGTTTTAGATTTGAGTCCGAGGCTGCTAAGGCTACGCTCTCGGTTGCTGCAGAGATTTTTGAGGATTTTGTTAGACCAGTGGTTGCACCTAATAGGGTGAAGCTACCGGCATCGCTCTGGATGCGAGGGTTTTGGCGTAGGGCTGTAGTGTTGCCAGTTAGCGTGAAGGCACCCGTTTCGGCTGCAAGCGCACGGTTTTTGGCAAACGTTGCTGGTTGACCACTAAGAGCGAAAACGCCCGTCTCAGCTGCGATCGCCCTAGCGGGCGTGGACCTGGCCAGCGTTGCTGGTTGTCCAGTCAGCGTGAAGGCGCCGACCTCGTTTGCGATCGCCTTTGCGCTGGCCAGCGTTGCTGGTTGTCCAGTCAGCGTGAAGGCACCTGTGCCGCCAGCTATAGGTGCAGCTGGGCGGGAGAGCGTCGCGTCTGCGCCTGTCAGCGTTAGTGCTGTTGCATCTATCGCAAGGGTGCGTGGAACAAGCTCCCGGATGGCGAGATGGACTACGGCACGGTCATCTGAGGAACCAGTGAAGCCGATACTGCGAGCGCCCTGGCCGGCAGTCGTCTCCCGCACCAGCGCAGAGCCGTAGTTGCCGATGTCGATCGAATTGAGTAGCGTGCTACCCGTGCCGGCCGTTGGTGGTGTGTTCAGGCCGGAGTAGCCACCCGCGTATCGAACACTGTTCTGTCCTGGTGAGGTGTCGTTAACGCTCTGGGCTGCAAGCGTGCCATCGCCTTGAAGCAACACTATGGTGCTTTCAGGGATCGTTGTATCAGCGCCGGCTGTAACGGTGGCCGCCGCCGCATACATCACTGTGGCGTTATTGGTCCGGTTGACCGTGATGAACTGGTTGCCGGAGGCCAGGCCACTACCGAGGAAGAACGTATCGACGCGACCTAACTCGCCAGCGGAATCCAGCGCGACTCCGCCCGTGATTCGGGTCAGCGCCGCGCCGCCGTAAGTGACACTGGTAACAAGACTTGTGGTGCTGGCGTAGGTCGACACAAAGACGACGACACCTTGAGGTGTCCCCGTTTGCGTGTGAGTCCAGCTGAACGCTGTCTGACTGGCTGAGCCCGTCGTCCCAGTGTGTGATTCTGAGGCAGAGCTGTGTGCGACAGCCATGGCTCTGGCTCCGGGTTATTGATCAGGCCAGCGTCAGCACACCGTTGGTGCCATCAAAGTCCACTGTGAAGGTCTCGGTGGCGTTCAAGGTCACTGCGGACCCGTAGTCGTACCAACCGATCAGTTCGTCGGAGGCGGCGGTGTCGTCGTAGAGCACCACGTAGCGGAAGGTCGCCATGGCACCACCCGAGGCCGTGAATACCACGTCGTTCAGGACCAGCTTGTATGTTCCGCCTGTCTGAGCACTAGAGGAGATCGTGGCTTGGGTGCCACCAGTGGTGTAGCCATTGCCAGCGGCGATCTGGGTGATGTCCGCCAGCACACTGTTGGAGGCAGTGGGCAGTGTGTTGGTCAGAGCAACCTTCAGTGTGTCAGTACCGAGGTTCATCTTGCCCTCGGCCAGGTTCTCCACGAAGGCGTTGAATTTGTTGAACGAGGCCATGGATGTGACCGGAAGCTATAGCCTGAGTATAAGGTCAGAATGCGAGGCTGATATTGAATTCTCGGACGTTTCCGTCGACACTATTTAGCTCAAGCCATACGTAGTTATTGCTTGGAATTGGCAGATTAGTCAATGGTGCAGCGTCGCCTGTGGTTGTGTTTGTCGTGGTAAAAGTATCAATTATTTTTGTGCCTTCTCCGGTGCGTACGGGTCCGTACTTTAAGGTGTAAATAACTGTGCCGTTAGATACGAGCGACGTGACACTCGATAAGGTTGTGCTGCTTGCTGTCTTGAACAGTGTCAGGTTGTCTCCGTCGAGTGGTTGAACGATTGTTGCCGCTCTCGGGGGGACTCCGAAACCTGTGGTGGCGGGGCCTTGAGGGCCTGCAGTAATAACGTCAATCGTGGAGGGTCTTGCTGCCGTGGTAACCAAAGTCGATGCACCGGAGCCTTCGGTAACGGTGACGTATGCCTTGGTTGTCGTGATGTTGACTGATGTCATGGCAGCGTGGTGTAGCCCTCAGTAGTAAGGATGGTTCCTTCCAGGTAGTACTCGCGTTTTCCTTGAGGGTTCACTAGTAGTACGTCATATACTGATTGTAACGGCAGGACTTCTGTATCTGAGTAGTCCAGGCTTAGGCGAATCTGACCATTAGGTCTTGATAAATAGTCGACGGAAAAACTTGCATATTGTGTTGTCCTTCCTACATCCCAAATTGAGGCGGCAGCAGCCCATCCCGTTAAGTCAATGGGATTCTGATCCGAATCTCTAAACTGGAGCTCCACGCTGTAATCAGCGCGACGCTGCACTTTGATGTTGTATACGCCTGGAGCAATCATGAGCACAGCCTCCTAAACCAGTCTAACGATCGTTCCGCAGGGCAGCTTTGATAGGGTTATAGAGCGCGACCACTTGCTCGATCTGGCGTGGGGTCGCGAGCTCGCCGGTCGCTTTGGAGATGGAGGCCGCGATATGAGAGGTCATCACCTCGGACGTAGCCGTGCGCAGCAGGCTCGGCATCTCGTTGTCAAGGTGCGCATAGATGTAGGGCAATGCACGCCGCAGCTGGCGGTCCACCAGGCGGGTGGCGATGGGTTTCACCACGGCCTCGGTGAAGCCGAGGGTGAAGAAGGCCACGAGGGCGTCGAGGATCCAGCGCATGGTCACGTATGGGGGTTGCGGGAACGTGCGGAGGCGGCTCCTTTGTTCGGAGAGTCCACGATGAAAGCCCAGAGGGTGCTGGCCGCACCTCCGGCAACGGTGAATGCCTGCGTCCAAGCTTCACCACATTGGCCCTGTCGTCGGGTTTCGCAGCTGATGACACCGGCAGAAGCCATCAACATCATGTAGCTGTAGCAACCGACGAGTAGGCGTAGGACGAGTGCGGTGACGGATGGATGATTCATGGCGATACTTTCTATCTAGTTTATGGCTGAGATGCGTTTACAACGATGAAAAATTGCTGAATTGCGTACAATCTTCGCTAGCTTGTTTCGGTACGCTGGCTCATAGAGCTGACGTTGACTCATGTGGGAGGTTCTGGCGGCCCTTAGTGCAGCAGCGGTTTCCGTAGTGGCGGCTGGGATTGTTTCAGCGGGTAAGCGCTCTCAGGAGACTCATGACGCTGTTGTCTCTATCAAGACAGAACTAATAGCGCTACGCGACACGGTGGACGATAATTTGGTTGACGCAAAGGAGAGAACAGGGATGCTCAATATGAAAATGGGTGAGCTATGCGCGCGGATGCAACGGATGGAGAACGACTTTCGTGAGTATTTGATTCTCAATCCAGGGAGGCCGCGTCCTGCTCGACGGCACGATGACATTATTGAGCAGGACGACCAGACCGCTTACTAGTTCTGATTACCGGCCCTGTCCTCGTAATTTCTTTCGACCTCGGCGGGTAGGCCGGGAGTTACGTCCCTGGCCGATGGACGTAGTTTTAGGTGGGCCCGGTTGAAAGAGCCTGCGTTGTGCAGAGATGCCGGCTTTCGCTTTGACCGCCAAGGGGAAATGAGCAGTTATTTCAGGCTAGGTCGATCTCGGGAGGATGAACCAATGGTTGACTACAGAGCGCTATGCGTTGAGTTGGTCGATGTCCATCAGCGGATCAATGCGCTGCATTGGCGGGACGTCAATCGCATCTCCCTGTATGGCGAGCAGGGACGTCTGATCGAACGGATCCAGACAGCACTCCTGAGGGAGAGCTATCAGAGAAAAGGTTGACCGGTAGGCCGGCTCTCGCGCCTGCACCCTCACCGCTGCCGGTCAACAGCGGACTGCCTCGCGCCCTCCGAGAAGGGGTTGAGGCTTTCAGTGTAAGGAGCTTTTATGCAACTGGCGCCAGATCCCCGGCAAACATGCGATGGGGTGCCAGGGGTGTCACGACAAACGCATCCCAGCCATCAGGCAGGGCGTCAGCTTTGAAGTTGACGTGCCAGCCGGTCATGGGTGTGGCAGGGGTAGCGACTTCGCCGGTCTCGGGGTCGTAGACGGCATCATCGTTGTAGATGACACCGACCACATCGAGAGCGTGGTCAACGGATGCGGTGATGACGGTGCTGTAGCCGTCAGTGGAGATGTATCCGGCAGAGTCGAACTCGGCCAGGGCCTCTTCTTCAGAGGCGAAACGGAGGTAGTAGGTGTTCATAGTTTAAGAAGCCGTGAGGGCTTGGAGTTGGGCGTCAGTGAGGCGGGTTGGGTAGTAGGCGAGGCGGGAGATAGTGCCGTTAAGAGTATTAGAGGAAGCTGATCCTGGATAGAAAAATCCCAGATCAAGCCTGTTTACTGAAGGCACTGACCCGGCAGCGTCGGTCACAGTCGCACCTCCATTGCCAGACCCGGCAAAGCTGTTGGCTTTATACGCAAAAGAGGTTGCGTAGAACGCTCCAGCGGACGTGGACCCAAGAGGTCGGAAGTTGACTTGTTCAACCCCGCCATTGACGACTATCAAATCCGAGGCAGTTCCGGAAAGATTGGCAGCATGCAGGAGTCTATTGCTTGCCGTATTGTCACTGATTACATAGGCTCCATAACCATTACCAGAGTTTTTAGCTGACTGATTTCTACAATAGATAGTTCCCTCGTCCTGCCGATACCAACTACTAAAGTTCGTCCCCGTAATCTGAGCCACGTCTGCACTCCTTGTCACGGTGGCGCTGCTGCTTACATCAGCAGAGCGGGTGACGGTGGATGAGGTGGTGGGGATGTAGGAGGTGGGGTAGGACCCGGCTTCTAGTTGTGCGCCCCAAACAAAACCACCACTAACGCCGTCACCGCTATAGGAGCCTCGCGGATCAGATTGGCTTGCCGTATTTGGGCGGCATCTAAAGTCAAATGTGGTGGAAGTAGTAAATGAAGCCGTCACAGAGCATCTATACCACCCATTAGGGTGCTTGGCGATTTGGGCAGTTGCATTTCTAGATGTAACAACAGTTCCCGTAAACAAATCAAATAAAGCATCTTTAGCGCCATCTGTGGCATTGTAGGCTGCAATAACTGCTTGAGTGTATTCAGACGCCTTAAAGAAGCATGAAGCTGTATAGGTGCCAGACACGGCTACCGTTTGATAAGCTGTGTGCTGAGTGTTATCAACCGTTGCGATTAGTTTGTCGGCTGTAGCCGTGCCATCTGGTGCCGTTGTCGCGTTTGCCGTAACTGTTGTATAGCTTTTTGTCCAAGCCGCATTATCAAATTCCTGGCTATACGTCACCAAGTTCGTCCCCGCAGCCTCAAGCAACAACCCAGCAGGCTTCATCACGCCATTGGAGTCGGGGAAGTACGCAGCACTGCGGGCAACGTCAATGCCAGCCGTCTGGATCACGCCACTTGCGTCGTAGTAGGTGGCAGTGGATGCGCGGCTGGTGAAAGTGGCGGGGGTGGGGATGTAGCTGGTGTGGAAGGTTGTGCTGTCTTCCCACTGTGCACCCCACAAATAGAATCCACTTACCCCGTCGAAAGTAGCAGTATCTGATAGTCCCATCCTCGAAAAGCTGGTTCCAGCAATCAATGCTGGCACCGCACCGGTAGATGTCACATGAGATATTCTCCACCATCCGTTCGGCAGTGCCTCAATTCTTGGTGATGCGACAAATCCATTTAGGGGCTCAAGAAGACTTCCGGTTTGCAGGTCAAAGCAGGATCCGTAATTGGCGCTTGATGTATTTATGGTAATGTACCGAACCCCGTTAGACTTTACATAAAAGGTGTAAACCCTATTTGTGCCACTAGATCCAGCAGAGTTTCTGCTGATTTTTGCATTTACAGTTCCCGAGGCTGGAATGATTAGCTGGGCTGTAAATGTTCCGTCTGGGGCTGCTGCCGCATTTGGAACAACGGTTACGTTGGCATTGCTGTTCCAGTAAGATCTAGAGAAAAGAGTCGAGTATTGAAAGCCATTCGTCCTCGACTCCTCAACCAACAACCCCAAACTCTCACCCGTGCTCGGGTTGTGATCGAACCGGGCCACATTGGTTGCAGCACTCTGCAGCACGCCGTTAGCGTCGAAATACGTGCCGCTACTCGCGCGGCTGAACGTCACCCTCGGGTCCAGGCGTTTCGTCAGCGCGAAGTTCAGATCCAGGCTCGGGCGGCTGGTGGAGTAGAGGTCTTTGATGGTCATGGCTCAGTTCCCCCAGGCGACGGTGGCGATGTCTTGGACCTTTTGATCTTCTCCGCTCAGGTCGTCGCCGGGCTGGAGTACATGGCGGTGGTAAGACTGGGAGAGGACGACACCATCCTCAAGGACGCGAATCGCTTCACGCACTTGGATGGCGCCGCTTTCCAGCACTTCAATTTTGTCAACAACGGTTTCTTTGGTAAGTGCCACTAGGGGAATCCTCCAGATTCGACAGGTTTATGGCCGTAGTTTTGAGCCGTTGCGGGCTCTGTTTTAAGCTCTATAGCTACCTGATATC
>Ga0129333_10000828_pt1 | contig 27154 bp, 25 predicted proteins | sample CPB6_08_DNA_FD_94474 | JGI IMG/M metagenome (GOLD analysis project Ga0129333, IMG submission 94474) | Freshwater to marine salinity gradient microbial communities from Chesapeake Bay, USA - CPBay_Sum_0.6_0.8_DNA | ecosystem: Environmental > Aquatic > Marine > Coastal | place: USA: Chesapeake... | reverse complement strand
CTGAGTATCACGAGAATCACTCGCCACCCTATTATTACAGCACTGTGATTGCTGTGTCAAGCTGGGAAACTGACAAAGTACACTCCTGGCATTGCCCTGATTGCGGATCTGTATTTAATCTTGACGGAAGCATCAGGACTGCTAATGACCCAAATGCTTGACAGACCCCAGCATCACTGGTATGATACATACATCAACAAACAAAGCAAATGACCACCACGTTCGCTGACTTCGCTGCTGAGCAAACTGCTCGCAACACCATTCATCTTAACATTGTTAAGTATGGTCTGATGTTGTGTGATGCACTGCAGCAAGATTATCAGAAGCGCAATTATGGTTATCGCGCTGGTCTTCCTTACTCCAACTATTCTTACGAACTCAACTCTGAGGGTCGTAAGTATCACAAGATTTACATGTGCATCAATGGCAAGCGTGATTCTATTCATGCGTTCATTGACAAGAAGACTGGTGATGTATTCAAACCAGCATCAGTCAAAGCACCTGCTAAGCACGCTCGTTTCAATCTGCTTTCTATCACCAGTCGTGAAGAATGCTTTGCTCGTGCTGATTGGGCGGGTGGTTATCTCTATCTGCGCTGAATCATGGTAACAATCGGTCTCTACCTCATTGGTGGTACAATTCTCTCCACCTTTCTCACTCTTTTCTATCTGGAGGATCGTGATGAAAAACAAAATCGTTGATTTACTCATTCTTGAGTTAAAACTCTATCTCTCCAATCATACTGCAGCAGCAGATTCAATCTATCGTTATCGTAAAGGTATTGCAAAATGATTACTTCAATTATGGCTGGTTTTGCTTTTGGTTATTGCATCATGGACATCTTTAAAAACTATCAATCAGAGCAACGGATGAAAGAGTTTCTGAAGGGGTTTGAGCGCCCATGATTACATTCTTTGCATCATGGTTTGCCCTTGCATTTATTGCTCTCCTTTTCAATTACGCTTTACACGCTAACAATCCACACGATTGACAATGAATCGATTCTCTGTTAAAATGAATCAAGTCGCAACCAACTCGATGAATTATCTTGCTCTCGGTAACGAGATCTTCTGGCAAAAGATTGATGGTCTTTACGTTCGTTCTAATGGTCAAACCACGAGAATTGACATGACACAGATTGATAATGATGATGACTTTGAGTTCTATGCTTCTCTTGCTTATCATCTGACACAGATCGAATTACTTGCTCAAGAACGTCAACAACAACTCACCGCTAAAGTCAAATGATCACACTCACACCACTCACCACCAACTCATACAAAGTTGTTATCGAAGTTGATGATCTCACTGAAGAGGAACGTATTAAACTCCTCAGGCAGCGTGATCTGTTTCCTGCTGAGTTTGTGCATCGTTTGATCAACCTGCTGCCAGAGAATCAAGAGTTTGATACATATGATCATTACAACATGACACTCTATGTTAAGTAAAGAAGAGCATTACAATCATTTGATCGATTGGGCGGGGGATCGTATAGATCTCCTGCTTTCTCGTTCTAAAGCATGTAAAACACAATTAAATAAGAGAAGGAATCGACGTAACGCACAAGCATTAGAAGAAGAGTTCTTTGATTGGTTTGCTGCACGTCATTCTGACTCACGCTCTAACGTCCTATTCATTCCATATCACGATGTATCTTCCTGAACCGATTATCATTGATGATTTTCTTCCACGTAAATATGCGGATGAGATTGAGAAGCAATGTTTAGATTCTCGTTTTACATGGTCATTTAATCCATCTATTGAAATTGATGGGCAAGAATCTGATCAAGTTGGATTCTCTCATGTAGCAATGGTCTATCCTAACTCAGATCAGCAACCATACATTGAACGAGATCTTACTGCATTATTCTATCCTCTCACCTATCTAATTGAAGATAAGTCAGGTATCGAATTTAATGCAATGATTCGTGTGCGTGTTGGTTTATTCACTAAAGAACCATCATCATCAGAACATCATAAACCACATGTAGATTATCGCTTTGAACATAATGTAGCACTCTATTATGTGAATGACTCTGATGGTCCTACTCACATCTTTGAAGAGCGAATCGCACCTGAACCCTTTGAGAACTTTGCAGATGGTATTCGTGCTACACCGCCAGATTCATACACTCTACAAACAACAATTGAACCAAAGAAGAATCGATTGGTAATCTTTGATGGTCTGCAGTATCATGCATCATCATCACCAAAAGAACATAAGTATCGTATTGCTGTTAATATGAATTTTATCTAATGTTATACCGTTTTCCATCACCTTGGCTCTATGTTCATCGAGTTGCTGCTCATGAACAAATTAAATCTAAACTTAAACCAATCATGCTTGATTATTATAATCAGCATAAAGATGATGTGGATTATCAATGGGATAAATCACCAATGATTAATTCACACTATCATCAAGAACCAACATACTTTGATTCACAAATGGTGAATGAAATAGTGTGGAAACCACTCGATGCTATGTTCGGTGAACTTAAATCAGATGATTCGTTTTATATGCCAGCAAAGTCTCATTTGATTGGTATTTGGTGGAATATCTATCCACCAAATTCATGGGCACCATTACATACTCATCTCGGTCATGATTTATCTGGATCATACTTTCTAGAACTTGATGAACCAAATACACTTAGTTTTTCACCACCTATTCTTGATGGATATTTTCCATTCTCTGAATCGTTACATCATACAAATGAAATAACATCAGAAGGTGATGTCGTGATCTTTCCTAGTGCATTACAACACTATGTCACACCAAGTAAAAAACTTAGAATGAGTATTAGTTTTAATCTATTGTGTGATGCACCAGAAGATAAAGTTAATCCACTGATGAGACTAATATCAAACAAATATAGTTAGTTTTCCACAGGGTTGTGGAAAAGTGCGGAAGATTTGTGTTGTTTAGAGTATATTTAAAAAGGTTTAATTAAATATACTTTGGTGATGTATAACGTTAGTATTATGTTGTCAAGGTGCAGTAGAATGTGTCTACAAATACTTCACAGAACTCAGCGAAGACTCTGAAATGTGTGGAGTTGTTGTTGTCTTAGCACGCGACCTAACGAGTTGTCAAGCGTTTGTCACAAAACTCAAAAATCTCAGAAATCTCAAAAATCTCAGAATCTCAAAAACGGCAAAACTGAGATTTCTGTGTTTTCCGAGTATTTTCAAGTTTTTCAGAATCTTAAAAAAGTTGAATTTTGAGATTTCTGAGATTTTTGAGGATTTAATAATTATAATAAGTTAAAATAATATAATATTAATGTTATATTAGCAGAACTAATCACAAAACCCTTGACAACCTAAGAAAATCATGGTATTATTACTAAGTAATCGATCAAAACAATCGAATGACTGTTAAAAACTACCAAGAAATTCCTTCTTCAGCTATCAAAAACATTGTGATTGATACTGAGAACAACACTGTATCAATTCAGTATAATTCTTCAGAGAAGAACTATACTTATTCTACTGAAGATGCAGTGAGTTTCGATCAACAATTGCTGGCAGAATTCGATTCTGAAGATATCTCGGTTGGATCTTTCATCAACCAAAATATCTCCAGTGGCACTCTGCAACTGTTGACCAACTGACAATAGCACAGATAAATATGTTTGTCAAGGGGTGATTGCACCAATTTGGTTATCAACATCCCTTACAGACGATTCTAGACACCTCTCAGGACACATTTCAAATCAATGGCTAAACAAAAGGGCGGCAACTTCAAAGAGAATTTCTATAACGAAATCGACAACTTTAATGAGCAAGAGTTAGAATATCAGTATGGCGTTAAAGTACAAAATAAGGGTCGCACACCAAAGAAACAGAAAAAATTGAAATTTGATGGTGATTATGAATATTAATAGTTTTCCACAGAAATACTAAAACCTGTGGAAAACTTTCAATAGTTTTCCACAACCCTGTGGAAAACTCAACCATAAGCCCCCCTGATGAGACCCATAAGTTTTGGTGATCGTTAGGGGGGTTGACTTTTGCCTTGATCGGTGCAATACTTACAGAGTCAAACAAATTTGACCCAATGAACAACACTTTCGTGAAATCTTTCGTTAACACTCTGATCTTCAACATTGCCACCATTGCTGCTATCGTGGTGGGTGTTGTTAAGTTCACCTATACCGCCGCGGCCAATTGGTATAAGAATGGCGGCAAACAAGTTATGATCAACAATGCCTGCAAAGTTCTGATGTTTGTTAACAAATCAGCAGAACAGGTATACTACCATCTGGAGGATGCCGATATCGCTGCCGTGTGACAGTTCAGAAAGTGGCACAGACCACTTGACTTTTGCCCCGATCCCGTCCATACTAACAGAGTCAACCAAACGAGACCAATGCGTAAGATCGAACGCCTGATGAACGATGCTATCACCAACGAGCGTGATTGGCAACTCGACAACACTATGGTGAGCAACCAAGATGGTGTGAGTTTCGTATTCCTTCACGGCAACAATATTGCCCAGATTGGTGACAATTGGATTCGCCTGTTTGATGGTGGTTGGCAAACTGTCACCACGAAGTCTCGCCTGAATGCTATTCTGAGTGAGCATGGTTGTCCTGGTGAGCGTATCTTTCAAAAGAAAGGTGAGTGGTTCATCAGTGTTAATGGAGAGACCGTACCTTTCTTCTCGGGTATGCGTCTGAACTGACAATTGCCCCCCTATATACAAACAACAATGGAGGAATTCTCGATGACTACTGCTGAAATGTATCAGGAGATTGTTGATCAGGAGATCGCAGATATCTTCCTGGATGGTGAGAGTTTAATCGTTGATGATTATGCTCTGGAAAATGTAATCGAAGAAGAATACGATTTCTAACATACAGGGGCAGCGATGCCCCTTTTTTGTAACCAATTGAAATAATTATTTCAAGGCAGGGGGCGTGGCGACCGTTGGCATCATCAGGGCTACCCCGCCCCTCCTTCGCTTGTGCCAATATTCTAAGGCATCGGCAGCGCCCTGACGGGCATTCTGTGCCACTTTGGAAACTGGCACACGCCCCGTAGATTTGGCGCCGCCTGCCCCTATACTTACTACAGAAGCGAACCCTCCTAGCGAAACCACCCGCTCTCGGGATAGGTCCTAGTGAAGATCCCTTCACTTGCTCCAGGAACTAGCACCACTGCTAGAATGAGGGAACTAGGGGCACCCTCACCCCTTTACACTTTCAACCATGCAATTAACCTTTGAGCAGGTAGATGCCCTGCTGTCACTGATTGAGTTCCACGATGATTGGGATGAGGTGAGTGAGATCGTCGGTGCTAATGTTGCCGAACTGCATGACATCCTGACCGAACTTCGTGATGAGGTTGCCTGACATGAATCGTTCTGAATTGCAAGATCAAATGGTTCAGCAAATGCTGGATGACATGGACCTTAAGACAATGACCTGCCTTTGTTATGATTATTTGATGGAGGGTTACGATAAGTATTCAGATGAAGAATTGACTGAAGAAGTGAATCAATACTATCCCGAACTGTTGGAGGATTGATGATGCAATTCCAAGTTACTTCCATCGAGTTTGATTTCGATGATGACCTGCATGATGAAGAGAAAAATGACATTTTAGACGACACGATTGGTCACATTTGGGAAGCAGATGATGAAGATGATTTAGTTGAAGAGATCACATGTGCAACTGGTTGGTGTATCAAATCGATTGATTATCGTCACGTCTTAGTATAACAAACTTTCGGCCGCGGCTGTGCCAGTTGGGCAAGTGTCCACCAATCGCCCCGCTGCCCCCCATCCGATGCCATACTAACAGAGTCAAAGCAAACGACCCATGATCAACCGCTCCCGCGTCATCTCCTCCCTGCTGATGATGTTCACCGCCGAGCATGGCACCTGCCCCGATTGGTTGGTGAAACTGCACCACGATGCCGACGACGCTACCCTGATCGCTCGCCTTGCCAACTGGCGTCAGAACTACCCTGCCCACTATCAGCAGTATGGCATCTACGTGATGTGACAGTCGGCAAGGTGGCCGCGGCCACCACCGATCCTGCCCCTGACCCTGTAGACTGATCTCAACAGCAAACAACCAATGAAACTCTACATTCTCAAAGAAGTTCTCTACGATTATACCGATGGCATGGCAATCATCGCAGCAGAATCTATGCCTCAGTGTGAACAGATCTTTATGGAGAAGTTTGGGTATTTCACTGATTGTAATGGTGAACGTGTGAGGGATGAACAAGTGCAAAAAGAGTTCAACAATGCTAAGGTTACTGTCATCGAATCGGTGGGACTTGATGAGGCAGGCATCGTAGAGTATGTGTACGGTGGAGGGTGACAGTCGGCAAGGTGGCACACGCCCCCTCGCATCCGCCCTTTGACCCTGTAGACTAACAGCATGAAAACAAACAACCCCTACGCTCAGCAGATCCTCGACAAGGGTCGTGATCTGCCCACCACTCCTGCCCCTAAGCATGAGTACCCCCGTACTATCCACGGTCGCACCTTTGCCACCGAGGCAGAGTATAAAGAGGCGCTTGCCGACTTCCTCAACGGCATGTGACACTCTGAGAACTGGCACAGGGGGCGCCACAGACCCCCACCCGACCCCCTATACTAACAGAGTCAACCAAACAACCCATGACCGTGACCTTGACTGCTAACTACAAAGAAGTTCTCGATGCTAACACTGTCGAGAAGATCGATGAACTGATCGAAGAGAATTACGCTCTCGATGACATGCTGGAATTCATCGATAACTATAACGAGCGTATGTTCGTCGATAACTACGAAGAGTACGTCCGTTGTGGTGAAGCAATCGGATACGATGCAGTCGATGCCTATGCTGACGAGAACGGCATTGATAACATCGAGGACTGCGATTCTCGCTTTCGTGGTTGGTATCAAAGCGAAGCAGACTTCGCAGAGGAATACTACAGCGAACTCTACGAAGTTCCCACCGCTCTGGTTGTAGATTGGCAAGCGACGTGGGATACTTCGCTTCGCTACGATTTCACCTCTTGTGAAGTGAAATACGCTCAGGTCGCCATCTTCAGCGACTACTAGGACAGTCGAGGGGGTGGCACACGCTGCCCCCTTTCCTGCATCGCCTGCCCCTATACTAACAGAGTCAACCAAACGAACCATGATCGACTTCGCTCTGAACCACCTGCCCGTGTTCATCAACGTGGAGCGCCCTAGCACTGCCTGTCAGCGTGTCATCCTGTCGCCTCTCACCCGTGCCGCCATTGTGCAGTGGCACTCGGGCAGCGTGTCTGGTCACCACTGCCGCCGCCGTGACATGGTGCGCCTGATGATCGATCGCAACGGCAGCGTGGGACAGTGGGTGAACCGCACACTCCTGCAGCGTCACGAGACCTTCAGCGTCTAGACTGATCACATCGAAACGAAACGACCCATGACCCGCCTCATCCTCCCCCTGACCATGCTCGGCATCACCCTCTGGGTTGGTGGCAACGCCCTGTCCGCTGGTCTGCAGATCACCAAGGCACACGCCGACCGCCTCGCTGTGACGATGTGCGAAGTGTCCCAAACCGAGTGCCGCTGAGCGCCCGACCCTGTAGAATTGACTCATCAAACGAAACGACCCATGACTGACTTCGACACCTGCTTCTCTGAGATCCAAGACGCCCCTGGCGAGATCTTCGACTTCGACCGCTTCGACTTCGACGACCGCTTCGACGCCGATGAGATCGACCGCCGCCGTGCCATGCGTGACGGTTGGGCAAGTGACACTGAGGGGCGCTGGTGAGCGCCACCCCCCTGTAGACTTCTCTCAGATCACACGACACCGACCCATGATCCTCTCTCAGTCAACCGACCTCGCCACCCGTCGCATCGTATGGACGGGGCGGTGCAACGACGACTCTCCTATGGGGTCACGCCTGCAACCACAACTGGGCATCAGCGCCTACGCCATCGCGGGGCAGTTCGCTGAGGTCTGGCATGATGAAGCGATCGCCGCCCTGCCCCTGTTCACCCACGAGGACTGACTCATGGCACGACGCGACACCATCGCCCCCATCGCTGCGAAGTTTGGATTTATCGAGGTGCGGCACAAGCGCCACCGTGTATGGCAGCACCCTAGCGGGGCAGTCGTCACGACGGGCAGCACCCTCAGCGACCACCGAGCACTGGCGAACATTGAGAAGCAATTCCGCCGCTCGCTCGCCAGCGCCTGACCTGCCATCCTACCATGCCCCCGCCTCAGGGGGCAGTCGGACAGTAACGGTATAACGTTATCGTTATAGCGGCGCGGCCGAGCGAAAAGTCATAGATACTATTAACCTACAAAACTTTGAAAACGCTCGATAGATTACACGTTCATAAAAAAAATTTTTCCCAAATCAAAATGACTCAAAAACCTCTAAGTACTCGAACCACCAAAAGAGAAGAGTTTTCGTATATTTTCATAGTACTCAAAGAACTCGGAAGAATGTTTATAGAGAGCTTGACAAAGCGTAGAGGGACTGCTAAGATTGAGATATCTCAAAAGACAACATCATGAAAACTCTCAGTGTTCTCGGAATGGCGTTGGCAACCCTCTCATTTCCTCTGAGTGCCTTTGCAACTGCCGCTCATTCACAAGCAATTTCTACCGAATGGTCAGATAAACCAATGGGTGCGACATATTTTCTGAAAAATGGTACAAGAATTCATATTACTTCAGGACCAGGCATTAATGCCAAAATGAAAGAAGTTGAAGCATGGATCAAAGCTCAGGAAGGTTCGCAGGTTGCTCAGTATGCCCCACCTGCTCAGGTGCAGTATCAACCTCCCAGTTTCTTCCAAGGATCGTCAGGAGCGCCTGTAGTGGTCCCTCCTACTGTAATTAACACACAACCCAACAAGTGTCGTCAAAAGCGTATCAATCTTCTACTGGTGTTTGATGTGGAATCTTCCGATTGTTGATGGAACAAGTAACACATATACTTGTAGATCATAATAACTACAGCATTACAATATGTGGCAACAGGGGATCTCAACGAACATTGAGATTCCATTTTGTTGTTTTTTATGATGCATTAGAATATTGTGCTTCTCGTATGAGAGCAGAACATATTTTGTACATAAGTTGATATATAATGAAGTTGTATAAACATTATGACCCCACACATTTACGAAACAACCGTAGAATATAACGAAGATTTTGATGAATATTATATGACATTACCTGATGAACTGACTGATTTGGTTGGTTGGGAAGAAGGTGATGTAGTGGAATGGAAAATTAATAAAGATGGTTCAGTACTTTTAGAGAAAGTAGACGAATTTTTTGACGAAAGCGAAGAAAATGATTGAAGACAAAACGATACAATACAAGATTGTAGACAAGCAAGGAAAGGTTGTTGAAGACGTATCATTCAACGATTATGATAAATTGGCAGATCATATGCTTGGTTTAGCAGAAAAATGGTACAATGGATTGTATGATGCTGATGATACGTTAGAGATTTCTACATTTGACAAAACTGGAGAACTGATTTACTCCGATACTGCAACATTTGGAGAAACGATGAATGACGAATCAAGTTTGGAAGACGAGCTTAAGCAACTTGCTGAACTCCAACACCAACCCTCAGGTGAAGGATTTGGAGGAAACACTAAAAAATCTGGAAAAAAGACTAAAAAGCGTTGAAAATCGCCTAGCACAAATTCCACATCCCTTCGTTATACTATACAGACCACCTAATTCGGAGTATGTAAAGCTTAACGAGGCTTTGGATACTTTGTTTGATCGTCTAAATATTGTAGAACAACAGTTGAAGTAATGCCAGGAATTGCAAGACAAGGCGATAATGTAATAACTGGGCATGGTTGTGATACCACGACAACGATACAGCAGGGGTCTCCCAACGTTCGTATCAACGGAAGAGGGGCGGCTTATGCAGGTGCTGCGTTAGCACCCCACACAATTACGAATTCTGTTCCAATACCACCATGCATTTCACACTCAGCGCAGGTCAATGCAGGTTATGGAAGGGTTCTTGTTAATGGCAGACCCATTGCAAGATATGGGGATTCTGCAGATGCTGGATCTATTTCAAGTTCATCTGGAGATGTCTTGACAAGCGGGTAAAAATATTGTATACTATTGAAGTTATTGAGGTAACGAATGGCAAAATCACCAAGTTTTAACAAGTCAAGTTATGTTCCTGGCAAACCTAAATGCACTCGTCAAGGTCGCAGTAAAAATACAAACCTTGCTGCATCCGCACGTAATGGACGCAAAAAGCGTTATCGTGGGCAGGGAAGGTAAAAAATAGCACATCAGACGCTTTTTAGCGTCTTTTTTTGTGTTTGACGGGATAGCAACCCCGTAAAAAGTTCTGTTTTCACTCATTTTAGGAGAAAAAACAGATGGCTATGCACCCAAATCCAGATAGAAACACAAAATACATGCAAGAAACGTGGGGAACCACTCGTTTGATCACTGATTATGTTCCTCAAAAGGAAGGAACTCCGTCAAAATCAAGAAAAAATGATCCTCCAGAGAATAGAATGTCAAAAATGTGCGGTGGCAAGGAGGGATTTGATGATTATGTTGAATGGTGGGTATAAATAGTAGAAAATAGTATATTTCTATGCCTGTTAGTAGGTCGTTTAAAGATCTTAGCATCACTTTTGATAAGCATCCGATCACCAACGACCTCATGGTGGTCAAGGATTTTGTCGCAATCAAAAAATCTGTGCAAAATTTATTGACCACCTATCCAGGAGAACGTTTTTTTAATCCAAATATTGGTAGTAAAATAACAAAATTGTTGTTTGACCCAATTGATTACATTACTGCAACCACTGTTCGTGAAGAAATACAATATACGATTGAAGCTTTTGAACCAAGAGTATTGTTAAACTCCGTCGATGTGGTTCCAAATTTTGAAGAAGATGGGTATGACATTACTATTGATTATTCTGTAGTTGGATTGGAAGAAAAATCAGACACGATCGACCTCTTTTTAGAGAGAACTAGAGGATAATGGCATACAATCAATTAACAAGTTTAGACTATTTTGATATAAGAAATGCTCTTAGAGACTATCTAAGAGCAAATTCCGAGTTTAGTGATTACGATTTTGAGGGTTCTACTCTCGGTATGCTACTAGATGTGTTGGCATATAACACATATTACACATCTTTTAATGCTAATATGCTTGTCAATGAGTCATTTCTTGACTCAGCGACTCTCAGAGACAACGTAGTATCTCTCGCAAAGCAACTTGGGTATACTCCACGCTCTGCTGTGGCATCTGCAACAGCAGTAAATTTAAATGTAACACTAATTGGCAATACATTACCACAATCAGTATTTTTGAAGAGAGGAAATGCATTCCTAACTTTAGTAGACGATGTATTATATCAGTATGTTTTACTTGATGACGTACAAGCAAATGTTTTACCAGATAACACAGTAAATTTTCAAAATATCAAAATATACGAAGGAACGTATATTTCCAACAGATACACCGTTCCTGCTTATACAGGGTCATATAGCGTTGTCTTACAGAACGCTAATATCGATACATCATCCATTCGTGTAAATGTTTTTGAGAGTTCAAGTTCTTCTTCTTTTGAAAAATTTGTACAATCTGATAATATTTTAAATGTAGGTGCAACATCACCCACCTACTTCGTAACAGAAGTTGAAGATGAGAACTATAAAATTACATTTGGTGATGGAATTTTTGGGAAAAAGTTACTAACTGGTCAAGTTATTGAAATCAGTTATTTAACAACGAATGCTGCTGCTACAAATGGTGCTTCGGTATTTACATACAATGGTGTAATCACTGATATTGCTGGTACATCATCATTCTCCACCACTGTTAATAGTGTAACTGCTCTAACCAAAGCATTTGGCGGTGAATCGATCGAAACTATTGAAAGTATTAAAAGAAATGCTCCTGCATCATTTGGAGCTCAGAATCGTGCAGTAACATCTTTAGATTACGAAGCAATTATTCGTCGCATCTACCCAGCAACAGCAGATGTTATTTCTTATGGCGGAGAAGAGGAAAATCCACCTGAATATGGAAAAGTAAAAATTTCAATCAAACCAAGAAATCTTAGTTTTCTTTCTTCTTATACAAAATCTGTTATTTTACAAGAACTTAGAAAATATTCTGTTGGTGCAATTACTCCAGAAATTGTAGATCCATCAATTATCTTTGTTGAGTTAATTTCCAGAATATTTTATGATCAATCACAGACTAATTTAACATCTGATCAAGTTAAGCAAAAAGTAATTTCTAATGTAGCAAATTATATCAATTTATCAGATACAGAGAAATTTGGAGGTAAGTTTAGATACAGTAAATCAATTAGCACAATTGATGCATCTGATAGATCTATTCGTTCTAATCTAACTGATATTAGAATGAGAAAAGATTTCTATCCATCGTTAAATAATAGTGCATATTATGAGTTTTGTTTTAACAATCCATTTGATGACGATATTGATGTTCAAACATTAGTTTCTACTGGATTTGTTGTACAACAATATCCAAACTATGTTGTTTATATTGAAGATAGAGATTCAAAAGTTGTTCTCTATCGTTTAGATCCTCAAACTGGTGATAAAATTATTTTGAATGGTGAACAGGGTGAAATTGATTATGTAAAAGGTGATGTCAGATTATACAATTTAAATATCATAAAAGGATCTTTCTCCGACAATAAAATAGAGATTAGATTGAAACCACTCTATAATGATATTATTGCTAAGCGTCAAGTCTATCTTGATGTAGATATTGAGAAAAGTTCATTTACTTTAATTCAAGAATAGAAATAAATGGCAACTAAAGTAAAAAGTTTATCCGCTCTGATTGATGGTCAGTTACCAGATTTTATCTCGTCTGAGTATCCTAAGTTTTCTGCGTTTATGCAGAAGTACTATGAGCAGCTTGAATTGCCAGGTCAACCAATTGATTTAATATCAAACTTAACTAAGTATCGTGATATTGATACTTATACCAATACTTTATTAAATCAACAGACCACTTTAACCCAAAATATTACAGGAAGTTCAACAACCATTAATGTTGCAGATACTTCTTCTTTTCCTGAAGTAAATGGATATATCTTAATTGATGACGAAGTAATTTTTTATAAATCAAAAACTGCTACATCATTTTTAAATTGTTATCGCAACATTAGTTCCACTACTAAACTTGGTGATTTATATAATCCGCTTGGATTTAAAAATATTTCAACTGCTGAGTCTGGAGTTGGAGTTTCTCACTTAAGCGGTTATAATGTACTTAATATTAGTCATCTATTTTTATATTCTTTAATCAAAAATTTTGAATCAGAATATCTATCGTCCTTTCCAGAAACAGCACTAAAAACTTCAGCGGACAAAAGTTTACTGATTAAGAATATCAAGAAATTTTATGCATCGAAAGGAACAGAATCTTCGATCAAATTTCTGTTCAATTCATTAGTTCCAAGTGACGGTCCAAATGATCCTACAGTTTATTATCCAAAAGATTCTACATTTAAATCATCAAATGGTGAGTGGGTTCACAACTACTCGCTAAAAGCAAAAATTTTAGGTAATGTCACTGATATACGATATTTAATTGGTGGCAGAATCGTACAACAACAAGATCAAAATGATTCTGCTGTGGGATATGCTTCAGCAGTTATCGACAACATTATTTCTATTGGCGAAGGATATTATGAAATAATATTAGCCGAACAGAGTGTAGTAGGACAATTTTCTGTAATTTCAGAGACTTATTTAACTACAAATCTTCTATCAAATCAGACAACCAATAAAAGAATTAATGTTTATTCCACGACTGGGTGGAGAACTGGCACTGGAAGTTTAATTGTTGGAACCGAAGAAATAACTTATAAATCAAAAACAGTAAATCAATTTATTATTGATAGTAGAGGATCTAATCCTGGAACATATTCTGCCAATACTCCAGTTTATAAAAAATCAAATGTTAATTTGAACTATATTGATGAAAATAACCAATCTCAAAATAGGTCTATTCTTGTACTTGGAATACTTTATAATTTAAATCAAAATATTCCTACTCCATATTCAATACCTGGAGATAGTGTTCAAATTGCACCCTCTGGGTTTGATGCCAAGAATCCAATTATATTCAATAAAATTTCAAACTCTATTCGTTGGAGTTTGAATGAAACTAATATATTTTCTTCAGTTAGTTCTTTGTCGGATGTATTGGTTAATGTATCTGCAATTTATGAAGATGATCAGTATTATTATGTTGCATCATCTGGATATCCCAACCACACAATAGGAAAAAATAACTGGAATATAACTTTACAAGATCAAAAGAATTTAAAGTTAATTAGAAAATATCCCACTAGAACTACCGAGATATACGAAACAACCACTAAAGATGTTGGTGTTCTTATAAATGGTGTTCCAATCAGGGGTGTTAAAGACGATGAAACTATTACATTTGGCGAGATAACAAAATTTATTGTAACGAATAAAGGAAGTGGATATTTAAATCCTCCAAAAGTTCTAGTTATCGATACTGCTGGTGTAAGTGGTGTTGCTGAAGGTCGTGCGGTATTATCTGGAGACGTTGTAGACCGAATTGATGTTGTTGAAGGTGGTGCAGGATTTTTCCCACCTGTTCCAACAATTGTAATTACTTCAGGAAGAAATGCTACAGCGGAACCAGTAATCACAAATGGCAGAGTAACTAGTATAAGGGTAACAAATCCTGGAGAATATTATACTACTCCACCTAAAGTAATTATTACTGATTCTTCAGGAAAAGGAAGATTTGCTAATTTTACTGCAGTTATTTCTGACGATGGGGAACTTACTGGGTTTATCAAAAACGACGAAGGAAAGTTTTATGATCCATTATCTACTACAGTAACGATTCAGGCAGTTGGTTCTGGATCTGAAGCGATATCTTTCGTAAGAACATGGACTAAAAATAGATTTGAAAAATTAAAATCAAATTTAGATGATAGTTATGGACATTATTTTTTAAATAATAATCCTTCTTTGGGATATGGTTACAACTATGTTGCTAACCCAAAGAGATTACGAGTAGCAATTGGAGATAATTTAGATAATATAGGAAATGTACCCAACACTTTAACACATTCTCCTATTATTGGATTTGCTTATGATGGAAATCCCATTTATGGTCCATATGGATATCAAAATCCTGGAAATTCTACATCATCTGTTGTTAGAATGACTTCTAGCTACAAACTGAAAGTGTCTAGACCAGGAGGACCATCTACAACTGCATATTCTTTAGGATCTTTTATCGAAGATTACGAATATATTCATAGATCAGGAAGTTTAGATGAAAATAACGGAAGATTTTGTGTTACTCCAGATTATCCAGAAGGAACATATGCATATTTTATAACTATTAATACAGATAATACACCAGTATATCCATATTTTTTAGGAAAAAATTATTATTCAATTCCAGTAGATTCAAACTATAATAAAACAATATCTCAAGATGATATACCTTTAAATGTTTCTAGATTAAGAACCTCTAGAACAAAAAATAATGGAGATGGTGTAGTTGCTTTTATTGAGGATACTAAGACAGGATCTATTTCAAATATTGATGTAGTTTCTTCCCACAATAGTTTTTCGGTTGATGGTGTAGTAGATGTAGATTATTCTGGAACAGGCGGATCTGATATCCTAGCAAAAATTTCTAGCGTAAAAGGAAAGTCAGTAAATTCCTTACTGTCTTCTTTTGGTATATACAAATTTTTTGATTATTTTAATGCAACTATAAACTCTCAATTAATTTCTACTGGAGTTACTAGTTATCCAGTCAATGTAAATTCTTTGGGATTTTCTACAACTATTGATGCTAGAAATATTGTTGATTATACTTTAACTAGTACAGATGTATTGATGCGTGATAATTCAATTGTTATTCTATTACCACCATCTCTAGATAAATGTGTTAAGTTAACTACAGAATCTCCATGCTATTTGTATGATGGTGATATTTTAACACAATCTGGAACATTAGCAACAGGTAGGGTTGTTGGTAATGTGTTCAATTCAAAAGATATTGTATTAAAAGAAGTTACCAAAAAATTTGAAAATATTAATTCATCTGCAACAAATACAGTATCGGCTTCTATAGAGGTAATTAGTGTTGTAGTTGATAAAGTTTCTAGTTATAGTTTAGGTTCACAAATTTCCCAAACAAATGGAAAGCAAGCAATAATTCTTTCTTCATCAAATAACAGAATTAATTTAGCATCTAATACATTTGAATTAAATGAACCTATTATATTTTCTTCAGCATTTTCTGGTCTCTTAACTGATAAAATTTATTACGTAGTAAATCCAACTCCAACAAATTTCCAAGTTTCTTCTACTCCTAATGGAAATCCTGTATTAATATCAGACAATACTGCTCCTGGAGCAGTGGTATTGAATCAAAAAGCTTTTGGGGTAGTTTTGGAGTCAACTGAAGAAAAAAATACCTGCAAAATTCGCGTATTACGTGGAAATTTTGAAGTTTCTTCTAATTATTTCTTAAAAACTAGTGATTTGAGGGATACCGTTGGCAGTAAAATTGTACAGAAGAATCCTTTAAGTTATGATATAAAAGTATTAACAAATACCGATAAAATTGCTATTCTAAAAACCAATCAAAATCATGGAGTGTCAGTTGGTGATCTAATTGATGTCAATATCAGACCAGATGACACAAATACCACTACAACAATCTATGTAAGAAGACGAATTTATCAAAAAGTGAAGTTGAACACACCTACCTATAATAAAATATTAAGTGATACTGGTATTGGAAGAGTTTTAGTACTTAATAGTGGTTCTGATTACGCATATGATGCAAATGGTAATGCCACATATACAAATGTAGAATTAATTTTTTCAGATCAAACTAAGTGTCGTAATGAAACTGGACAGATAACTAGTGATCTAACAACTGCCGTTATTGGAAATCCTGGAAATACAAATAATGCAAAAGCTACTATTAGAGTAACCAACGGATTAGTTACTTCTATTCAAATTACATCTAAAGGAAAATTCTACGCAAAAGGTGATCTTCTTACTGTATTGCCCAATTCAATTTACAGAAATCCAACATCATCTTCTACTAGATCGTTAATTGTAGAAGTTGATCATGCTGGATTTGCAAAATTAAACACTCAACTATTTTTAAATGAGGTAAATTCTATATCAATTAATGATCTTTTGCAGTTAGGGACTGAAATTGTTAAAGTAACATCTGTCAATACTGTAAACAACTCGTTAAATGTACTAAGGGCGCAAGAAAATACCATTGCTTCCGATCATATTAACAATGAAATAGTGGAAGCATATTTACCAAAATATTTGTTTAATTTTAATTATCAACTAGGTAATACTCCTTCTGATCCATATATATCTTCTTACAATCCAATAACTAGAGAACTAGAAGTAACATTTGATTCTGGAAGTACACTAACTACTATCAATCCATTGAATTCTTCTAGTTTTTTCTATGATCAAAACACCCCTAGAAAAATAGTTGGAGTTGTTGATATTTTACAATCACCAACATATAAATTTGAATTTTCTTATGATAATATAAATTGGACTAAAAATCCCATTACTCCAGTACAAAAATATTATAAGTATAAATTTGATACTTCACATCCATCATTATCTGGAAGTTTTCTTGAATTTTCTCCCAGTGGAAATTACAATATAATTACAACTGAGGTAGAAAAAAGTCCGATTATACCAGGATTTGCAAATTCTTTCACAACTTTAAAAATTGGTTTTGGCGCTAATATTGCATCAAATACTTTTACCGATCCAAAAGATACTGAATTTACAAATTATTATTATTTTGATAAAAACAATATTATTGATTCGGAAAAATCTTATTTAAAAATTATTGAAGATCCGTTACAAGGAGAGCATAAGATTGTATATACTACTCCACTTGAAATGGTATATGAAGTATCCAATTATCCCCAACATTCTGGATCTGGAGTTATCTCATACACAACTACATCTTCTGGTGCTGTCGGTGAAATAAATTCGGTCAGAATAGTAAATTCTGGAAAAAATATGTCTAAATTGCCAGTAGTAACTGGAGTTCAACCTTCTTCTTCTACAGAATGCAAAGTTGATGTTGTTTGGAATGAAAATACTGGTAGTATTACTGGTATTTCTATAATTAATTCTGGATCCAACTATTCCAAACCAAGAGCTGTCTTAGTAAAGGGGGATGGAAGAAATTATTCATTTGATGTTAGAAAAAATGCTGATAATACTATTTCAGCAGTAGTATTATTGAATGGAGGAACAGGATTTACATCTAAACCAGAAATTAGAATTATAGAAACAGATGTTAAAGCATATTTTTCCAGTAAAGAAATAGGTGTTCCATCTAAAGTATCCATAATAGATAATGGAAAAGGATTCAATAGTGATGTAACAACAAAAAGAAAAATTACTTCTGATAGAATTTTAATTCTTAAAAATTTTCCAGAAAAAGCATTTTTTGAAAATGAAATTATAGAGCAATATGATGGATCCACTAAAATTGCTACAGGTTATGTTTCTAAGGAAGGTTGGAAAGAAGGTAGTAACGTTCTTCGTTTGAATCGAGTAGAAGGAGAATTTAAGACTAATTTATCAATTGTTGGCAAAACTCAAAATAATACTGCTATTGTAGTTTCTTCTTTTGTTGGAGAATTTAATTATGATGTTAAATCATACTTCGATAATATTGGATACTATGCTTCCGATAGATCTAAAATTAGTTCTTCTTCTCAAAAATTAGCAGATTCTTACTTCTATCAAGATTATTCGTATGTTGTTAGGTCGAGAACTCCTATTGATATTTGGAGAAGATTAATAAAATCTTCTACCCACCCTGCTGGATTCCAATTATTTGGTGAGGTTGCTATAGATTCGGTTGGTGTTGCTAAAATTAATAGTATACAACCAAAAATTGACCATGTTTCATCTATTCAACTCTGGGATCCAGAAAAAAATAAAATTACTGTTGAAAAATCTTATAGAACAGTTACTAATGTAATCTTATCATCTAGTTTTGTTGATAAACAAAGGGGAAAAGGATCATTATTTGTAAATACATTTGATGATTCAGAAACTCAAAGTTACGAATTTTATCTAACTCCAGAATTTAATGGTTATTTTGATTCAAATGGTAATAGATCTGGAACAAAAGTATTTACTATGAAAATTAGTGGAAGCAATAATAATTTGTTTATTCCTACCCAAGAAAACATTGTCATTACACTAGATGGCGTAATTCAACAACCAGGAAAAGCATTTACAATTTCTGGAACACAAATTACATTTAATGAAGCTCCTTTAGGATATAGAAATTCTATTGGTCAATCAATATCTGCATCATCATATGTTGAAGGCGTTGATACACCAAAACAAAAATTTGTGGGAAGAGCGTTACGATATAAAAACACTACAGTAAACTCTACTTATTTTAGAACTATAACAGATATTTCTTCTCAATTTGATGGTATAAAAAACACTTTTAATTTATTAAATTCTAGTAATAGTTCAGATATTATATTAGAATCTGGGGATAACTTAATTGTAACTATAGATGGTGTTCTACAAAATCCTGGAATAACACCTACTTTTCCAGTTGATAGATCATATTATATAAAGAGATCTGTTACTCCAAATCAAATTGTTTTCACTGAACCGCCAAAATCTGGTCAAACATTCGGTGCTTATTCTATCTCAAATTACGAATTGGCAGAAATTGATGATTCTTTTGTAAGTGGATCTTTTTATGGTCCATTTATTATGAGAAGAAGATCTAATAAAAAACCACTTGAAGTTTTTAATGATAATAATTTATTAGTTTTTGTAGATAGAGTTCTGCAAAAGAAAACTAGAAATTACACCGTTCAAGGATCATCTATTACTTTCACCAACCCAATTCTTCCTGGACAAAAAGTTGTTATATTGTATTTTTATGGTAGATCTGCGTCTACTACTGTAACAGCTTTTAATTATGAAGAAGATACTTATTTTAATTTAGTAAAAATTAATTTAAATTATGTACCACCATTAGCACAGTATGCGGATAGAATTGCTTATCAGGGCAATAGTCTTCATAACAATAGTGCAATAGGAAAAGCAAAAGGAGTATCAGTAACTCCTACTGGATCTGTGTTATTATTGCAAGCGCAAAATGCACCATTTGTAACTAATAAAAATATTACTATTGTAAATGGTTTAGCTTCTGGTCTTGGTGATTTGATTATCCCTTCCTCTGCAATTATTAGTGTCAGCGCATTTGAAACTGATGACGAAACAATTGGTGTTTTACAAAAAGATAATTCTGGTTGGTTAATTGGGTCATCACTAGGTAAAAAAATTCCCAATTTTGTTGATATCGGTGATCAAATCAAAATTGATGGTGAAACTAAGTATAGGACTATTCTTTCACTTCCTGATAAAGTTTCAAAGAGTCAGTACAATACTAATTCTTCAATTGCAAATAATTTCTTTGGAAAACTAACAGTTACTCCTAATGATGAAACATACAAAGGAGAAGGATTGACGGTATTTGCAAAAATTGAAAATGGAAAAATTTCTTCCTTAGAATGGAATGATAGAAAATATAATCAATATGGTTTTGGAAAAATTCAACCTGGAGCATATGGATATGAAAATGCTCCAAAATTAGTTTTTGTTCCTCAACCATTAAGAGATGAAGGTGGTAGTATTATTTCTCCAGCACAAGGAGGTGGCGCGGAAGGATTTGTTGTAGTAAGTGGCGGAGAAGTAATTGATGTTGTTTTAACAAATCCTGGTAGCAATTATTTAACTTCTCCAAAAGTTTATGTTGCAAAAGGATACGATATTATTAAAAATCCTGAGAAGAAAGTTAATAGTAAATTTGAAATAACGTTTTTCCCAAAAATTTCTACAACTTTATTAATATCTTCTATAGTCAATCTTGAATATGGGTTTGCCGTTCACGAAGAACCATCCATCATTAGTCCGACTGAATTATTAGCATCTTCTGTTGTAATTACAACAGGAATTAATACTTTAAGTAACACTCCAAATATTGCAGATATTAAATATGATTCGGTATCAATTAAGCAAGAATTACATTTAACTGCAATATTAAATTCTGTAGTATCTTTAACAAAAGATATTATTGTTAATGTTCATACATCGTGGGATAATGTAAAAGAATCTACTATTAAAAAAATACAACCAGAAATAATCAAAACTATTCCTATGGGGTGTATGGATTTTTATGCAGAGGAAGTTAACACTCCAATTTCTTATAGTCCAATTACTATGGGACCAACTTTAAAGAAATTTGAAAATGGAGCATTCAATGATAGTGGTTTTATTAATATTGGCGGTATTACCTTAGATCAATTCGAGAGAACATATGGAAATATAACCATTCAAGATTTTGAATTAAGACCAAATAGTGCTAAAGCAATAAATGAAGATACTTTAATGAATCTTGGATATGGATCTACCAATGAATATGGAGCATATCTACAATTACCACTAACAACATCCAGCACGATCATTTATATTGCAAATACTGATAGATTCCCATCGTCAGGAAAACTCTTGGTGGGGGATGAGATTGTAACTTATACTTCTAAACTATCTGATCGTTTTATTGGTGTTTCTAGAGGTCAATATAATACTACGACAAAAACACATAATGCTGGAGATTATTTAAGAACTCTGAATTAGAGGTATAAATATAAATAAGAATTACGAACCAATTAGCAAGAGAGAAGTTTTCAATGGCCGCAATCATTTCTGAAAAGTTTAGAATTTTTAATGCCAAGCAGTTTTATGAATCTCTAACAGAACCTACTGGTGGTTTAGATACTTCTTCCGAAAGAACTAGAATGTATTTTTTCGTAGGAAGACCTCAGAGATGGTTTGCATATTTAGAAGTTTATAATAAGTCAGCAACTGATTTTGTTGCTGGGCAAAAAGTATTTATTGGCGCAAACTTTGCTTCTGCCACTTTCCGAGCAGATGTAGTTGCATCATATCAAAATAGTTTACTTTTATCTGCTATTGGTCCAACTGCTGCTGCAGTACCTGCTGCTGGTTCCACTTTAACAGGATACAATCCTGTTACCAGCACAAACACTGCCGCAAGCGCACTATCTGGTGTTTATCGTTTTGCTACTGACGACATTCCACCTATCCCATATGATAACCAATCTGAAAAATATATTTCATACGCAGATATTCTAGCCGCAAAGAGAATCACTGGAGAATTTGCTAGACCTGTAGTTAGAAGATACAATTGGGATGTCTCAACTAATAGTCGTTTTGATATGTGGAGACCAGATTATTCAGAGCAAAAAACTTCAGCAGTAACTTTATCTGGTGGTTCAACTGGTTCCCAAAACATTTCAACTGCTAAATTTTATGTTGTAAATAATCGTTATGAGGTATTTAAATGCCTTTATAATGGAGAAAGACCAGCTTCTTTATTGCCTGGTGGTGTATTGCCAACCGTAGCATACGAACCATCTACAGCGCCTTCTAGTGGCACATATGCTAATGGAATCTACAAAGAACCAGCAGATGCAAATGGGCAGTCAAATTATATTTGGAAGTATATGTATACTATTTCCACTAATGATGTTCTGAGATTCCTTTCCACTGACTTTATTCCTATTGTTGCTGATAATAATGTTCAAACAGCAGCAGTTGATGGTGCAATTAGTGCCGCTGTACTAAAATCAATTGGTTCAAATTTACCAACTAGTCAATCTGCACTTTATACTCCTGTTTTAGGAGATGGATCTGGCGGTGTTGTTAAATTTGGCACAACTGGCACTGGAGAAATTAATTACGCTTATTTACATGCTGCTGGATCTGGATATACATATGCAAATGTTATTTTAAAAAATGGTAATGTATACTCCGATGCTGCTTTAACAACTCCAGTAACGGTAGGTGCTTCAGCAACTGGTTCTATTGAATGTGTTCTTTCTCCTCAAGGTGGTCACGGAAAGGATCCAATTATTGAATTAAATGCTAAGCGTATTATGACAAATATTCGCTTGACATATGCTGAAGGTGGTGGAGATTTCCCAGTAGAAAACGATTTTAGAAGAATTGGTATTCTGCAAGATCCTTTACTATACGGCACTTCTAATTATGCTACTGTTGATACTCTATCTAATCTAAGAGCAGTTAAACTAACTGGAGTTACTGGTCTTTTCCAACAAGATGAAGAAATTACTCAAAGTTTAGGTGGCGGAAATGTTGCAAAAGGAACTGTGGTTGCCTGGACACTAGATGCAGGTTCAACTACCACAGGAGTACTGAAATATTTCCAATCACCAGATTATCACCAAGATAACGGTGTTGTGAGATCATTTGCATCGAATGCTTCAAATCCTGTTACTGGATCAACATCCAATATTACAGGAACAGTTGATACTTCATTCAATGCTTCATCTTTAGGATCTACTTTTACCAATGGTCTTGCTTTACCTGAAATTCAACCAAATTCGGGTGAAATTGTGTATATTGAAAATAGAAGATTAATCACAAGAGCACCTGACCAAGTAGAAGATATTAAACTCGTAATTGAGTTCTGATCAGAATAAAGTAAATTTCGCAAGAGCTTGAGAATAAAATGCCTCAAAAGACAAATCTTAACGTCCCACCATATAATGACGACTTTGATAAAGATAAGGGATTTTACAAGGTATTATTCCGTCCTGGTTATAGTATTCAAACCAGAGAATTAACTACGTTACAATCTGTTTTACAAAATCAAATTGAAAATTTTGGTAGAAGTAGATTTAAGCAGGGACAACAAGTAGTTCCTGGCGAAGTAGCGTTTAACAATAAACTAGATTACGTTAAATTAGCATCTGTTTCTGAAGTTGCTGTAAACGTAAATGGAAATATTGTATTTGAAAAATATGATATTTCTAAATTAGTTGGGAAAACTTTGCAAGGTTTGTCTTCGGGAGTGCAAGCATCTGTTATATGGTATTCCAAATCTTCCGAAGTTGAATCTGATGTATTGTTTATAAAATATACTAATAGTGGTAATGCAAATAATGAGTTTACTTTTAGACAAGGAGAAACATTAGAAGTATTAGATCTTGCTGATACTCCAACATTAGTTGTCGGAACTGATGGTAGTGTTCTTCCAACTACAATTACAGTAAAAGATTACGATACTGGAATTAGTAAAATTATTGATAGTCCTGCAATGGGTTATGCTTCTGCTGTTAAAGTAGAATCTGGAGTTTACTTTGTTAATGGTTATTTTGTCAACAATTCTGAGCAGTTAATAGTAGTTGACAAATATTATAATAAACCATCTGCTAAAGTTGGATTTGCTATTACCGAAAACATTATTACTCCAGAAAAAGACAGTTCTTTGTATGATAATGCAAGAGGATCTTCTAATTTTGCTGCGCCTGGTTCGCATCGTTTAAATATTGATTTGAGTTTAGTTGTTTTAGATTTTGATTCATTAACTGATAGTCAATATATTCAACTTGTAACTATCAAAAATGGAGAAATACAACAACTTGTAAAATCTACTGATTATAATGTATTAGAAGAAACTTTAGCAAGAAGAACGTTTGATGAATCTGGAGATTATGTTGTAGATAATTTTTCTTTAGATTTGAGAGAATATTATCAAAAAGATAATAATAAAGGAGTCTATCCACTAAATGAAGAAACTGGTTTAGTAAATGGTAAAAAAATTTCAGATGCCTCTCAATTAATGCTAGCTGGTGTTGAATCTGGCAAAGCATACATTAAAGGTTATGAAATTATTAACAAAGAGAAAAAGTATTTAGAAATTAATAAAGCCAGAGATACCTTAGTACAACAAAATAATAGAACTAAATTTTCTTCACTCGCATATTTTAATATTACAAATGTTTATGGCAGTATTCCACTTAATGCGGATGGAGCAGAATTAACTGCATATCCTACAATTTATCTAAATTCTGCATTCAATGATGGATCTATTGGTTTAAATAATACTGAAATGTCATCATATTCAAAACAAACTTTGAATCGTAGAGGTCAAAAATTTGGATTAGATGATGGAATTGTAACATTATATTTACGTGATCCAGCAAATTATGCGACCAGATCTTTTCCTACAGATTCTGAGTTTGGAACCACATTTACAAAACTTTGGTATGTTGTAAATTTAGGATCTTCTGCTGCTGCAACTATCGCAAGAAGTGTTGATGTTTTATCATATTCCGTTGTAAAAAGACCAGACATCCCATATGTAGGAACCACTGAACCGAATTATCTAGAACTAACAGTACTTGGTAACAAAGAAGACATTCAAATTTTCTTAAAAGAATATGATGATTTTGATACTGTAAAAAGAAGAAAATTATTTTTGACCCAAACTGATGCAAGAGAATTTTATTTTCAGGGTCAAGGAGCAAATGCTTCTATATCTGCATATTCCGAAATTGTGGATTATAACGATGTAGTTACTCCTATTATTGGTGCAGCAAAACCAAAAGATTTTGGATTACAAAAAATTGGATCTGGATTTAATATAGACACTGATATTATTTTATCCAAAGGTAGATTAAATTCAGGACAAACAACATATAACTCTATATTTAAATTATCTTATTTTAATCCAACATTTTTTACAAAAATTGTTTTAGATCAAAGTATTGCCACACAAACTTTTGTACCTGGCAAATATGTTACTGGATTAACTAGCAAAGCCTATGGTATTGTAGAAGGTTCGTCTGATACAAAATACACATCTGGTTCTATTTTGCATGTACGAGTATTGTCTGGGCAATTTGTTTCTGGGGAAACAATCGCAGATGAAGCAGGAAATACTCAGCGAATAGCAAGAGATGGAACAATTTCTCATTTTGTGGTAAATTATAGAGGAGAAGGATATCCTGCTACAACAAAATTAAAAATTAATGGTATAACATATGATAACTCTGCTGTAGAGATTGGTCTCAATGGCAATTTCATTTATAAAGTTGTCATAAAAGATAAAAATTTAGTATCTCAAATATATTCTACAACTCCAACTATTTCTTTTGATACTGGAAACACAAATGTAATTTCATCTGCTGTAGTTTCTCCTGTTTTGTACAGAAATAGTGTGCAAACTTATGGAGCAGAAAATGTAAAATCAATGCATTCTTCTTTTGGCGCTGGTGATGTATATACATTTACATGTGACGTAGAAACTTTTGATTCTTCATTTTTAAATACTAAAGTATTGACAGATTTTACTTTTTCTGGATCTAAAGGATCTAAGTATATTGAGTGTAATGGATTCTCTGGAAATCCTGCAACTGAATTAGTTCCTGGAGATTTGCTACAATTTACCGACACCGCCAATAATGTCATTCGTGTAATTGTACAAAGAATAGATTTACCAGAGGGTTTGGTCAAAGCTAGAATTTATTTTGATAATGTTTTACAAAACAATGTTGCAAATACTAGCGTAATTAGAGTAAGACCAAATATTGGGAATGCAGCAAAATCTACTCTACTTATTCCAACATCAGCAAAGTATTTAAGTAAAATTGTACAGGATCCAGAAAATTCTGAAATTTCTTATTTCTTTAGAAGAGATTTTGTGACTATTGCTTCTACAAGCGGAGGTAATATTACATTTGCTGCTCAACTTCCTTATGGAACTCAACGTTTTGCTCCATTCTCAAAAGAAAATTTTATTCTAACAGTATTAGATAAAAAATCTTCAACTACCGTATCAAATGGTGATATTATTTTTCTAAAAGATAGTCAAGTTACTATACAAAATTCGATAATTTCTGAAACTGGCGGGGTTACTGCTGGTAGTGTCATTATTAATTTGCCGAGTAGTTTCTTTGGAACAACTTCAAACTTCCCTGTATTGAAATTAACGGCAACTGTAGAAGTTTTAAAAGCAAGACCAAGATTAAAAACTTTCTATGAAAACAAGAGAGTGTTAATTATAACACCAGGAGATAAAGTTATTCCATTAAGAGGAATTGATGTTGATTCAAGTAGTGATGAAGTTATATCATATTCTGATGTTACAAAAATTAGATATATTTACGAAGGAACCTCGCAAACACCTCCTGTAGTTTCT
>Ga0129333_10000826_pt1 | contig 27181 bp, 41 predicted proteins | sample CPB6_08_DNA_FD_94474 | JGI IMG/M metagenome (GOLD analysis project Ga0129333, IMG submission 94474) | Freshwater to marine salinity gradient microbial communities from Chesapeake Bay, USA - CPBay_Sum_0.6_0.8_DNA | ecosystem: Environmental > Aquatic > Marine > Coastal | place: USA: Chesapeake... | reverse complement strand
TTTCTTGACAATTGTGGCGGCTTTAATATACACTAATTTTAAAGATTAGCCCGATTAGCTCAGAGGTAGAGCTCCCGCCTTGTAAGCGGGTGGTCGTAGGTTCAATTCCTACATCGGGCTCTCAAAATGATATACTGGAGAAATGAAAATGGCAAAAGGATTTATAACGATATCAGTGCGAATATGATCGCTCACCGCACGGGTGAGCTGGTCGAACACAGATGTCTTATAAACATCCATTTGCTGGGTTCAATTCCCAGGTGCGGTACCAACTATTAAGAGGGGATTTAAAATGTACCCAGACGTTGATGAATTGTTTGTTCAAGAAATGAACAATCACAATAATGTTATAGCAATGACCGGAGAACTTCAAGCTGCCCTTACTTTGGTTACAAAATTTGGTCTTGGTATAAACACTTTTATTCATGACGTTTTAGATTTCATACAAAGAAAAGAATACGATAATGCAGCAAAGGTGCTTACCGATACTGTATACTCTATTGATCGATTAGCTAGAGAACTTGAAAATATCTCTAACTTAATTAAATCAGGAGTTTTAAAGATAAATGGGCAAGAAAATCAAGGGGTCGAAGAATTTTTCTGAGTTTGATTATTCTCTCTATTCTGAAACAGAATGGAGATTAAAAGCTGCTTGTAGAACCAAACAAACTTCTATGTTTTTTGGTTCTCCCAAATCCGAAGATATTGCTTTAGCAAAATCTGTTTGTAGCAGCTGCCCAGTAAATCATTATTGTTTATTTAGCGCTCTTCAGTATCAGTATTATGGAGTTTGGGGAAATACTACTGAAGAAGAACGAGCATATATTACAAGAGAAATATATAAAAATGATGTTTCGAATGTAACGCTTGATCATTGTGAAGAGATTGTAAAAATGTTTTAATCTAAAGAATCGCCGTAAAATGGAGGACTATATTATGTATAACAAATTTGGTTCTAGTGTATTTGGTAATGACGACGATATTTTTGATGATTCTAAAACTCTTTCTGATTCGCAGTCTTCTGACACTGTTTCAGAACAGATAAAAAATCCCAATTCCAAGAATAACCGGGCAGCTGTTCAGTCTATTTTAGATGTATTGAACAAAATGCTTGAGAATGAAAATACAAGCGTAGAAGATGCGAAAAATCTTATAAAGCATATAAGAGAGGAACATGGAATAGATCTTAATTCTTTTATGGGTCATTTTAGGGTTAAGCTTTCTACAACAATTTTAGATGGAGCTGGTTCTTGGATAACCGAGTTTCAAAGATACATCATTCCTCGTTCTGTAGCTTACGCTTTAGATTCTTTATCTGAAAATAAATTTAGTATTGTTGATAAATTTTTTAATTTAGAATTAGAGAATGCAAAACGTATTGTTATTAACAAATTTTTAAAAGAAGTTTTTCTCAAGAGATTTAATTCTAAAACAAATTTGTTTTCAGAAGTTTTCAATGAAGGTGTTGATTCTCGTTATATAAAAACTTTTTATGAAGTCTTATATGAAATCAACGAATTTACAATATGGCAAAATAATGGTGTTTATTCTGCATTAGGTCAAGAACTCGATCTTCCTTGCAATCAGGATATTCTTGATTGCAAAGAAGTGTCTATTGATAATCTTAGTCCTGAGACATATTCTGAAACTCGATTTGCCTCTGTCCTTACTCCAGACCTTAAATCATCTATTGGACACGTTGTTGCTGAATACACTGAAAGATATTTAAATCATGTTTCAAAAAAAAACGATTGAAGTATTTGTATTATTGGCTAGTTTATCTGCAGTTGCAGCTTTAAATTATACTTTAATTCATAATCCAATTGTTTTTGTTATGTCTTTTTTGCTTTTTGTTCATGAGCTTGCTCATTATATGGCTGCAAAAAGATATGGTGTAAATAAAAATTTACCATTTTTTATTCCAATTCCATTCTTTTCAATAGGTATTACTGTCACCAAAGATACTGACGATAAGTCCCGAAAAGCTGTTAGTCTTGCCGGAGCATTTACGGCTTCTTTAACTATATTATTATTAATATTTTTTAATATTTATTATAAAATATTTTCTTATGTATTATTATTTTCTGCATTGTTTGGAGAAATTTTCTTTAACTACATAGGCATTGATGGTCAAAGATATCGTGGCTGGGTATTTAATAAAAAAACACACTTACACCAACATATTGAGACAGAGTTCTCAAAGGAGAAACTATGGAAGATAATACTCAGAAATCCATATCAAAAGAACAAATTAGATCTAGCGTCCAAGCTAAATTAGATAATGTTTACTTTGATGTTCAAGGTTTAAATGTTTCTAAAATAACTGAACATCATATTGCCCGTTTGATCACTAAAGTTGCTGTTGGAGCAGTAACAGTTTGGTGGTCATTGCTTGAATTGAGAAGTATATACAACACCCGAAAAACCATAAAGGGGTAAAAACATGGCTGAGGCCGGCTATCCAGAGAAGATTCCAGATAATAAACAAAACTTTAAAAACTTTTTGTTTACTCTGGAAGCAAGCGCTAGCGTTAAGGATGATTTGCAGTCTCAGTTAGATAACTTAAATGATAGAATTCAAAAGATTGTAAATTCTGTTACTTTAAATGATATGCCAGTTTTAAGTTTTATTCTTCAAAATTCTCATGATAAAAAAGAACTTAAGAAGTTTGCTAAAGCAGTAGATCGCGTTGCTGATCTTATAGATGCTGCAGACAAGATTGAGTCTCGTATAAATATTATTGAAACCGCACAAAAAGATCCAGATTGGTTTGCTTTTACATTTGGTGATTTCAGCAAGGAAATTGATGAAGATATAGATAGTATTTTTAAATAATATTCAACAACTAAAAATGGTGGTAGTTTTATGACTAGTCTATCTAAAAATGTAAAGTTTTCTATAGAAAAGAATAACAATATCGGTTCTTTTGTTGTTCGGTCTGTAACGGAATCTTTTAATTTAGAACATATAGTTGATAAAGATATTATTTCTTTTTACAGCGAAATTTCTAAATACGGTATTGTTGATACTGGAATTCTTCCTTTATCTGGAACTGGTATATTAGCCATTCGTTCTGCTGGCAATCATACGCAAGTAACTTTTCAACATGCTCCACAGATTAATCATATTAATTGGGGTGCACACGAAGGGGATAGAAACGCTAAAACTTATTTTGTTGCTCAGCCATACCGCATTTGGATTGGCGATATGATAGACGGTAATTTATATGGTGCTAGAATGTTTTATAGCCCATATCCAATTACTTCAGCTAATCAAATACTGTATCATTTAAATCTTCCCAATACAAATTGCAAAGGTTACAGAGGTAACGGTGTTGGTTGGCAGTGTTTATATCATAACGAAGATTGGACTAATCTTCCTTTTAACGAAAAAATAATTCGCTTTGCTGAACGCTGTTCTGGTGTTGAAACATTCAACGATGCAAATATGAGTGAGACTGATGGTCCTCGATTTTATGCTGAGCATTATGGCCATGATGAAGATTATTCTTATTTGTGGAATCCTATTGCTTGGCAAGAAAAGACTTCAACTGAAGGTTTAGATTGGGTTTTTAATGAAAACATTTGGATACCAGTTAAGGTTGAAGGACTTGATAGCCAGGATCGACACAGAGAAAATGGTGTTAATTTAACTTTAGGAATGGCTATGGTTGGTAATTACTCTGCATACTATACAGATGTTATTATTCCTAAACCAATAAACGCTCTTACACGCGCTGATTTGTATTCTAAAATTACTCCTGAGACAATAGCAAGCTGGATAATCCGAAGCCATAATTCTTCATTGACTGCTTATGTTCCTGTTGACACACTTGCTCAGTCTTCAAAACATCGAGAAGATATGTCTACAAAAGCTTTGAAGATTACTCCAATTTCTGATGATTCTGAAGACGAAGAAGAACAGGGCATGATAACTATTGTTTGTCCAATCACAGGTGATTCCTGCACTGCTTCAGAAGAAGACGTTTGTGTTGACTCTTTAGACAACGCTTATTGTCAGAGTTGTTATGAAGAAAATACCGTGTATTGTGAAAATACAGATTCTAGTCTTCCCTCTAATTCCCCTTATGTTTATTGGCATGAATCTCATGGTGAATATTACGATGTGCGCGGATTAGATTTTGCGGTGTGCACAAACTGTTCTGAGATGCATGCTGTAAAAGAAGGTCAAGATTTATCTCAGTTTATTTATTTTACATACGATAACGATGGTGAAAAAGTTCCTTCTTATTGCATTTCTTGCATTAAAGAATGGTTAAATACATATCATCCAGAATATAACAGTAAATGCACTCAGTGCAGCAACGCAATTCCGTATAATACAGAAAGTAATCAAATTCTTTCTTCTTTCGAGAATTATGTGCACCTTGTCAAAAATTTATATTTGACCACTGATTCAAATGGACAAAATAATATTGTTACCGAAGATGCTAGATATTGCCATAAATGTTTTGTGTCTTCTGAATTTTGTCCCACAGGGCACCACACTTGGCAGGGTGTGGCTCCACTTCCTGTTCCAATAACTCATAGTTTTGATTCAGAAGTGGTAACAATTCATCGTATTTGTGCTCATTGTGCCAATCCAGACATTTGGCAATTGGGATTGAACAAAGATTCAATATCAAAGTTAAGTACTTTGTTTTCTGTTATTACTTGTGCGGAAGATCGTTTTGTTTATGCCTATACTCACAATATGCTTTTAAACAACAAACATATTACGATACAAAGTAAATTCGAAAACCCAGAATCCACAATTGATCATGGTTTTTAATTTTATAACTATAACTAGGAGATAATTTATGACCGAAGAAACAACACAATTTGAACAGGTTTCTCTTGATGATTTAAATCATTTTTGGCTGCCAAACGGCGCTCCATGTTTTCTTGCTAATAGAGAAGATATTTGTGACCAAGTAGAAGGTCTTGGTTTTCAAATATATTATCTTGTTGCAAATCACGAGACTGTATCAAGTCAAACAAATAAAAATAATAATAATAATAATAAGAATACCAATAATTCCTATACTTACCAGCAAATTAAGTATACCGGTAGACTTCTTAAGGTTGTTAAGAATATTGTTGGTCGATCTGTTGGTGTTTCAAATGAAGATTTTAATAAAGATCTTCTTTCTTTTAAAGAAGAAGCTGAGTACCATCTTCCGCCGATACCTAGAGCAATGGTTGAAAAGATGGACGAATTTTTTAGACTCGTTCATGCTCAACATGGTACAGAGTCGATAGTCATTCTTACATTCGATACAACAAAAGAGGGATCTGATGGTTGGGGGATTTTGGTTCCAGAACAAACCAATACTGCAGCGCACTGTAAATACGATCCAGATTCTATTGCTGGTCTAAAAGATGATCATGTGCTCATAGTCGGTTCTGTTCATTCTCATCCGGAAATGTCTGCTTACGCTTCTGGTACCGATCATGAAGATCAGGCGGACTTTGATGGTCTACACATTACTTATGGTTGGCAGAAATCAGTTTCTAACGGTATGACCCAATATCATGCAGAACTTCAAATGGGTGGTTCAAATTACATTCTTGACATTGATGATGTATTTGAGTCTTTTAAAATGGAGAAAGATCCTGATCCAGAAGTTGTTGAATGGACTGATAAAGTAAAAAAATTTCAAGCCCCAGCGTTGGGGGCATACAACCCAACAACGCCTTACCAAACGACTTATTACAACGCTGGGACAACGCATACGGCGGGACATGGTATTACTAATCCAAATTATGCCGGTTATGATACTCAAAGATTTACGCAAAAACGGACGCAAAATATTCCAGATGAAATTTTAAACGGCATTTCTTATAACGCTGTTCTTATTGCAGAAATTGATACAAGTGAGCACGGAAGAATGCTTTGCCCATCTTGCGGTTTATCTCTTTTTAGAAATGAAATATATCTTGGAAGCTCTTGTCCTTCTTGTGATATACCAATTGTATCAATCGGAATGCACATAGATAATATAATAAAATCTGTTCATGGTTTTCAAAATAAAAGAGGACGTAATATATCTGTTCCTTATTACCTTTGGTCTAAGTCTTCCGGTAATGGCAAAAACCATACAGTTCTTTTGATTAAACCAGAGCTTTCTTCTATTTCTTCCATAAAAGGTGATGATAATTTAAAAGCGGATATTTATGATGATGGTGATCAAGTAAGAATTGCTACACCTGATGATGATGATTCCGATCTTCAAATGGATCTTCGAAAAGAGTATGAAGATAAACTATTTCAAGCCTATGACAATGGCGAAATTCAAGTTGAAGAATATACCGATTTAGCTTTTGAGCTAGAGCTTTGGGCTACTCACACTTGGTGTTGTTCAACAGAACTTTTAGGGAATGTAGACTCTTGCGATTGTGCCGTAATGGTTACAGACGAAGATGCTTCAGAATATGATGATTTTTGTTCAAAGAATAATCTTGTTGTTTATCTTCCAGATACCGATTGTCATTCTTGCGCCTATTATTATACTGGAGGATGCCCTTCATACCGAGAGTCTGTTGTAGATTTTTCAAGAAATAAAAACAGATCTTACGATGTAATAGTTGATAACATCGAACAAAATTTAAATCTTAGTGGCTGCTTAAAGTGGCAAGGATATGAATCTTTAGATTCACAAATAGAAAAGGAAGATATGGAGTCGTATGACAACGCACACTAAAGATCCAATAAGAATTGTTTTAGTTGGTGCCGGCGGAATAGGTACTTGGTTAGCCGAAGGTGTAGCTAGGCTTTTAGAATGGAAGTTTCCTAATTCTGCTCTTATTATTGTTGATGGTGATAATTATGAGCCTAAAAATTTAGAGCGTCAAAATTTTACCAAAATGGGTAATAAGGCTTCTGTCAAAGCTCTTGAATTAACTGAGAAATTTGATAAAACTACTTTTATACCTGTTCCAAAATGGGTAGTTGGAGAAGATTTTAAAGGAGTTTCTGATGGGGATTCTCCAAAGATAAAAGCGTCCGATTTGCTTACTGAAGGCGATATCGTATTAGCTGTTGTCGATAATTTTGCTGCTCGTAAAATACTTTTTGATACTGCTTCTCAGCTTAATAATATTGACGTTTTCACTGGTGGAAATGATGATGGTTTGTTCGGTTCAATATATCATTATCAACGTAGAGATGGAAAAGATATTACTGAACATCCCGTTCATTTCCATCCCGAATACGAAAGCCCACCTGACAAAAATCCTGGAGAACTGTCTTGTCAAGAACGTGCTGAAATAGATGGTGGCACTCAGCTTTTAGCTACAAATATGGCAGTTGCTGCTTTTATTTTAGGTCGTATACATCATACGATTGTTAACAAACAAAACCCTGAAGCAACCGAAGTATACTTTGATCTTGGCATTGGCAAGGCTGAACCTTATGACAGAAGGACAGTTCTTGCTGAGGCCTTGGTATAAATATAACAATAACAATATGGAGGATATCCGATGAGCATGAATGAAGGAACCAATACAGGAGCCGCTAAGTCGGTTTCTGGCGTTGCAAACGTTAGGTTTGGCGTTTACAGCCAGCCTAGCCCAGTTGCAGGCAAGAGCGTAAAAGAAGCTCGTGAACAGTATGGAAAGCTTTGGGGCATTCCGACTGACGCAATTGCTTACAAGGGCAAAGATAAGCTTGATGAGAATTACATCATTCAACCTGGCGACAACGTGGAGTTTCACCGTCGCGCCGGCGAGAAGGGCTGATTCTACGTTCGTGCGGGAGAGATGGCGCATTCCCTGTCATCTCTCCCGCATTTAATAACTCTAATACTAATCTAAACGAGGGGCTCTAATGCTTTTCTCCCAAATACAACTTGGTGTTCCGGCAATATGGTTAAAAACACCTGATGTTTTTCGTGCTCGAGAAACTATCTTGAGTTATGATAAAAGAGATTATTACACAATAAATTCTAAAAATGGATTTTCTAAATATGTTGATGGCGTTTGGAAATCCGTTTTAATTTCGATGCCTGATCCAAACAACCCTGAACAAAATGTGGATAGAGTTGTTTACGATTTTTCTGTTGCTTGGCCTTATCTTTTAAATCTTCCTAAAGAAGAACAAAATAAACTTTCTTTTATAAGCATTGTAAATAATAAGCCAGATGATCTAATGACATTATTTTCTGGTATTATTTCTGCTGCTCATGAAGACTATCGTTCAGCTTTTTGGCGCGACGATCTTCAGTCCCTGCCCATTCAATTAATTTTTATTTCTAACTTTAATTCACCAGAAGGTTATAATAATTTCTTTTATAATTCTGACACTGGTTTGCCTGACAAAAATGAATTGATGCTCATTCTTCGTCATATTGATCAATCTACTTCTGGTACCGTTTCGATTTCATCCAAAGAAGATCAGATAATTAAAGCTGGTCTTGGTTTAGATGAATCTTCTTTTATTAATCTTTGTTTGACGTCTGTTGTTCAACGCGGATCTGTTGATCCAGATTACATTTATTCCCAAAAGATGAAAGAAGTAAAAGAAAAAGGTATTCTTGAAATTATTCGTCCTAAAATTACTTTTGATCAAATCGGTGGTTTGGACAATATTAAGAACCTTATAAGCAAAAATGCTGTACTTTGGCATGAGCCGCAAAAAGCTAAAGCGTTTGGTATTACACCAATTTCTCGAATACTAATGGTTGGCGTTCCGGGTACCGGCAAGTCTGCTATTTGTGAAGCTACAGCAAGTGCTCTTGGGCTTGATCTTGCTCGCACTGGCGTAAGTCAGGTTATGAACTCTTTTGTTGGTCAATCGGAAGCAAACATGCGCGCTGTATTTCAACAAATTAAAGTTATGGCTCCTCTTTGTGTATGGATTGATGAGTTTGGTCGAGATCTTTCTGGTGGTGCAAGTTCTTCGCATGTGGATGGCGGCACTACAGATCGTGTCCATGGTGAATTTCTAACTGGTTTGCAGGAACTTCCTTCAAATGTATTCTTAATGTGCGCTGCAAATCAATTAGACAATCTTCGTCCCGAGATGCTTCGTGCAGAGCGTTTTGATAAGATCATGTTTGTTGGTCTTCCTTCTTTTCAAGAACGTGTTTCTATTGCTGAAATATACTTGAATGATATTGAATCTGATCATAATTTTAATTATGAACAAATTGCTGACGCAACTGTATATTTTACTGGTGCAGAAATTAAAAGTTTGATTCGCGAAGTAAAATTTAATATTGCTTTAAATCAAGGTCGTTCAGCTACAACAGATGATATAATAGAGCATGTTCCAAAAATGAGAAATATCTTATGGAATAAGAGCAGGCAGATGATTCAAGATCTTTATTCAACTGCAATTGAACAATGGGATTGGGCTTCTCAGGATCAGTTTAATGACGCCGATAAGGTAATTGGTGGCAAATTGTCTGGTTCTGCTATGCCCAAAGCAGAAGCAAAATCCAGCTTTAGTTGGAACTCAAAGTAAGGATAAAATATGACAGTTATAGATGAAAATAATATCAACAGTGATGACGCTGTTGTTTCCGAAAGAGTTTACGAACAAGACCTTTATAAAAAATGGTTTAGGTCTAAAACTCAAAGTGGCTTTATATCTATTCGCCCTTGGTTTGCTGGAATGAAGTTTAAAATTGATATTGGTAAAACGGGACCAGACGGCAAACTTGTTTCGAGTACAAATGTTTTTGTTGACGCGGTTGATTTTGCAGCTTGGTTGCGTTCTGTTATAAACGGAACTGCTGTAAAAGATTTTCCTGAGAATGCAAAAACTGGTGCTGTTACAAATGAAGCTTTTGTATCATATGGTGGAACTGAAATTAACAGCAGGCCAATAAGTCGTATTTTAAAAATACATTACTGGCAAAACGGAGATACTTATGATTCTTCTGCTTTTGTTTTTAAAGCTGGCCACTTTGACGCAAGGAAGTCGGACAGTGGCGCATATCTTCCAAATATGAAATCACCAATTTCAGTCGACAGTATTAAAGTAACTAGACAAGAACTTCATTCTATTTCTTATTTAGTTGATTTGGCACTTGCTTCTCATGTTGCTAATAAAGTAAACTGGTATGAGGTATGAGTGAAGATAATATAATCTATATTCCTGAGACTGAAATTGAACAGCTGCGTAAATCATTTAATGATGTTATTTTAGCACTTGCTGCTAAGTTTGATTCTAAGTTAGAAGATTTAGATAAAACAATGGAGTCTTACGAAAAACAGTTAGCTGTTCTTGCTACCGGTTTCGCTGAACAAGCTGTTTTTATTGAAGCTTTAATAGCTCAAGTAAATTTTGCTTCTGATCAAGAAAGAGAATCTTTTCATAAAAATGTTTCTCAAGCTAGAAAAAAAATGTTTGAGATTATGAAAGAAGGGGCCAATGGAATCGTTGCCGACGATAACCCAAGACTTGCCTCAGCCATTGAAGACGTGGTTGACTCCAAGTCTGCTGACACCTCCTCACAATAACGCTTCTGTGTTATTTGTAGATCCTTCTTCATTGGATCTTATTAACACTCCTTATTCTTTATCAAAGATATATCCTTTAGTAAAGAAGATATATCCTGAACTTGTTTCTTTGCATGTTCTTTCTTATTCTTTATCCTTTTTCATGAAAAATAACATAATAGAATTCTATTCAGTAGAGGCAAAAACATGATATCTAAAATAGACAATATTTCTTCCGCTAATGAAATAATTATCGGTCGGTTAAAACAAAATAATCAATCATTTCTTCCTCTAGACAAATACACATTTCAGTGTCTTACTAGCGATCAGTTTGATATTTTGCGAACTGCTTCTAATATAGAATATGATGAATTCATTAGAAACTATATTGAAGCTGTTGGTGAAGTTTATGACCACAATACTTATGCTTTTACCGGATACAGCATTAGTTTTGAAGACGCCAAAAATTATATAGTATATCCATATTCAAGAACTAATCTTTATAAAGATGTTTATTTTGATCTTCTTCCTTCTGTATTTAGTGTTTACTTTAATTTAATGAAAAGGATTGATAAAATTCGTCAGTTTGGCACTGGTGTAGGAAGAGCTTTGCTTATTGAAACATCTAATTTTACTAAGTCTGAGCTTGATACTTTGCGTCTTATGGAGTACAAAGATGTGGTTGATCTTATGGTTGTTGTAAGTGAACAAATAGCAAAACAAAATACTGATATTGAACACTTACTTCAAACAGTTGAAGCTCTTGGAGCAGAGAAGTCTTTACTTTTAGCAGAAATTGACAGATTAAACAGGCTTGTTATTACAACTTCTACAACTACTTGGAGATAATTTTATGACACAAATGAGCTTTGATTTTCAATCTTTTGTTCATTCGTTTATTAATAATGAAAAAGAATTAGGTTCTCAGTTTGTTAATGTAAAACTTTTTAAATTGTCTAAAGTACATGATCCAGTTTCTGATTCTGAAGTTACTGCTTATAAGTATTCTTATCAACACGACGATTACCCTATTACTGTCAATCTCTTTTTGATTAAAAACGAAACTTTTGTGCCACAATCATCAGCTTATTTTGACACAATTTCTTGTAGTACTGTGCTTTCAGATTTTGATCAAAATCCTCATAAATCTATTGACTTAAATATTAATGTTTATGTCAATAATTCTCATTTGGCAATAATCAAAGATTTGCACCCAAATTTAAAAACAATAATTACTTCTTATTTTATCAAGAAGAATGGTGTTATGAGGAAAGCTCCTCAAGGCAGCGATTCCCTAACCCAATGGTTGCATTATGATCCTTCTGTTGGTATGTTCGTAATCGCTTCTTCTTTTGTATTTATTGAAGAAGTTGATTATTCAAATACCCCTTCTTGTTATTATAGAACATCTTCAGACAGCACTGTTCTTTCAAATGATTACAAGTACGCCAATCGGCCTAATTTAAATATATGTTCTAATGAAATTGTAGAAAAAGCAAGTCAAGGCATGTCTGCTGTTTGTCAGTGTCCTTTTAACACCAATTCTCAAATTTTATCTTGTCCTTATTATAAAGAAGATAAGATTAAAATTTCTACAGTTGAGCTTGTCAATAAAGCAAGAATTGACCTTTCAACTAACCAAGCTTATACTCCCGATAAGGTAATAACTGCTTACATTGTTAGGTTAATTGATAACGATACATATTCTGTTTTGATTTCTGAAAAGAACAAAGATAGTGAATTAGAAACAACTTTAAAAAAGTTTGTTTATACCTCTGTTCATTTTAATGATAATGAATCAAAAGATAAAGTTATTGAAGAGATTAAAAATACTATTTCAACTATAATCTCTGATTATAGCTTTGATTACGCACACAAGATTATTTACCATATTAACAGTGTAGGTCAGCTTCGATCAAATACAGAAACAACAACAAGAAAATCTTATTTAGTTTCTATTTCTCAATAGATTGGTGAATATATGGTTAATTATGCGTTTACTCATTTCTCAGATAGTTCGGAAGACGATTCTGTTGTTGTTTTGCAAACTAAATCTTATGGTTACGATGCATCTCGTGTTTGCGAACACAAAACGGAAAAATCTGAATCTAGAATTCAAGTGGAAAACTTTCATTCAAATAAGTTTATAAGTGAAGTTTTTAGTACTCTTTCTGGAAACGTAGCTAAAGTTCCTTCTTTAAATTTTTATAATTATTATTCTAATAATTTTAGTGAAGTACTTAATAATCCAACTAGATCTTTAAGTGACAACTTTACTAAACCCCCGCTGCCAATTTGTGTCCGTTATCAATCTAATCGTTGCGTAGTAGTTGAGAGGCCTCCCTTTAGGATACCTGTTCGAATGAGCTACCGGCATAGTCGAAGCCGCCGTCGCAAGAAAAAAGATGATAATGCTAAAAACAACTATGAATTTGAGATATGGATTCCGTGGAGTATTTTGGTTATTGTTTTTAACGATAGTTATGCTTTACGAAAGGGTGAAATAAAATCCTATTTATTCTTTAGGGATAGTCCTGTTACTTCATTTGACGATTTACTTACAATTGCATATACGCCAAATATTTACGGTGACGGCTCTATGTGTATGGGGGAGTCTTCTGACAGATTATATAATTTACTAAACACCGATCAAATAAGTGCTGATAATATATCTCAAATATATCAGTATATAATTAATGAGTATTTTTCTGGTGGATGGAATTTGGATTTAAACCTTACTAATTTTTCTTCTTTTGATAAGTTATTTAATAAGAAGAATATGAAAGACGTATTTCAAAAAGCTGAAGAATTTAACAATAAGTTTATTCTTTCTTTTAAAGAAGATTATTCTACTTTTAGTATTAGTTCTTTTGTTGCTGAAACAAGAATAAAGTTTTTTTTTAATTATCTTTCAATGCTAAATTTAGAAGAAACTTTAGACGTTCTGCGTACTATAGAAAAAAGTTATCAAAATGATAAATATGATAGCAATCATTGCAGATCTCTTAAAGAAATATTAACACTTTGCGACACTTCATTTTCTATGGACTATTCAAATCTAGATGAAGAAGCATCCACAGATATATACGAATTAATTACACGTTCAGAGGAAAGACGTTCATCTGAAATTGTAAGAAGCTCTATATCTTCATCTCAGAATGTTTACTCTTTGCATAGATGGAGTATTAAGTTTTCTTATAATGTAGATGATTTTTTAAGTTTTGCTTCTCGGTGTATTCTTTCAAATAATAACTTATTTTTAGGTACGTATAGTCGTGAATGTTTCTACAAGAAAAATATTAAATATTTTATATTTGAATTAGAACATCTCTTAAATTACGTTTTTACAGAATATGTTAGACAAATTCATTCTAAATACGATGTACTTATTCTGGAGTTATTTAAAAATTCTATTTTAGAACTTTCTGATTATTATCGTTATGAATATAAATCTCAAGTTGATAATATATCATATAAGAAAGTTTTAACTATTGATCTTTCACAATATAATTTTACTTTAGAAGAGTTTCCGTCTAAAGTAGAAGAAAGCATAAACTCATGAACAATACCAATAAGTTTTCTTATACCTGCATAGACAGCCCTTATGCATCTGAAGATTCTGTTAAACAGTATTTTAATGGTACAGTTTTTTCTTCTGACTTTGAAAATACTTTTTTCTGGGATGGTATGCAGCCAGGGTTTTTTAATAAACTTCATGACATATTTCGAAAACAGCCTCCTAGTGGGCTTTTGTTCCCTGCTGTTTTATACAATGCACCAGGTGTATTGGTTTATGAAAGGCCTCCGACTCATAAATTTGTCGAGTATGCTAATGTTACAGTTGAACAAATAGACGAAGATTTTGAAAATTGCACTGTCTATAAGTTTAATCTTCCGTTACCATGGCAGCTTTATGTCGCTGAGTATGATCCTAAAACAATGTTGCTTTATAAAGTTCATATGTACTTTATGAATGAATCTTTTAAAACAACTAGTCAAATTATGTACTCTCCTCCTCTTCCAAACTTTTATGCTAACGGTGCTCTTTGCCGACCATATCTTGCTAACATGGAAGATATAGAGAGGTATGATAAAACACTTTCTGGGATAATGGCTGCTTCTTATGACTGGATATGGAATAGCGGGTTTAATCATGATTTAGCTGAAACCATAAATTCTGTTTACCGCAATCAAAAAACCAGTTTTTATGATCCAAATTATATGAGAAACATTCCAACTAAAAATTGGCATCGATATTGTCATCCTGTTGATTTGTTAAATATTTTAAGAAAATGGGAAGCATTTGATATCAGTAACATTTTGGATATAAAATGGGCTAATCTATCAGTTACAAATTTGTGGGAGTCTGAAATTGAGTGGTTTTATGAAAATGAACCAGATTATCCATTTGATGGGGATTGCGATGAATATGAAAGTTTAGAAGAATATTCAGAAAATATTCCTGAGCGCATTGAGCATATTCCGAAAAACTTTTCTATTATGATGCGCTCACTTTCCTTGAGTAATGAGCTTGTTCGCTATAATAGAAAAGATCTATCATTTTCCAATAGGTTTTCCATATACCATAAACTATCATCTTAGTTTTAAAATTTGATTCTTTACCTTGCATATGCTACTATATATACGTGTATAAAGTTTTAAAAAGGTATTAAAATGTCAAAAAAAAACACTGTTGAACCTATTTTTACTAGGTCTGATATCGCTATTATTTTAAATGTTTCTTCTCTTACTATCGCAAATAGAGAAAAAAATAAAAAATATCCAGAACCTAAAAGAGATATGAATAATTACAGAATTTATACTCTAAATGATATCTTTAATCTTCAGCTTATAACCTATAATCATATTGATCCTAAACCAGTAATCTCAATCCTTTACGATAAAGGATACAGGGATACTAAAGTTTTAGGTGAAATGATTGATTCTGTACTTTCTCGAAGGAATAACACTAATGTCTGACCAAGAAAATGCATATCCCAAAGAAACATCATTTGTTCAGCCTGTCTCTGAAAAGGTTTCAACTGATGTTATTCAAGAAATCAAATCTGGTATCTTCGGACTTTTTATGAACATGTATAACAACATGTCTGTCCGAGTTGGGCCAGCAGAGTCTATGAAATACTGCATACTTTATTTGCAGGAAATAATAGATCATTGTGAGAAAGCTCTTCTTAACAATGAACCAAATAACCAAAATAAATAACCGACTATTGGAGAAACTATGATAGACCCAAAGAATGTAATTACACTTACTGGCGGAGTTGTTTCCGATCCAGAACTTATTGCAGATAAAATTGCTAAATTTAGAATAGCAGTTGATTATGCTGGTTCAGAAAAGGGAAGCCAAAATAATTCTGGCTACTTTGATGTTACCTACTACCTTAAAGATGGCAACGATTTTGCCAGCAAAAACGCCAACTTTATACACTCGCAGATAACCAACAAGAATCTGAAGAAGGGTTCTCCAATTCAGATTGTTGGTCGTTTGGTTCAAGAGCGTTGGAAGCAAGATGACCAAAACCGCAGCAAGGTTGTAATTGTTGCTGAGTCGATTTCTTACGTTTTAACTGGTCAGAAGTCTGGTACTAAAACCTCTTCTGAAACCAACAACGCATCGGAAGCAAACTCAGTTCCAGACGAGTTCTAATCTGATATACTCTGGTATATATGATTTACCAGGATGAATTTAATGAAGAAGATCTTCAGAAAATAATTTCAGAAGCTCTTGATACAAATCAGAGTCCTGATTCTATTTTTCGTAAAGCCTCTTCTAAAACCTATCTTGGTTTTATGGAGACTGAGTTAATTGAAAATCTTCATAATAAACTTTCTGGAGCTGTTCCAGATTCTTTACTAACAGAAGTTTATAAAGAATTAAGAACAGACATTCTTTCTAGAAAAAATGGATTGTCTATCCTAGATCTGCATACTGCTACAAAAAACTGCAGAAAATGCGATCTAGGTGGATTAATTCCAGAACTTCCAAAATGGAATGTCACTAATCCAGATGTTGTTTTTATAGTTGAATCTCCGAGTATGTCTTCTGAAGCAGTTGAACTTCTTCTTAGGTCATTAAAATCTTCTGGTTTTGAATCCAGCAAGGTTTGTCTGACCTATGTCAACAGGTGCCCAGCCAAGAAAAAGTTCAGCGAAGCGGAGATAGCAAATTGTATTCCATATTTGCACTCGGAGATTCAACTATTTAACCCTAAACTTATCGTTCCTTTAGGTTTACTTCCACTTGTTTCATTACTTGGATGTGAAGCCAAAATAAAAGACTACAGAGGAAACATACTTTGGTTAGGTTACTGGCCGGTTTTACCGACCTATTCTCCAATGTACGCAATAAAATCTGGCAAGTCGCAAACGGATCAGTTTATAAGTGATATACAAACCGCACATACCTTTATAAATAAGGAAGATTTATCATGACACAAGATATTTGGAGTATGAAACGATTTGAGGATCTTACAGCTGAAGAGCTTCAAGACTTTAATGCTTTAGTTTTAAAAGACATTAAAGGAGAAGCCAATGCTATTGATCTTGAAATCTTAACAGCAAATGCCCATCTTTGGATGTTTCAATTGAGAATAATACGTAAAGATGTTGAATTTCAATTAGCTTCTCAGAAATCAAAAGACAAGATAAAGTCGATTGAAATGTCTGAAGTTGAAGATAAAACTGAAATGAAAGAATACGTTATTCGCCAAAATAAATGGAGAATGGGAGCTGTTAGATTTTTAACAGCAATAGAGCACCGTATGCTTTATGTAAAAATGATTATAAATAGTTTTGAAGAAAGCTACGAGATTGTTCCCTGATGTCATCTAATAATCTGTTAGAATCTTTATTGGACAATGAACCGTCTTTTGGCGCTGAATCGTCTTTTAATTTTTTAAGATTTTATCAGTTTTATTATGATTGGAATGTATACGATTCTAACACTTTTGGTTTTGAAAATGTTAATACTTTGGTTAACACTTTTATTTCCCTTCATGGTAGAGTAAATATTTCTTCAAAGGAAAACTCAAACCTTTCTATTTATTCAGCTCGACCGTTGGGTTTGTTCAAATATAAAATGAACGAACAAAATCAATGGAAAGAACTAGGATATCTCAATAAGCAGATCGGCTATTTGGTAGAAGGTGCTTATTGGAATAACGGTTTTTTTTATAGAGTGCTTGACAAAAATGTAATTATCGAATCAAAGTTATATATTGATGATAGAACATTGATATCATACTCTTATCCTGAAACGAAAAGAGTATCAGATTGTTAAAGCCTCTATAGTTAAAAGGATATAACGTGGGACTTCTAATCCCTTGTTCTAGGTTCGATTCCTAGTGGAGGCGCAAATGTATGTTAATAGTTTAACTAACAGTAACTACAAGAGTATTATAGACGGTTTACTTGCTGATAAAATTGTCTTACAAAGTGAATTAGAAAGTTTAAAATCTCTTCTTCATTATTGGAATTTAAAAAAAGATGTTATTATCGGCAAACGTGTTAAGCTTGTAAGTACAGAAGACGTATACACAAATCTCAAGCCCGGAGACATGGGTACTATTACGCATGTCGACGATGCTGGTACGATATTTGCTAACTGGGACAATGGATCTGGTTTAGGTTTAATTCCTGGTATTGATTTTTTTGAGGTTTTGGTATAAATGGCTAAACATGAAAAATATTTTGTTGATAGTTCTTTCATAGAACACATTTCTTGGGAAAGTAAAACCAAACAGTTAATTATAACTTTTGCTAGCGGTAGTATTTGGCTTTATGAAAATATTGCCAAGAAACACTACAATGCTCTTTGCAAAGCAAAATCAATTGGGGCTTATTTTAACAAAAACATAAGAAATACCTGTACAGGACAACCCATAGCTCGTGTTGGTAAATCTTCTGTTATTATTTACAGCAAAGGTGATGAAATTGTCGAGACGAAAAAAGAAGCGCAAGAACAGAAATAGCCGTTATGGCTGGGAGCGCTTATCTCACAATACTGTTATTATTCAAACTTGTTCTGTGGAAAAAGAAGAAATTAATGCAATAGCCATTTCTGTATTTGGTGGTTTAAACGTTTCTTCTAAAGATCTCTAAAAGCCTTAAAGGCGATATGTATATATATAATATATAGTCGCCAGAAAGCTTTTGTCTTTTTGGCTTTTGCGGAATTACATGCAAAAAGGTTCACATGCTGCTATACTATACCCGATACGCGGGTATAAGTTAATGGTAGACCAACATGTTTCCGACCTGTTTGTGGGAGTTCGATTCTCCCTACCCGCTCAAAGGATTTAGCATGCCGCAAAGATATGAAAAAATAAAGATAAGAATTCAACAACGAAGACAAGAGTGGCTTTCTAATAATGGTCCTTGTGCTCATTGCGGTACTTGGGACAAGTTAGAAGTTGATCATATTGATCCTTCTACAAAAGAATACGAAATAAATCGCATCTGGCAAAGGTCTCAAGAAATAAGAGATTATGAACTTGCTAAATGTCAGGTATTGTGCAATACTTGTCATATAGCTAAAAGTACCATTGAGCAAAAGGCTAAGAAGCCGGTAACCCATGGTTCTTATAAGTATTACAGAAGAGACAAATGCAGATGTAATGTTTGCGTTTCTGCTTACAGGAAAAGGCTTAAAATATATAGAGATAATAACAAAGATAGAATAAATATTTACGCTAAAAACTATTATCATAAAGTTAGGAAAAAAAACAATGGGAATGTATGACAACCTAGAAATTGATTACCCTATATCAATTCCGTCGTATATTCCCACAAAATATATTCCTTATATTAGAGCTTCTTTTAATCGAAATGGTTTTCAAACCAAAGATTTAGAGCAGATTTTTAATTCATACTTTATTGATCAGTCTGGGCATTTATATGAAAGAATCCGGAAGATCTTGGCTTGACTCTGATAAGCTTGATTTAGAGTTTAAAGTTAATCATCACGGAATCATTAACGTTTGTACAGTTGTGTATTTTACAGATGATGTTTGTTGGGAAGAAAACGCTAAAAGCTTATTTATAGAATTAGCGTTGAAGTTTACTGATGGTTTACTTGTCGATGTAAAGTGGTTGCGACCTACTGAAAACGACATTAATTCTTTATTGTAAACACTGATAATTCTTAAAATCTGGCTTCAAAGTTGATATTTTCTTTTTTGCCTATTATTATATACCTTGAGTAAATATTGGAATTAGCCAAAAGTGAGACAAGGATGAAAGAAACACTTGAATGCACGCAGTGCGATAAAAAATGGGAGCGTCAAAAAGCGCGTGGACGTAAACCAATTGTTTGTCCAGAATGTGCAGAAGTAAACGCCCAAGAAGAAGCTAGTCAAAAAACCAGCTCTTATGTTTCATCACAAGAAGACAAAGAACAGATAGCTTATACTTATCCTCCAGTAAGTTATTGGATGTGCCAAAATTGTGATCAAACAATTTCTGTCCACGTCGGATTAAATCACATTCCAATTCACCCTTGCAGATTGAAAAGAAATCAATATATTGCGTTTACGCAAACAACCCGGAAAGAACTTAAAGAAATTGCAGTTTAAAGGCAATTAGTTAGTTCAGAAATTAATTTAATATTGTTATCTCTATTTTAAATTAAAACCCATAACTTTAAAAGGAGAAACAATGAAACAGGCAAGTAGTATTATTAAAAATATTATTGAATTTGTCAAAAAGATTTGGCCTTCAATAAAAATAGTTATTAAAACAGTTGCACCAATCATCTGATTTTAGTGCTATACTAGATCATAGATATGACTACAATAATTGCTGTTCAGGGAGATGGTTTTTGTGTTGTTGGAGTAGACAGCCGTATATCTACTTTCGAAGATAGCGGATATGCTGCTCAAATTATGACCTTAAGGGAAGGCACTACTAAAGTTGCCAGCAATGGAAAATACCTTTTGGGTGTAGCTGGAGATGTTCGTGCAATAAACATACTGCACCATGTATTCCAGCCACCGCCACCACCAATAAATACAGTAGGTAAAAAACTAGATGAATTTATGACGGCTAAGTTTATTCCGGCACTGCGTGAGTGTTTTGAGCAGCAGGGCTATGCTTCGCCGGAAAGCAACGAAGAGAAGCGACACATTGCAGAACACGATTCAACTGTTCTTGTAGCGGTTAATGGATGTGTTTATGTAATAGATGGAGATTATTCTTGGGCTTCTGATGCAACGGGTATTTACGCTTTAGGCAGTGGCGGAGCTTACGCATTGGGTGCAATGCAAGCTTCTTTCGGGTCCAAACGCAAGATGACAATACCCCTAGCTAAGGCGCTGTGCTTAAAGGCTTTAAATATAGCGTCAAGATTTGATCCACATACTGGAGCACCATTTTATTGGTTTGTTCAAGAAACAAACAAAGCACAAAAGCGTTTGGGTCGACCACCATCAAAGAAGACTAAAAAGAAACTAGCAAAAAAGTAATTGGGAAATTATAAAAAAAATTTTATATATTTCTTAAAGTTTAGCGTTTAATTTAAAATTCCTATATAGGTAAAAAATGGAAAAAATTTTAGAAGCCAGTTTTCCTTTTTGAAAAAAGTTATAAATTCCAAATTAAGTATATGGATTATATCTTTTGCTTCTATTAAAGTTTAGGCTTGGCCAACTAAAGTTTGCTCTCATACCAGCGCGAGCTGAAACAGATTGTGGTGTAACAATTGATCCTAAGCCAATCGGTTCTCTTTTTTGCAGGCCTCTTATGGGCACCTTGGCCTGACGCATACCAGGCCCCCTGGTACCAGGTTCAATGGCTCTTGGGGCAGAAACTGTTGCTCTTTGAAACTGATTTTTTCTAAACTTTCCAGAACGAACAACGCCTGGCTGCCTAAGCCCAGGATCATTTAAGCCACCATGTCTTATTGGGTCTCTCATATCTGTATATAGTAACGGTTACTATAGTAGATTATGGCGTTATTTTCTCGTTCTGGCAAAAGCACATCTGTTAATAATTTTATATTGCGTCAAACTCGAGGCGCAATGCAGGCAGTACCCGAAGATAAGCTTGCAGAGGGCCTTAGAACAATAAATGAAAATTTACGAGTTGCTGGCATAGAATCTCTTCATGTTGATTTTACCGATGAAACGGGAAATCGAATAGGTCGTAGAGCTTATGGTTCGACAGTGTCTGCTAGGACTTCAATGTTCACAGCTCCTGCCGAAACCTTAGAAAAAGCTCGGAATAGAAAACATCGGTGAGCTTTTTGCATTTCACAAATCGTATAAAATAGGTAGCCCAGAACACAAGCAGCTTTTAAAAACTTTAAGAAAAGAAAAAATAGGAAGATCAGCGATGCGTCAAGCAAAACGCTCCAGTAGTTTTATTTTTATGGATCCAAAAAGAATAGTAAAAAGTTTAGAGGATCCGCTTAACGCATTGAAAAACACAAAAACAATGTACCACGAAATTGGTCACAGTTTATCCAAGTATGCTGGATTAGGGAAAAATCCATACCGCCAAGCAGCAAAAGACGTTATAGAAAACATTAAAAATACAACTGGAGATGTTAGTAGTCTTTTTGAAAGATCTACGGTTATTAACGATTTGGGAAATGTAGATGAGATACCTTCTCTTTTAGATGATTTTAAAACACAGCACATAGCGTATATGAAGGGGCAAGCTTTTGAGGAAGCAAGAGCGGAAGGATTTAGTCATCAAATTTTATCAAGAACAGTTGACCCGCAAAATCCAGGTAAAACGCTTATGGACAGACAATTTTCAATGGTAAAAAAAGCATCCATAAATGCCAAAAATGAAGTTATAGCTACACGGAAGACAAATTACTTCAGATTTCATACCATCAGAAATGATAAATATAGGAGTTTCTTACTCAAAAGTTTATGGTGATGCATATGATTCTCCAGTTAGATCTTTTATGAAACCTTGGACAAAATATGAAGGTGATACACTTCGTGATCTAATGAAAACTCTAACTGACAAATATGGAAATGATGTTATGAACAATCCTATGGTTAAAGATTTTTTTAAGTCCACCATGATAGAAGGAAGAACTCAAGCTCATAAATCTTTAATAGAATCTATAGATTCGCCATTTATTGACAGAATGCGGAGCAGAATTTGGTGTCTCTGGAAAAGAAGCTTTTATTGGAGAAAGTGTCGATTGGTTATCTGAAATAAGTAAAGCGGGATACTTAAATCAAGAAGCAGTTGACTATTATAGTAGAGAAATGGGAGAAGTTTTAGGAAAACTTGCTCCGATATCTACAGAAATAAATAGAGCTGGTGAAATGGCAGCGCACGCTGCTATGGCCGCAGACAGTGTTTTGCCGGCTTTGTCTGATGACGCAGCAGTTGCTGCCACTGCGGTTGTTTCCTCTGGAGAAGCGTTTATTTCCGGAACAAGGGCCATAAGAATGGGTGCTGATAAAATATCGTCTGCTGCTGTCGCAGGCGCAGGAAGAAGCTCTACTGCCTCAAAAATTATTTCAGGTATGAAGACAGCTATGAAAGTAACTGGAGTAGTAAAATAAATTATGGATACAACTGGTAAGAAAAGAATAGTTTATCACGGATCACCAACTGCAGGACTATCTTCAATAGATCCTAATGTTTCTTCAGTTGAAAATGCCAATTCTATTCCAAAGGTTTGGGCATTTGATGCAGACATAGCTTCTCCCGAAATGGCTGTGGATAAACTGACTCCGTACACAATTGCCAAAGGTGTTGGTGGTCAAATACCAGAAGGGGGTTCGGTTGGGTCAATATACATAGGAGAAGCGGAAGATCTGGTAAATGTCGCAGCGGCGAGCGTTGGGTCGCCAATAGCTTCTACGCAAAAACCAGTCAAAGTTTTAGAAGAAATTTCATTAAAGGGAAGAACCCCAGAAGAAGTAATACAAGCACTGAACGAAGCCATGGGAAGAGTAACTGCAAAAACTGCACAACAAGCTGTAATTAGCAGTAAGCCAAATAAACTATCTAAGGAAGAATTTGCATTAGCTACGCAACAAAGAAAGCAAGCAGCTATAGATGCCGCTAATGCAAAAAAGGTTTCTAAACAAAATCCAGTTAAAGTTGGAAAAACAGCTGAACAAGTCAGCACTAGAGTTGGCAGGACGCAAAAGAAAAGCGTGATACAAAACGCAAGAATGCTTTCTGAAATACCTGATGATATTCCCGCTGGATTAACACCAGAAGAAAGAGCTGAAGTTTACTATCAAATGCCTGAATCTAAAAGACCATTATTATCTTCTCTGCCACAAGAAGATATAGACGCTATAAAAATGAGAGCTCATGAACTAGATAGTCTTGATGCGGAATCAGCTGCTTATCAAAACAGACTACTTGAAAAAAGAAAAAAATTAGCTGAAGCCAGAGCAAGAGGACGAGCTAAACCAAAGAGAAAACAAGACAAAACAACTAGTCGACCCAGCGCTAATACATCCAACATGACACCGGAGCAGAGAAAACAAGCAGCAATTCAAAGAGGTAGAGCTACTCAACCAAGTCAACAGGCCAGCTCGCCAAAAATGACTCCAGAAGAAAGAAAACAAGCAGCTATTAATAGAGGTAAAAAAACTCCGAAAGATATGCTTGAAGCCGCAAAAGCCAGAGGATCTGCAATTAGCGGGGATATTGTAGAAACTGGAGTTGATGAGTTCGGAAATCCGGTAATCATTGGAGATATTTCTGGAGGTGCAGCTGACTTTATAGATAACAGCCGGAGCCTCTATGGGCTTGATCGATGATGCGTTCATGGATGCATTTGATAACTCAGTTTCCACTAGCGAGGCACCGATAAGCGCAGCAGTTAGGAACGCCGCGCAAACTGGAAAGCGTGCAGCAGCACGTGTAGCTAAATCAGGAGCTGTAAAATCAGCAAGTAGGTCGGCTCAGGCTGCACAAGTTGCTCAGTCAGTAATTCCAGGGGCACAGAAAGCCAATGATCTAAGACTAAAGGCTCTGGGTTTAACTCTTGGCGGGATTGCCGCCGGGTATTCATACGGAAGAAGTCGAAGAAGAAAATACTAGATCTTTTTTTGCCCACGTAACATCATCTACATAAAAAGATGAAATTGATTCTTTTTTAGAAGAAATAAAATCTGTTGTAAAAACAACCCTATCTATTTGATAGTGCTTTATTTTTTGCATGCACCAAGCACATGGTTTAGATATTGCGTATTTATTATAGCTATTTAATCTGGCTATATACAAAGTGGCGCCAGTTGTTTCGGATGCTATACCCATCGCAGCTATTTCTGCGTGAGTTGAAAATCTGTTGGGCGGTGTTTTGGGCGAAACCCTGGTAATATTTGGTGAGCCACCCAATACACGACCGGATTTAACCACCAAGGCGCCAACTCTAAACCTGTTGTCAGAAGTTTTTGCTATTTTTGAAGCAGCAGATATAAACGAAGCGTCTTTGTTTGAAATAGAATAATCGTTTACAAAAGTATAGTCCTCATACGGGTCATGGACTTTTTTAAAAAAGCTTTTGACAGTCATAATTAAGATCTGATTATAGCACTCGACTTGCAAATGAACAACCCGAATGGTACTATATATTAAAACAAAAAGAGGACTTATGACTAATTATTGGCTTTCAAATGTAAAATATCAAGTTTACAAAATGGACGAAATAAGTAAAAAGAATAAACCAAAGGGTAAAATGGATCATACCATGGACATGTCCAAGGTAAAGATGTCTGCAGCCGAAAGAGAATTTGCAAACGCGCTGTTGGCAATTGCCCAAAAGTATGGGAAGCTTTCCGACAACGACGGCAACGGGATATGGGTTGGCTATGTTCCAGAAGAAGAAAACGATAATTACGAAATTGGCGTACGCTGTGAAAACTGTGTTTTACACGAGTCAGATTCTGTTTGTAAAATAATAAAACAAAAAATCGAGCCGGGCGGCTACTGTAGACTAGCTGCAATTCCGGATGGTGTTGTCGGAATGCAGAACGAAGAACCGGAAGATGACGAAGACGACATGGATGAAGAACCAGAAGACGAGTAGTTTTGTGAAAAATTCAAACCATAATTATAAAAAAAAAATTCAAGCTTATGAAAAAAGCATACAGGAATTAAACAAAGAATATAATTTACCATACTACGATGATATTCGTAATTACATAGTTGTCCCAGCACCAAAAGAAGCTTGGTTATTTTATAATATATTTGAAAAAATAAAAAGTTTCTTTAAAATGATGTCTGTTCAAACTAAAAGATTTGCGACTAAAAAATACTGGAGTAAAGTAAATATTATTGAAGCAATCTCTTTTGCTACTAAGATATCAATTATTTTTCCCGGTTTGTTGTTCGGTAAACAGTGGTGGTGGCTTTATGTTTTTGCACTAGTGTCTAGCGCTGCCCTGGTGGCTACATCGACAATCAAAACTCTTCCTACTATCATTTGGTTTAATATAATTTGGATTATTCTTGCGACTCTGTCGATAGCAAAGCACTTTGTTTAAGACGAAAATATGTACTGATGCATCTTTATAGGGGAATAAAAAATAAAGTTTTACCCCAGTTACTATACGTAGTATAATATATATTATAAAAAATAGGAGAAATATTTATGGAAAATCTTATTGAAATATCATCTGAGCTCATCGAAAAAGAGAAACAAGTACGTGCTCAGGAAATAATTTTACCAGTGTCAATTTATGATATAAAAATAAGTTCAGCTGACGGTAAAAAGAACGATATTTTAGCTGGGCAGAAGGGTAAGGTTACCCTATTGTTTAATGTTGCTGCTGGATGCGGCAACATCCCCCGGCATGGAAATCTTGAAACGCTAAATCAGCTTTATAAAGATAATCCCGACTTTTCCATAATTGCTGTTGTGGTTGATGACTTTACATGCCATGGATATCCGGAGTTTCAAAAGGGATTAAAAAATTATATAGAAGAAAACAATCTTCAATTAACCCCTGGAGAAGTTGCGCAAGACTACGCAGAAAAAAATTTTGGAACAACATTTGAATTTACGGAATTGACTAACGGAAGACACGATAAGCATAGATACGACAATGACTATGCACCTGGCTCTGTCAAAGAGCAAGATCAGCACCCGCTTTGGGCGTATCTAACCGGCGCATACGCAGCCGATCTTCAGGATTCTGGAGTACCATTTCATAACGAAGAAGTACCGTGGTCTGATGTCCCTAAAGTAGATACTGATAATAAAAATGTTTTTTATCCAATAACTGGAAACTTTACAAAATTTTTAATTGATAAAACCGGAACAAAAGTAAAGCGATACGCTAATGGTTTTATGCTCGGAGAAAGAAACATCTTTGGTGAAACATTTTCCTGGTTTCCAGAAAAGTATACTGAAGATGGCAGAAGAGACCACAACCCTATTACAGAAAACAGGGAAGATTTCCCACACGGTGGCCCTTATCCCACACCACTTCAGCGTCTTGGTATAGATGTCTCAATAGACATTTTAAGAAGGGATATAGAAGAGTACCTTTCGGAATAGAGAAATAATATGTCGATAACATCAAATGACAACCGCTATGCTGCCTCCTTCCCAGAAATAAATGATGAGACTATTGAAGAAATATCTAAATTAAATGTTAGGAATCTGGGAGGTGGCGTAATTGTTTTTGAAAACGCCCTTAATATAACTAAAGAATCTTTAGAAAAAATATCTAAATGGATAGACAAAAACGCCCAAGAAGCGCATGAACAAAGGTGGACATAT
>Ga0129333_10000825_pt1 | contig 27235 bp, 34 predicted proteins | sample CPB6_08_DNA_FD_94474 | JGI IMG/M metagenome (GOLD analysis project Ga0129333, IMG submission 94474) | Freshwater to marine salinity gradient microbial communities from Chesapeake Bay, USA - CPBay_Sum_0.6_0.8_DNA | ecosystem: Environmental > Aquatic > Marine > Coastal | place: USA: Chesapeake... | reverse complement strand
TGGTAGACCCAGATTGTGGAAAAAAACAGATTCAAGTTTTAACCGAAGCAGAGTATAATAGTGTAGCAACTCCTTATTTTGCTGCTCAGACACTATACTCTGAAGCAATGGAGGCAAGACAACAAGGCGACGAGGCAACTGCTTCAACAAAAGAGTCTGAAGCACAGACAAAAATTGATGAGGCAACTATTGCTATTCGTGCTCTCTGACTTGACACCTAATCCAAAGTCCTTTATAATATCCAAGTCTTCAACATCCTTGTAACTTTGGGATTGAAGACTCTCTTCAGTGGTGTGGAGAGGTAAGTTGGTGATATAATAAGGAGGGATAATACCCTCCTTTTTTCTTATATAAATTATTGTAAATCTTAATAATCTCTTATGAATTTTACCGTATATTCTAAAGACAATTGCCCTTTTTGCTATAAAGTCAAACAAGTATTAGAGTTGACAGGAAGCAACTTTGTGGTTTATAATCTTGATGAGCACTTTACTAAAGATGAGTTTTATGCTGAGTTTGGTGAAGGATCTACATTCCCTCAAGTCATTTGTGACGATCAAAAACTTGGTGGATGTAATGATACAGTCAAATATCTAAAAGAAAAACAAATTGTCTGATAGTAACATAAATAACTCTGACCACAGAAATCGTGGCGTTGATCTTATTCTTAATGGAGGAAAAAGAAAGCAGACTCAACCATTCCATCTCATTTTTGAGAAGATAGTTTGCTTTCTGAATCGGGAAGTAACTATCTATTTTGAATTTTCCTTAAAGTCAAGGAAGAAAAAAGTAGTTTCCCGGAGAAAAAGAAATGTTAGCAGTTAGTTTAGTTCTAGGTTCCTTTCTAACCATATTGTTTCTTATAGTGGGACTTGTAACAGGTTGGGTTGCCCGTGAATATATGATGACTCATCAAGAAGGTCCAAAGCAAATAGCATATCATCCTGAGTTTTATAACAAAGACGGCGATCTAATTGACGAAGAGATTGTATCCGTTAGATTTGAGGAAGGATACTTTGATGATTATGAAGTAGAAGATGTGGAAGATGAAGAATAATATCAAAATAAATACCACTAATAGTATTCAATATCTTGTAAAACTATGACCACGACAACAAAAGCAAAGACTATTACAAAAAAGACTACAACGAAACCAAAAGTTGTAAAAGAAACACCAATTCCAGATCTACCTGCAAATCCTTTTGTTTTTGAGATTCTGAATATTGTTGTAAAGCAAAGAACTAATGCTAAAAAAATTGAAGCATTAAAAAAATTTGAACATCCTTCACTTAAAGCACTGTTCATTTGGAATTTTGATGAATCAGTAATTTCTGTTCTCCCTCCTGGAGATGTACCATATGCTGCTGTTGATGAGATGGACTCATTCAAGGGAACTCTGAGTGAAAAAATTTCTGATGCTGTAGAAAAAATGGGAGAACTTGGTTCAAATTCATTGGGATCTCAAGACCAAGGAAGGTCTTCAATTCGTAAAGAATATGAAAAGTTTTATAATTTCGTAAAAGGTGGGAATGATGGTTTGAGTTCTCTTCGTAGAGAAACGATGTTCATTAATGTTCTTCAAGGACTTCACCCACTTGAAGCAGAAATTCTTATTCTTACTAAAGATAAGCAACTCCAAACCAAATATAAGATTACAAAAGAAGTTGTTTCTGAGGCATATCCTGATATTCAATGGGGAGGTCGTTCATGAGTAAACTTGGTGATGTAATTGAAAGAGCACAAAATACAGAAAAGCATATGGACTCCTGGACATCTGTAGAAAAAGAAAATTGTAAATCGCGATATGGTTGTGAAATTCTGATTCAAGGTGGGTCCTATGCCGAAGTCTGTACGAAAGATGCTCCTATTGATGCTTATATTATAAAGTATATACTTGATGATAAGATTTGCTTTGACCTCACTCGTGGTGGAAGAATCAAATTGTTTGATATGTATTGGGATAAGTTTCGTGAGAATCTAAAGAGCATTGACTTTGGATATGGAAGAGTCAATCCTAAACTTTGGGGTTATAAGTCACCAGAAAAGAAAAAGCGAAAGTAATTTACCGGATGCTGGGAAAAAATCCCGGCAATTTTTTTGACTCTTAAGATTTTATAAAATTGTAACAAAAGTTACATTGGGCATTGCTAAATATTAATACAGGGTCTATAATGACCTTACGTTCATCTGGAAAACCAGACGGAAGTAAGCCGACGCGGAACGGATCCGTTCATTCGGTATTCGCAAATACCGAACGCAAACGCCGACTGAAGGAACGCTCTTTAACCTAAAAAACTAAGGAGAAAACCAATGAGTCGTGTAGTTTATCGTGGCGTAGAATACGATACTGAAAAGCGTATTCAATACCAACAACAAATGATGCAGCAACCTCAACAATACAATGAGACCTATCGTGGGGTCAAGTTTGTAAAAGAGGGGCACAAGTGATGAAAAAACTCAATGTGCTTCAACTCATCAAAGAGCAAAAGCAAAAAGAGAATCGTCGTCATCAGGCACTGCTTGTAAACGCAGGAGCAAAGTAATGGCGCAAATTATAGTCTCATCTACCGCAGCAATTGCGTTAGTCACTATATGTTTATCAATGTATATTCAGTGGTTAGATAAATGAGACAAGGGAGGGATTGATTCCCTCCTTTTTTTATGTTAAAATGTTGGGAGAGAAAGTGGTATCTCATGGACAAAGAAAAACTAAAACTCATAGTCCGTAATCTTGAACTATTGGTTGATTCTCTAAAGGCAGAAATCTATTCTGATGTTTCTGCGTATTCTTATACTGAACCAGAAGTTAGGAAAAGACCAATTTTAGATTATGACGAAATATTTGAGGATTCTGATTTAGATGACTGAGACGACAAGAGCAAAGAAACTTGTAAAACTTCTTGAAAGGTTGATTAAACAAGATCACCTTTATACGGACGATAAAATCAAAGAAATGAAAGAACAACTTCGTGCCGTAAAAGAAGAAATCGCGCAATTAGAAGCACAAACATCAAAAGGATTTGGAAAGAAATGAAACCAATTAAAGCAAAAGATCTTCTTGAACTTGATAATCGTTTACAGGTAGTCAAACTTCAATGCTACCCAATTCCAGAACAAGTAATCTGGCAAGCAGGTAAGGGTGACTATTCTGAAGTTCCTATTCATGAAGTTAAAGTTCCATCACCAACAGAATGTGGTGAATGGATTGTTGAACAACTTTTAGCAAATGAACGAGGGCATTGGGGTCCGATTGAACATCCCGGGATTACCTTTTCAGTTTCTGGATTTGTTCATAATGTAATTGTTCAGGCAAGAACTCATCGTATTGGAACTTCTTGGGATGTTCAATCGCAACGATATACTGGAAAAAGAGTTGTGAAGGTTGCTAATCGTGAACTTGATGTTGAAGAAGTCTTCTATGTGCGCCCTGAGGGTTTCTATACCAACCGTAAAGGTAAAAAGTATGAATGGACCCAAGAGCATCGTCAACGCAAGTTAGAGCGCATTCTGAGTGAGTGTGGGGAGTATGCCAAGTATTATGTGGAAGGTATGTGTGAAGAGCATATTCGTGATTATCTCCCCCAGGCAATTCGTCAGAACTTTGTAGTTTCTTTCAATCTACGTTCTGTTCTTCACTTTATGGATCTTCGTTCTAAACTTGATGCTCAGATTGAAATTCAAGCACTTTGTGACGCGATGGTTCCAGAACTTCAAAAATGGGCACCTAATGTTTGGAAGTATTATGAAGAAAAAAGATTACATCGTGCTCGTTTAAGTCCTTAATTAACATAAATAGTGGTAGAATAAACCTGTCATACTATGGTTTCACATTATATTTACAAAATAACAAATATTCTTAATGAGCAAATTTATATTGGCAAATCTAAAAAACCAAAGGTAAGATGGAGACAACATAAATCCCATTCAAAAGTAAGAAATACAAAATTATATTATGCTATGAGAAAGTATGGCATTGAAAATTTTGTATTTGAAATTATAGAAGAATGTCTTGAAAATAAAGTAAATGAAAGAGAAATGTATTATGTTTCTCTTTTGAAACCATACTATAATATGACTGATGGTGGTGATGGTGGTGGATTTCTCAATAAAAAACATGGAGATAAATGGAAACAAGCAGTCAAACAAAGTAATTCTAAAAAAGTTGCTTGTTATGATTTAGATGGAAATTTAATCAATGTTTATGAAAGTTGTAGAGATGCTTCTTATGATGTTTTTGGTACAGATTGTAGAGGTATAAGTGCTGTAACACGAGGAGAATATCAAACTTATGGGGGATTTCAGTGGAAAAGTTTTGAAAGTCAACCATTATCAAAAATACCACCATATAAAAGAACTTCTCATAATGTTAGAAAAGTAGCAAAATATGATGTTGATGAAAATTTAATTGAAATATATGATAGTATGACTATTGCTGCAGAAAAAAATAATGCATCAACTGCAAAAATAACTTTGGTATGTCAAAACAAAAGAAAAAAACATAAAGGATATATTTGGAAGTATGTGATATAATGAAATGACTCTAAATAAATTATCTTGAATTCGTAACTTTATGCCCGTATATCCTGTAGTCAATAAAACCACTGGCGAACAGAAAGAAGTGGAAATGAGTATCCACGACTGGGACCAGTGGAAATCTGATAACCCTGAATGGATCCGTGATTGGTCCGATCCATCAACTTGCCCCTCTCCAGGTGAGACGGGGGAGTGGCGTGACAAACTGATTAATAAGCACCCCTCATGGAACGAAGTACTAAACAAGGCAAGTAAAGCACCAAAGTCAACTGTAAAAAAACTCTAATATGGCAAGAAGAAAAAGAGCAGAGCAACCAATCGGGGTTGGTCTTACTACTCGTCAAATGAAGCGCAAAAAACCACTGAGTTCAGAATATCTTGTAGATATTGAACCACTTACTGATAATCAAAGAAAGTTATTTGATTCTTATAAAGACCAAAAGCACATTGTTGCTTATGGTTGTGCTGGCACCGGCAAAACTTTTTGTCTATTGTATAATGCTTTAAAAGAAGTCTTAGATGAAAGAAGTCCTTACGAAAAAGTTTATATTGTTCGATCACTAGTCCCTACTAGAGAAATTGGATTCTTGCCAGGAAGTCATGATGATAAGGCAGATATTTACCAGATTCCTTATAAGAATATGGTGAAGTATATGTTTCAGATGCCTTCAGATGCTGACTTTGAAATGCTTTATGGAAATCTGAAGTCACAAGAAACGATTAAGTTTTGGTCTACCTCTTTTATTCGTGGTGTTACATTAGATAATTGTATTATTATTGTTGATGAATTTGCTAATCTTAATTTCCATGAATTAGATTCTATTATCACCCGTGTTGGTGAAAATTGTAAAATTATGTTTTCTGGTGACGCAACACAATCTGATTTAATTAAAACAAATGAAAGAAATGGTATTGTAGACTTTATGGCAGTCTTGCGTAAAATGCCTTCGTTTGATATAATTGAATTTGGTGTAGATGATATTGTTCGTTCTGGTTTGGTTCGTCAATATCTTGTAGCAAAAATGGAGGCAGGTTTTTGACATTTAATCATGTTGATTTGGATTTACCCCAACTTGAGAGAGAAACGATTGATGGGGTAAGATATTATAAAGTTCCTGATAATGATGAGTTAATTAAACTTGTTTCTATCACTTCTGTTATTAGTCACATCAATAGAGAAAAATTTATAGGGTGGCGTAAAAAAGTAGGTGAAGAGCAAGCAAATAAAATTACAAAAAGAGCAACAAGTAGAGGAACAGACACTCATTCGTTGATAGAAAGTTATTTGTTAAATGAAACTTTACCTTCTGTTCAACCAATTTCAGAATATCTATTTAAAATTGCTAAGGCAACATTAAATAGAATAAACAACATACATTGTCTTGAAAGTTCATTACACAGTAAAATATTGGGAGTTGCTGGAACTGTTGATACAATAGCAGAATTTGATAAAGAATTATCTGTAATTGATTATAAAACATCAAAAGAACCAAAACCAATTGAGTGGATAGAAGGTTATTTCGTCCAAGCAATGTTTTATGCTATGGCATTTTATGAAATGACAGGTATAATGGTTAAAAAACTTGTAATTATTATGACTTGCGAAAATGGGGAATGTGTTGTTTATGAAGAAAGAAATTTGAAAAAATATATGAAACTTGTCGTAAAATACATCAAAGAATTTGTAAATGATAAATTAGTGGAGATTGCTAAATAAAAGTGCCTGTCTGGGTCGCACTTTTCAGGTGGGGAGTTTTATGCTCCCCTTATAGATACTAATGCGACCCTGATAGAGAAAAATGAATTATCTAAAACATTATTGTAACCTCATAAGAAAGGCAGAAAACAGAACTCCTCCTGAAGGTTATACAGAAAAACATCATACATTTCCAAAAAGTATCTTTGGAAAAAATGATAGAGTTGTTGTACTTACGGCAAGAGAACATTATATAGCACACGCATTATTAGAGAGAATTTATATAAAAAGATATGGATTAGAAGATTGGAAATCTATTAAAATGAATAAAGCACATATTTTGATGTCTGCTGATAAGTATAGGAATGGAAGATATTGTAATTCTAGATTATTTGAAAGTGCTATTATAAGAAGTAAAATTTTTTATAGAGGCAAAAATCATTTTAATTATGGTAAAAAACGACCAGATGCTTCGATCAGACTAAAAAGTGGAGAAAGTCACTTAAAAAATAAAGATGTTGTAGAAAAAAGAAATAAATCATTAAAAAAACTTGGTGAAAACCATCCATCTAAAAGACAATCACACCGAAATATGATGAGAAATATGTGGATAAATAATAATCCAATGAAAAATCCAACAACACTTGAAAAAAGAAGTGGTAAAAATCATTACTTATTTAATGTAATTGGCGATAAACATCCTCTTTATGGTAGGGTTAGACCAGAAAGTGAAAAGGAAAAAATTTCAAATTCAAAATGTAAAAATGATTATAAAATTGTAAATCCTAGTGGAGAAATTTTTTATACTAAAAATTTAACAAAATTTTGTAAAGAACATAATTTACATCCAAGTGCGATGTCTAATGTTGTAAATAAAAAAGCAAAACACCATAAAAAGTGGAAGGTTGAAAAAATTTAAAATTAATGATAAAATTGTTATAAGTTTTGGTGTAAAAATGTTATTAAATTTTTTTAATTTGGAAACAAATAGTCCAGAAGAGAACAAAAAATTAATGGAAAATAAAATAGATAAAGAATTGGAAAAAGTTATAGAAAATAAGTTTCTTACACCTTCCAAGTTTGCGTTAGAAATAGAAAATATTGTAATCTGTCAAAAATGTAATTACATTGATGCTATAGTTTTATTTTGTGAGGAAAATAATCTTGAGGTAGACTCAGTAACGAAACTTGTTTCTAAACCACTTAAAGAAAGACTAAAGTGGGACGCAATTCGTCTCAACTTTATGAAGAAAACATCTAGAGCAAAACTACCACTATGATTTCTCGTGATGAATTAATGCACCATCGTCTTCAAGCGTGGTTGCGTGAAAATAAATCTAATGACTTAGAGTATCTTGGATATTATCAAGATACTTTTGGTCTCAATCAACATTGGTATCGTATTGGTGAACACCAAGTCACAGTTGATTGTATTGAAGATATTGAATTTGTTGGATTTGTAGATGCTGAAAGTGACACCATTTGAAACCTATCAACATTATTTGTCTTTAAAAAATCATTTCACAAACCCCAAATACGACTTCTTTAAATATGGTGCGAAGACCCGTGCCAGTATGACTTCGTTTAACAAACGAAAAGACAAATACTGGTTCGAAAAGACTTCGAGAAAGTATAATGATAAAGAAGTCGTAGATTTTCTTGTATCAAACTTTGTAGCAGCAGATAACCCACAAAATCTATGGATTGGTTCCTTAATAAATGGCGGAGAACAAGTTTATTTGGACTGGAAAAAACGACAACAGAGTTTGACCTACTTATTCAAAGAGCAAAGCAACGAATTATTCTCGGAGATCAAATTAGAGGATGCTTTGAATTGTTCCAAAGGACACCCAACAATCCTCAAAAAGTTTCTAAGCGGGCAGTTGTCGCTAGAAACCTTAACAATCTACGAAAAAATATTCCATTTCTCAAAAGACTTTGATAAAAAACTTGTGGATCCTGTGTGGGAAACCGTAAGTTTGAAAATTTCTAAGTATTCTCCTTTTCTAAATACTGACATATTCCAGTTTAAAAAGATTTTGCGGGACATCATCAATGAGTAACTTTTTTGATTCTGATATTATTCAAGAAGAACTGAAAGAAATCAATCAGTTACAAGAAAGTATTTACGGAAGTATTCTTACTTTTGGTATGATGGACCGTGAAACTAAACTGGAACACATTGAAAAACTTGAAATCTTGCTTGAAAAGCAAAGAGTGATGTATACTAGATTGTCTCTTTCTGACGACCCACAAGCAGTTGAAATGAAAGAGAATCTACGCAAATCAGTCGCGCTGATGGGATTCTCACCAGATACTGATATGCAAGTCTTATTCAATAGTATGACCAAAACAATCAAATCCCTCAAACAATACATTGACGGTTGAGGGAATCCTTGCTATACTATCCAAGTAATCCAACGAATCCAATTTATCCGAGGTATCCAAATGGGTTTTTCCGACCTTAAAAAACAGTCTAAACTTGGCTCTCTCACCGCAAAACTGGTGAAAGAAGTCGAAAAAATGAATACTAATAGCACAGGTTCTTCTGATGACCGTGTATGGAAACTTGATTGCGACAAGAGTGGCAATGGTTATGCCGTAATCCGTTTCCTTCCTGCTCCTGACGGTGAAGATCTACCATTTGTAAAAATTTATAGTCACGCATTCCAAGGTCCTGGGGGGTGGATTCTGGATGGATGCCTCACCACTCTGAATCAAAAGTGCCCTGTGTGTGAGCACAACTCCACTCTGTGGAATAACGGCACTGATGCTGGTAAAGAAGTTGCTCGTAAGCAGAAACGCAAACTGACTTATGTTTCTAACATCTATGTGGTGAAGGACCCTGCCAATCCTGAAAACGAAGGCAAAGTCTTCCTCTTTAAGTATGGTAAGAAGATCTTTGACAAACTCACCGAAGCAATGCAACCTGAGTTTGAAGATGAGACTCCAATTGATCCGTTTGACTTCTGGCAGGGTGCAAACTTCAAACTGAAGGCAAAGAATGTTGCTGGTTATCGTAATTATGATTCCAGTGAGTTTGCCCGTCCTGATGCTCTGTTGGACGATGATGATGCTCTGGAAGCAATCTGGAAGAAGCAGTATTCTCTTGCCGAGTTTGTTTCTCCAGACCAATTCAAGACTTATGAAGAACTGAAGGCACGTCTTCACTCTGTGCTTGGTTCTAAGGCACCTGTAAGTCTTGATGAGGAAGTTGAAGAGGAAGAAGGTTATCGTGGTCCTGCGAAGGAACTTGATGATGATCTTCGTTCTGAATTGAATAGTCTTCAACCCACCCGTCGTGCTTCGGCACCTGTGGAGGATGATGAGGACGATGAAGATTCTACTTTGTCATATTTCGCAAAATTGGCGGAATAAATAATAGTGCTCTAATGAGTTCGCATCCATAAGAGTGGAAAGGGAGCAGAAATGCTCCTTTTCTTATATAAATACTATTGCGAACTCAATTTAGAAGCAGAACTATGGAAACTCAAACAGAGTATCATTATGTCTATTACTCCTATGAAGAATGGGGAATGGGATATATTGGTAGTAGAAGTTGTAAAGGTTTACCCGAAGAAGATGTAAAGTATTTTGGGTCTTTCAAGGACAAAAATTTTAAACCAACTCAAAAAATAATCTTAAAAAGTGATTATGCTACAAGAGAAGAAGCATACGCAGATGAGATTATTTTACAAGAATATTATAAAGTAGTAGAAAATCCACACTTTGCTAATAGATCATATCAAACTTCAACAGGATTTAGTCAAAAAGGAAAATCTGCTCATAATAAAGGTAAAAAAATGAGTTTAGAGCAAAGGCAAAAATTAAGTCTTATTTGTAAAGGTAGAAAAGTATCAGAAGAAGCAAAGAAAAAAATAAGTAAAGCAATTAAAGGGAGAAAATTAACTGAAGATCATAAAAGAAAAATAGCAGAGGCAAATAAAGGAACTCCAAAAACTATGACTGAAAGAAGAAAACAGTCAGATATAGAAAAAGGTTTAAGAGCAAGAGGAAAACCAAAACAAAAACATAGTGAGGAAACTAAAAGAAAAATAAGTGAAGTAACACAAGGAAGAGTTCCCTGGAATAAAGGATTGAAAGGAGTTCAGAAAAACGGCAGATCAAGAAAATTATGCTATAATGGCGTGATATATGAGTCTATAAATGATGCTGTGAGACTGACTGGTAAAACAAAATATCATATTACCAAATACAGTTCTTTTTTATGAAATCCGATTATTACCTTGACCGAATCACAAAGAAGCAGGCAGAAGACCTTCTACTGACTTATCATTACCTTAAAGATTTTTCAAAGGGATATAAATCAGGAAAAAATTATGGTTTGTTTAAGAAGAATGAGTTTTCTCCTTTGAATATCGGAGGACCAGTAGGAGTTTGTATTTTTACTGGACTGCCAGTGCCAGAAATCGCAAAAGGTGCCTTTGGATTAGAACGCCATGAACAACAAGGACTCTTCGAACTATCAAGACTCTGTATTCATCCACAAACTCAACAGAGTGAGTATAATATCACTTCTTGGTTTGTTTCAAAAGCGATTAGACAGTTACGAAAGGATACTGAAGTTAAAGCAATCATCTCTTACGCTGATAGCGACTATCATCACGGCACAATTTATCGGGCTTGCAACTTTAGGTATTGCGGTCTATCAGATGCAAAAAAAGATTTCTACTATTCAAACGGAACTAAGCACTCTCGTGGAAAAGTAAAAGGTGCTGAGGGAGAATGGAGAGAAAGATCCCGAAAGCACCGTTATGTGATGATATTTGATAAAAATCTAGAATTAAAATGGAATTGAAGCTCTAGTATTTTCAGTCTTAATTAGAGTATCGTTTACATATTGTGATGACCTATCATAAATCATCGCTTTTCTTGTGTCATTAATAACTTGCTGTAGGTATCTTGGTTTTAATACATAGATACCTCTCTTATCATTATTCTTTCTCACTTCATATTCATAATTACTAATTCCAATAACAGGATTTGGAATATAATCTACATTTGATCCAAGTATTGTTGCATCATTTGTATAAAGACTTCCATTATCATAATAAGAAATTTTAAAGTCTGCATCAACAATTTGACCTGCAGGGAGAATTAGTCTATCTTCCGAATCTCTAACTTCTGTAGTTTCGTAATGGTGAATTCCATTTAAATCATTGCCATAGATTGACTCTGCATAATCATAGACTTGTCTATCTGAAAGTGGCCATTGGTCTCTTAGTCTTGTAATTCCTGCGGATACAATCACAACCCAGTCATACTGAGTGCTACCATAAAGTTCTTGAGCGACTAATTCAGGTCTAGACCCATCTGGAATCTGATACTTATCAAAGACAGTGAAGACATTCTGCAAGTCGTCACGAAGTTTAACTCTACGAAATAGATTCTTAACAAGCAAGTATTGATCAGAGGATTTTGAATCTGGTAAAAATGATTGATATTCTAGGTTAGGTAATTCGCGGAAGTATGTCATTAGTATCCAACTCCTATATCTGTACTCTTGTAGTCTTCTGCATAAATTGGTGACAATTCTTGGAATTGTAAAGTCAATTGCATATGAACTGGAGTTGCATCAGCATATGTTGCATATTGTCCAGATCCATTATAATTAACACTCATTTGTGTGAGAGCACATGGTTTAAAAGTATGCAAGAATGGATGTTGCCTTCCTCCACTCATATATTCCAATTTAAAGACATTTGGTGCTGAAACAAAAAGACCACCACCATTTTGATCTGGTGTTCCTTTTTGAGGAGTCATGTTTTTTTTAAAAGTTCTAATTATAGTTTTAATTACTGCAGATTCCTTATTGTCTCTTGGAACCATGTCAAATGTGAAATTAAATGCAGGGCGCATGGTGACTCCGTTAAAAAGAATCTCCACATTTTCATTGAATACTTGTCCAGTTGCTCTTGAAATAATTTGATTGATATTTCCTTGTCCTAATGCTGCTTGAAGACCTGCTGCAGCTGCGCCAGCTGCAACTGCTTGTTGGCCTTCTCCCGTAGACACTGCTTCACCAACTCTTTGAAAAAATTGTTTTCCAGAAGTCAATAATGATCCTACAAAATTTGAACTTAAAATAGATTCAGCGGCCGCGGATCCTAAACTTGCTGCTATTGGATTCATAGTCCCAGATTGCCAATCAGCAGCGTTACTGTCTTGAATATTTGCTGGCATTGGCAAAATAATATTTGCCAAAGATTTTTTAATACTCTCTCTTTTTAAAGCGTCTTCAGTAGTTCCAAGAGCAAAACTACTAGGACTTTGCAGTCCTAGACCTGGAGGTTCATATTTAATCACCTGTATTTTAAAATAATCATCTTGCGGCCCAATATTACTAAGAGGATATCTTAATGTTTCTGCCATTTACTTTTTCTAACTATTTATTGTTAGTTTCTTACGATTTTTCCATAAGGGACTGATTTCAAAGTATTAAATTCTTGAGGAGTTAATTCATACAATCCACTAACTAGTCGATCACCATCTGCAGTATTATACTGTCTTATTTTTCCCCAATGATAATTAAAAGCACGGAATCCTTTTGGTAAAATATCCCCAGCAATAATCAAAGGATGGCGATCATAAAGTATTCCTGGAGTTCCTGCATAATAGATATAAGTATAATATTTACCAGGAACTGGAAAATTCCTTTTTGTATCACTTGCAATTGTTAATATTTCATCCATTAACTCTTCTGGTGACTCTGTTCCAAATAAAGATTCTTTAAACTTTGAGAATCTATTTCCTGTTCGATCAGTTCCTGGTAATTTAGGTGAATTTGGATTCGCACTCTTATAATCATGATCATTTCGAATTAAACTTATTAATTGAGTTTTGGTTAATCGTTGATAACCACTAATTCTACCTTGACCAGTTGCTGTTGTATAATATATGCTATATTTTTCAGCAATTTCAACTAATTCTTTCTGTAAATATTGATCTAATGGTTTTTCGTATCCTGTGAGTGCCATTTTACTTTAAATTTAATTCGTGTTCTGTGATGATTTTGAACTCATATCCACGATCAGCACACCATTCTCGTGCTGCTTCCCACTTTGATTGGTTTTTAGCATACTCATAGACTTCACTGATATATCTTTTGGTTTGTCTTTGAGGTTTGACTGGAGGAACCGTTTGTTTTGATGGTTTAATCTCAATCATATATTTTTTAATAGTACCATCAGACTCTTTTACTTTTATGAGAAAATCAGGGTAGTACCGGTGAATTTTCCCGTCCAATGGAGAACGGTAGGGAATTGCTTTTTCTTCAGATTGCCATTCAATTATTTTTTCATTTGTATCACAATAAATCATAAATTTACGTTCCCATAAAGATCTGTAGATAATATTACAAACATTTCCACGATACTTTTCTGGATTTGATGGTTTAAATTTTCCTTTATATGACATCTAAATACTTACAACAAGAAACTCATAATAGGTATTTAGAGTGGCGCTACCACGCAGAATATCAGATATCAAACCATTATTCACCAACCTCGCACAAACTTCTCACTATGAGGTGAAGTTTGGTGGACTTCCTGGAGAACTGGTAAGTTATTTGAGACAAAGAGGAGTGACATCAAGGTTTATTGCCGAAGATGCTGGTTTACTCTGTCATAATGCAGTACTTCCAACAACACAACTTGCAACTGTAGATATTGCAGGCAACTATATTGGTATTACTGAAACTTTTGCCCATAGAAGAATCTATCAGGATATAAGTCTGGAATTTTATATCGACAATAATTATAATACATTAAAATTCTTAGAGCATTGGATGGAGTTTATTGCAAGTGGATCTTCCAATCCAATCAATGGAAATAATCTAGCAATTAATAGTAATGTTGATCGAGGTTATTTCATAAGAATGCAATACCCTGAATATTATAAGTCAAATAGAACAAGTATTATTAAATTTGATCGTGACTATAAAAGAGAAATAGAATATACCTTTGTTGGTTTATATCCATACAACATTGCATCTATACCAGTTTCTTATGGTCAATCTGATGTATTGAAGATGCAAGTAACATTTAAAATTGATCGTTATGTGATTGGAAAGTCTTATAGTGTAAATTATAATAGAAATAATGATAATAATAAACTCCCTTCTCAACCTCAACCTCAACCAGTTTCTCAACCAAAACCAAGATTGGTTCCAAGATCTCCTGGTTCTATACCTTCGAATGGAGTAGAACTATTTCCTTCTGGACAGACTTTAGCAGAATCTCTTTATGGATCTACAAATAATAGATAAATAATTTGATCATATTTGTAATTGAAAATGTTACCCAAAATTACAACTCCTTCTTATTCTTTAGAAATTCCATCCCTTAAGAAAGAAATTAAATATCGCCCATTTCTTGTAAAAGAGGAAAAAATTCTTATTATTGCAATGGAGAGTGAAGATCCAAAGCAAATTGCAAATGCTGTTAAAACTGTAATCAGCAATTGTATTTTAACTAGAGGAATTAAGGTTGAGCAACTTGCAACTTTTGATATTGAATATCTATTTTTAAATATTCGTGGAAAGTCTGTTGGAGAAACAGTTGATGTATTAATCACTTGCCCTGACGATGGACAAACTCAAGTTCCTGTAAGTATTAATCTTGACGATATTCAAATTAGCGTTAGTGAAAATCATTCAAGAGATATTAAACTTGACGATAATTTAACTTTGAGAATGAAATACCCATCAATGAATGAATTTATTAAATCTAATTTTGGAAATGAATTTAATATGAGTGTTGATGACACATTTAATCTTATCATTTCTTGTATGGAACAGGTATATAATGAAGAAGAGTCTTGGTCTGCATCTGATTGTACTCAAAAAGAGTTATCTGAGTTCATTGAACAATTAAGTTCGAAACAATTTAAAGAAGTTGAAAAATTCTTTTCAACAATGCCTAAACTTTCACATACTATTAAAATTAAAAATCCAAACACAAAAGTTGAAAGTGAAGTCTTATTGGAAGGACTGTCAAGTTTTTTCGCCTAGGAATGGCTCATGAATCTCTTGAGTCATATTATAAGACAAACTTTTCTCTAGTTCAGCATCATAAATACTCATTGACAGAGATAGAAAATATGTTACCTTGGGAGAGAGAAATTTATATTGCTCTTCTGAAACAATATATTGAAGAAGAAAACTTAAAGAACCAATCAAATGGCTGAGTTAGATCCCGAAAAAGTTGGTAGATCTGGTGTCGATCCAGTTACGGGATCTCCTTTGTCTCAAGAAGTCCGAACTGCTCTTTTAAGAAAGTCTACTATTGATACATCAGTCTTTCAGAATATTGAAAATAGAAGGGCGCAAACTGACGCTCAAAATGCAGAATTATCTAGAGGACAAAATGAAGCTCTCTTAGGATTTAATTCAACGCTCCAAGCAATAAGAACAGATATTGTAAAGTTAGGGACTGGTCTTTCTGGTATTGCACTTCTTCTTCAACAAGATGCAACAGAAGATCAAAGCAAATTAAGAGTAGAACAGGAAAAAGAAAGAAGGTTAGCAGAGCGTCAAATTAGAATTGGAAAAGAGAGTGAAATAGAACAAAAAATTCAAAATGCAGTTGTTGAACCAGTACAAAGATTAGTTCCAAAAGTAAATGATATCTTTGGTAGAATTGGTGCAGCTCTTGGAATTTTATTTGGTGGATGGTTAACAAATCAAACTGTTCAAGCAATAAAGGCATCTGAAGAGGGCAATACAAAATTATTCAATGAAATTCGATTTAATATTATTAAAAATGTTGGAATAGCAGTTGGTGGATTATTTGCAATCAGAGCAGGATTTTCATTAATCAAAAAAACAATTGGTGGAATTGCTTCGGGTCTAACTAAACTTTTAATTGCAAAACCTCTTGCACTTGCTGCATCGTTGATTCCTCGCCCTGGTGGTGGACCAAAACCAGGTGGACCAAAATCAGGTGGTCCAAAACCAGGTGGACCAAAATCAGGTGGTCCAAAACCAGGTGGAGGAGTTTTTAGTGGACTTGGAAAAGTTCTTACATTTCTTAGTTCAGCAATGAATGCTAAGAATAAAGAATATACTGATGCTGTGCTAGGAGCTCTAAGTTTATTTGCAAAAGCGCCAGGTCCCATTGGAATAGTTGCTAAAGTTGCAGGAGTTGCATTTACTTTAGATGAAATTGCGGAAGCTTTTGGTAAAAATATTTTTGGAGATGAGCGCGATAAAATTGTCAATGATGCTGCTGCAGCTGCAAAAAAAGAATTAGAAAAACTGAAAAAACCAACATCTTCAAAACCAACATCTTCAAAACCAACATCTCCTCCTATATCTTCACCAAAACCAGAAACTTCAGTAGACCCACCAGCACCTCCGGTTGCACAACCTCAAACGCCAATGATGGGCGAACAAAAACCATCAACTCCTCCACCATCTCCAGACATGGAGAAAAAATTTGAACAAGCATGGCAATATCGTAATAACCCTATGGCAAGAGGAAGAATTGAAGATGCTTGGAGTAAAATGACTCCGGATCAACAACAGCAAGCAAAAACCTGGGCATCATCAAAAGGATATGATTGGAGTGAAATGAAGTTAAAAGATTCTGTCAATATGAATCAACCACCAAAAACTGAAAGTGCAGAAATAGCACCTGCACAAATGACAACACCTCCTAAGGAACCTCAACAAGTTGGCCAATTGCCAGAACCAAAACCATCTTTGACAATGATTAAAACATCAAGTGCTCAACAGCAACAATCAAATCCCCCATTAACGAATGGTCCTTTGTCTGATGTTCCTTTAATTAACTCTGCAAATCCTGATAATTTTTATGTTTTATATTCGCAGTTAAATTATAATGTGGTGATGTGATATGGCAGCAATATTAGAGTCTCTTCAAAGATCGTCTATTAATATTAAAAGTATTTCTCAGACTTTATTTGATACTAAAAAAAGCACTTCAGCAGTAAATGAATCCGTAGGAAATATTTCTAGAATTGTTGCTACAAATACTAGAGTTAAAAGACAGTTATTTGAAAGGTCTAATATTCTAAGTTCCAGGAGAGAAGAGGCATCTAAAAGGCAAGAACTTGAAGATCAAATTGAATCTACAAGAGTATCATCATCTCCAAAAGCAGGACTTTCTTTTTCATCAAGAAGTGAAAAAGGACCTCTAGAAAGATTGTTGGGATTTTTAGGATTTACATTTGCTGGATGGATTGTAGAAAATCTACCCACATGGATTTTCATGGGTCAAGAGTTCATATCTAGGATTAACTCTTTTGGAAGATCTATGTATACTATGGTCTATAATATGCAAAATATAATCAAATATTTTGGTGATACTTTAGGATATTCTTTAAACTCAATTCTTCGTTTAGACTTTGATGAGTTTGCTGGAGAGGGAACTGTTGCAAGATCTTTTGAAGAATTAAATCTTGCAGTTCAAGACCTAGGAACTAATATTACAGACACTTTTAAACTTTTTACTACACCACTCACAGAATCATTAGAAACTGGTGAGCAAGCACCTGCACTTGATGAAGAAAGACCAGATACAATGTTTCCTGGAGTTCAACAAGAAACTGCAGGGTCTCCCATACCTTCTTATAGTGGACAAGAAACTACTGCTGGTGGAAAAGTTTTAAATCCGCAAGCAGCGTATGCGTATATCAGACAATTGGGAGTTTCTCATATACATGCTCTCGGTATTTTAGCAAATATCAAAGGAGAAAGTGAATTTAGAATTGATGCTGACGAGACTGGAAAAGGAACAGGTGGTATTGGGTTATTTCAATATACATTTCCTAGTAGAAAAAAAAGATTTTTACAAGCAGTTCCAGATTATAAAACTAATTGGAAAGCACAACTAGATTATGCTATAAAAAATGATGAGAATACTCCATTATATCTAAAAAAACAGTTTGGTACTCCAGAAGAAGCAGCTGATGATTTTATGAGAAACTGGGAAAATCCATCTAAAAGTGTTTACGCTGAAAGAAGAAGGAAACATAATGAGTTTATTAAATCGTTTAAACCTTCATCAGGACAACCACAAAAACCAACAGTTACTCCACAAACTCAAACTCCCCAAATATCACCTCCACCATCCACTCCTGTAAATCCAATGATTGGTGATCGTCTTGGTGCGGGAAGAGGTCATGGTGGTGTTGATTTGCAAGTAAAGGAAGGAACATCATTAAGAGCAATTTCTGATGGTATTATTGTTGATTCTGATTATGAAAAAGGATGGGGAAACTTTTTGGTAATGAAAGATAATCTTGGAATTTATCATTTATATGGACACATGCAGTCTGGTTATAAGCGTAGTGGATCTGTAAAAAAAGGTGAAGTAATAGGTAAAGTTGGAATGACTGGAAGAACTACCGGACCACACTTACATTGGGAAACAGGAACTGGATGGAATGGTGGAGTAATAACTGGAAGATTTGATGCTCTTAATAAGTATAGTAGATTTGCACCATTTAATACTCAACCAGGTAAAGACACTAAAACAGAAACTCCTGCACAAATCTCAGCACAACCAAAACAATCGCAACCTGCTGCAATGACTCCTGAAAGAAAAGGATCGCAGGTTATGCTCATTGATGCTACTCAACCACAAGTTCCTCAAGCATCATATCCATCTCAACAACAACCTTCTATTACATCAATAGTAAGTGAATTTAAGATGTTAAATAATTTTATTAAGAATAAACTTCTAATCGACCTAGCATACCTATAATGTCAATTAAAAAGTCCTTATACGATGAATTAATTTTAGAATCAAATGATAGATCCAGATCTGTTGGTCTTATAGGTGGTGCAATTCTCTTTGAATATTATGAAGATGTATTTTCTCCCACAATTACTGCAAAAATTAAAGTAGTTGATAATGGAAATGTGATTGCTCCACAAAATAATCCAGACGGGGATAAACAATCAATTTATAATGGATTACCTCTTAGAGGTGGAGAAAGACTTTCTTTAAAAATTGCAGGAAACTCTTCAACAAATCCTGGATTGGATTTTTCAAAAAGAGTAGAAGATTACTTTTATGTGTCTAGTATTACTGATGTAATCGCAGAATCAAATAGGGAAAGTTTTATATTACATTTAGTTTCAAGAGAGGCAATTACAAACGAAACCGTAAGAGTTGGTAAAAAATTTAAAGTTGATAATTCTATCAATGATTCTGTAGAAAGTATTTTAAGAGATTACTTAAAGACTAATAAAATAGGAAAGATTGATAAATCTTCCAACAAATATGGATTTATTGGAAATTTAAGAAAACCCTTTACTATATTAGTTTGGTTAGCATCGAAAGGAGTTCCTGAAAAATCTGGAAGTGGAACCGCAGGATTTTTATTCTATCAAACACAAGATGGATTTCAATTTAGATCAATTGATGGTTTATTAGAACAAACACCTAAGGCAACATATACCTATACACAATCGCAAGATTCATATGATGATAAAGAAATGAAAGTAAACAATGATTTTAAAATCTTAAATTACCATGTTGAAAAAAATCAGAACTTAATTGAAAAACTAAAACTTGGTACTTATGCAAGTCATAGAATGTTTTTTAATCCACTAGACTTTTCATTCTCTAGTCCAGAAGAAGGTACATTTAAACTTGAAAACTATTCTGGAAAGACAAGTAATTTAGGTAGTCAAATAAAACTTCCGCCATTATCTGAAGGATCTGATTTAACACTTGGAGATGTGCCAACAAGAATCATCACTGCAGTATATGATGTTGGAACAATGGATCCTTCAGTTTCAACAGAGATTAATTCTGATCAGACATTATATCAATCACAATCTTTAATGAGATATAATATCTTATTCACACAATCTTTGAATGTAATTGTACCATCAAATACAAATCTGAGAGCAGGGGATATTATTGAGTGTCAATTTCCAAAGATTACACAATCAGATGCAAAAGAATATGACACTGAAACTAGTGGACTATATATGATTAAGGAATTGTGTCATCATTTTGATGTAAATAATTCATATACCTCTATGAAATTAGTAAGAGACACTTTTGGAATCAATAAGAAGGCATAATAAATGATAGACGAATCACTTCTTAAAAGTAATTTTATTGGTAGAGATGGATTTCGTTGGTGGATTGGGCAGATTCCGCCAATTTCTGCTATGGGAGGGCAGGTTGATGGAGAAGGTTGGGGAAATAGATTTAAAGTAAGAATCTTAGGTTATCATCCTTATAGTGAAGCAGAACTTCCAAATGAGGATCTTCCTTGGGCACAATGTTTGATTCCAACTACGGCAGGTAGTGGTGCTGCAAATGTTTCTACAGGAGTGCAATTGCAACCAGGCGATACGGTCTTGGGATTCTTTTTAGATGGTGATAATGCTCAAATTCCAGTTATTTTAGCAACATTCGGTAGATCTTTTTCTGTCCCTTCAACAACTTATCAGTCACCATTTGTTCCTTTTACTGGATATTCAAGTAAAGTAGAAAAAGCAAAAGTTACTACCAATCAAACAAATGAACTAAGACAAGATTCAAATCCATCTCCAGTAAGCGCAACACAAGAGCAAGCAGACGCAATATCTCAAAAAGTAGGATATCAAGTATTTTCAGAAAATTCTGCGATTGGAAATAAGATTCCTCTAGCAAACACTACCAAGAATACTAGAATTGATAAAATTCAATCGATTGTAAAAAATCTTCTTCGTAAGATAAGAAATCTTCAAGGTGATATTGAAAGAATAAGACAAGTCATTCGTCAAGCAGCAGACAAAATTGTTACTCTCTGCAATGATTTGATTGGCGGAATGTTTAACTATTTAATTGATATTTTGATTGGATTGTTAAAACAGGGGTTAGATCTTCTTTACAAATTAGTTTATGCAAAAGTATTAGCAGCAACTGGAAATCCAGTAGCAGCACACCTTGCTGGAGTTGCAGCACAAGAGGCAATGGTTTTACCTGTGAAAGCACTTGAAGAGGCGTTTGGATGTATTGTGGGTGAAGCAATTGAAATTATGAAAGATTTAGTTTATGATATTTTAGATTCAACTATTGGAAATGTGGAGCGTTTTGTGAGTTGTGCAGCAGATCAATTTGCAGGCACTCTTTTGAATTCAATTATTGGAATATTAGAGGGATTGTTTGAAGGACCACTATCTGCAATTCAAAATATACTTCAATTTTTCTCAGATTTTAATGTTGGTAACTTAATGCGTGAAGCAATTGGAATACTTTCTGAATTTGGGGCAGCATTTGCTTGTAATCAAAGTTTAGATAATTATAAAGGTCTTGTAAATGAGTGGACAGTTGGTGGGGGACCATCTGGATCTGTGTCAACATTAGCAACTTCACTAGTTGGTACTTACACTAATATTCGTGATATTACAAATACTATTAATTCTGGTGTAGAAGCATTAACTGAATGTTTTACTGGTGCATTACAATTTGCAAGTCCTCCAGTAATTAATATTTTTGGAGGAAGAGGATCTGGTGCAACAGCAATTCCAATTTTTGGAAATCTTGTCACTAATCCAGATGGAAATGTGACTGCAAGTGTTATTGGAGTGCAACTCACAAATCCTGGATCTGGTTATACCTTCCCACCATTTATAGAAATTGTAGATGATAATGATCAGGGATACGGTGCAGTAGCAAGATCTATTATCAATTCAAATGGAGAAGTTGAGTCCATTTATATGGTTTCTGAAGGAGAAAATTATTCAATCGGAAACATTGCAGAATTCTCTGTATTGAAAGTATTAGTAGAAGAGGGTGGAAGTGGATATGATGATCTTACTACTGTTATCACTGATGATCTTGGAAATGAATACGATTATCAGATTGTTGATGGTCGTATCTATCAAGTTACACCTCTAAATAATATTGTAAATAGTCTTCCAAAACTTAGTATAGAATCTGATAATGGGTTTGGTGCAATATTGCGTCCTGTTGTAGGTGCTCTCAAGAGCACCGGTGCTCTCAAGGAGTCTGGAAATATACCTGCTTCACCAGATGCAACTTCAGCAAATCTATTCTCACAAGAAGTTCAAGTATCCATAGATTGTCCAACATAAAATGGCAGAAAGAAACAAAAATATCTACAAAAGGCAGTTAATTAGTTTCAACCCAAACTTTAGGATTGACACTGCAAATCCTCAGATGGGTTTGAGTGGTACTGATGTTTATAAAATTTATGGTGTAACCGATAATGGAGATAATCAATCTTCAATTAGTTTGAGTAGTGGTGGTTTATTTTCTGTTTATAATGACCATACTATTCAGATTTCTGGAGGATCTAAAAATGAGGAAGGAAGAGAAGATGTAGTCATTATTGGAAACAATGGAAATGTTTCTATTTCTGCAAATGGAATGATTCGTTTGTATGCAACTAATATTATGGTTGAATCAGAAGAAGATATTCACTTTAAGGCAGGTAGAAATGTTATAATGAAAAGTGGTTCTGGGCGCATTCTAATTGATGGTGAAAAGGTAGATATAAAAGGAACCAGTGGAAACATGCCATCTTTGCTTGGTATTGATTTTACCAAAAGAATTTTTGAAGGAAGTTTTGTTGGTATTGACTTTATTGATAAAGTTGTTGGTGGAATCGTTAAAAATGTAGTCAGCACAGTTATTGATTCAGTGTTATGAGTAACAATCAGTATTTTGGTTTAGAAACTTTTTTTAATGAAGATGTAAAATTTTATAAAGATGTTTACATTTATGGAACCCTTTATTATGATTTTAGAAAAAATAATCTCATAGAATTTAATAATGTAAAGATAGAAGGATATTTAGAAGTTTTTGGATCATCTAATTTTTATGAAAATGTTTATTTTAATAAGGATATTAGTGCAAGTATAATAACAGCAAGAAAAAGACTTGATGTTGGTGTAGGTGGTACAACTTTAAGAGCAGATACAGAAACAAGTAGAGTTGGTATTAGAACTTCAATTCCAAAAAAAGAATTAGATGTAGTTGGAACTGCAATAATTAGTGGAAAGGTTGGAATTGGAAGTACAGAACCAGAACAAAAACTTGATGTAGCAGGAAGTGTTAAAATTGATGAATTTATTTATGATTCTGTAAATTCTCCTGGAATAAATGGTTATTACTTAAATATGGATTCCAGTGGAATTCGCTGGATAGCAGGAACTCCAAACTTTACTGAAGGAATATATGTACAAGATGAAGGAACATATATTCCAACAGCAGGAATAGCACAATCATTTACTGTTTTAAACTTTAAACAAATTAATAGTTTTGGAATAGGTACTGATACAATTATCCCAATTCCAAACCCAAGTAATCCCACTTTCATTGCTGATATACAGTCTCAAGACTTATGGGGATTTAATGGAAGTAATGATATCTATAGAATGACTAAAGTTGGTATACAGAATAATAATCCAGTAGAAACTTTAGACATAACTGGAACTGTTCATGCAACTGGAGCAGTTGATTTTGATTCTACATTAAACGTAGATGACGCTACTACTTTAAATTCAACATTAGACGTTGATGGTGCCACAACACTTAATAATACTTTAGACGTTGACGGTGCTACAACACTTAATAACACTCTAGACGTTGATGGTGCTACTACACTTAGAGATACTTTAAATGTACAAGGTGCTACTGACTTAGATGCAACTTTAAATGTTGATGGTGCTACAACACTTAATAATACTTTAGACGTTGACGGTGCTACTACACTTAGAGATACTTTAAATGTACAAGGTGCTACTGACTTAGATGCAACTTTAAATGTTGATGGTGCTGCAGTTTTCAATAATACTATTGAACTCAATTCTTCTCTAATTGATATTAATGGAGAAATTGCAGGACCTGGTGTAGGAAAAACTGATTATAGACTTGCTTCTGTAGGAACTGGTGTATCTTGGAGACCTGCTGGAGTTGAAACACAAAATACAATTTGGGTTACAAAAGATGGTAATGACTCAAATACTGGTTTTCTTGAGGGAGATGCAAAAGCAACTATAGGTGGTGCAGCGGCAGTAGCAGAACCTGGAGATACGATCGTTATTAGACCCGGTGTTTATACTGAAAATAATCCTATTGGTCTTCGCACTGATGTTACAGTAACAGGACAAGATCTGAGACTTGTTACCATTAGACCACTAAATGTTACTAAAGATGTTTTTCATGTTAGAAGAGGATGTCTAATTGAAAATATAAACTTTGCCGGAACTAGTGTTTTAGTAAATCATCCGGGTTGTGGTGCTGTAGCATTCCCCTCAACTAATCCTGCAGATTATGCTGTTTCTGGATATATTGCCCCAGGACCAGCAACTGAAGGACCAAGTGGTAGATGGAGAAGTCCATATATCAGAAACTGCACTAACTTTATGACTGGCAGTATTGGTATGAAAATTAATGGCGATCATGCGACTGCCTCTACACCAGGTAATGATTTGAAGTGTATGGTTTGTGATTCATTTACTCAATACAATGAAAATGGCATTGGCGTTTCAATTACAAATAATGGTTACGCTCAGTTAGTTTCTATCTTTACAATTAACTGTGACATTGGAATTTATTGTGATAGTGGTGGATCTTGTGACTTAACAAACTCAAACTCTTCTTTTGGTAATTATGGTTTATATGCTGTTGGAATTGGATCCACAGAATTTACAGGAACCGTAGGTACTTATCCTCCGAATAGAGGTCAAACTGGTGTTGATGCTGGTAGTGATATTGTTACTTTCGAAAATGTAGGAAACTCAAGAAGACCTTACGATGGTCAAACATTATTTTTCAAGATAGATTTGGAAAATTATCCAGATGCTGTTGGTAGTGGTATAATTTCAGAACCTATGGTCGATATTCAAGAAATAGTAGTCACAAATGGAGGAAGTGGATATAGTCCTGCTTCTCCACCAACTGTTATTATTCGTGATAGTTCTGATAATTCTCAACAACCAAAGGGTCCACAAGGCATTATCGCCGAACTAAGTCCAACTATTGATGAAGTAAGTGGTGCAATTACAGCAATTGATGTTGTAAATAGTGGAAGAAACTATCTTTCAACGCAAAATCTTGAAGTTTTTATTGATGGTGGAAGTGCAACTGCAGAGGTAATCACAAGACCAATTTATTATGCAGTCGATTCAGCAACAGAAAATTCTACAGGAATTACAACAGTTACGTTCACTGAATTCATTCCATATGAGTTATTTGGTGGAGAAGAAGTCTCATTCAGAAGAATCAGCAGAATTCTTACCAGTTCACACTCATTTGAATATATTGGTACTGGTACTGACATAAATATAGCGACACCATTTACTGGTGGTGTTCCTATTAAAGAAAATGAAATTGTTGCTTTAGATGGAGCACAAATTCCATTTACAAGTACGGATCAAAAAGGTAATTTTGATATTGGAGAAGGATTTCAAATTAATCAACCTACCGCTACTATTAGAGGAAGAGATTTCAGTAAAGCGATTCAAGCAGAAGTTACACCACTCATACTTGCATTGAGGTAAAAAATGGCAGTTGCCCCACTAAATAAATTCTTAACGATTGCCGTTCCTGTTGCTCCAGGAGAGCAAACTGTATACACAGCACCTACAGGTGTTTCTGCTATTGTTCTTTACGCTCAAGTCGCAAATGTTGGAGTGAATACATATCCAACTGTTACTTTAACACACCGAAGAAAGAGCACTTCTCAAAGAACTTTTGGAAATACAAGAAATAACAGACTCATAAAAGACGCTGAAATTCCACCAAATGATTCTCTTGTAATTATCGATGGTAGATTGGTATTGGAAAGAACCGCTATCGTTACAGATTCTATTGTGATTGAAGGAACTCAATCGGGAATTGTAGCGATTTCAACTTGCCTATATGATAATACTACAGGAGTTACAACAGTTACCACCAGTGTTCCCCACAACTTCAACGCTGGTGATGAAGTCACAATGAGCGGTTTGGCATTCACATGTGCTTCTGGAAATTATGGAATTACCACTACAATCTTCCCATCTCCACAGCAATCTTTCACAATAGATTCAATCATTGGAGATGTTGGAACTTCTAAAACCTTTGTGACTAACTCAGGAACTGTTACTGGAATCGCACATACTTATGTTAGTGGCGGTCTAGTGGGACCGCTTCAAATGGAATTTATTTGCAGTATTCTAGAAAACAGCACGACCTAATTATGCCAAAATATATTTCTGGGCGTTCTAAATTAACACCAAAGTCTGAGTTACCATCAGATAGATATAGATACTTATCTATTGAAAACGCAGAACCAAATCTTGGAGATCCATTAGTTGGACCTTCTTCTATAGTAGCAAAACCTGTTCCTCCAGGGCAACAATATATTATAGTCTCTGTTAATGGATCCCCACCTGGCGAAAGATATTGGATTCCTAATCAAGGTGGGATTATTCCTGGTTCAATTAGTGTCTTTGATGAGGGAAATCTTGTCGGTGGGTTAAGTAGTACGACTCAACTTAACATCATTGGAGCAGCGATTACTGCAAGGGGATATTTAAATCCAGATCTTTCACCTGCACCAGACGTTGATATTACTGTATTTGCTCCAGGAAATAATCAAGAAATTTTATTCAATACTGCTAATGAATTTTCCACATCATCAAAATTAAAGTTTGATTCTTCTATAGGTCTCTTATCTGCAGGAGACAGTCTTAATGTGGGTGCTGGTGGAACTGTAATTACTACAACTGGCATTGGTTCTGTTGGAATTGGAACCACAAATCCAACACAAGAACTTCATCTTCAAGGTGATTTGAGACTTACTGGTACAATTTATGATTATAATAATCAACCTGGAACTAATAATCAAATTATAACAAAAAATAATTTTGGTGGATTATCTTGGGTAAATCAAAGTACAATTAGGGCAGGTGCTGGTGGTACATATCAAAACATTCAGTTTCATAATAATGCTGGATTAGTTGATGGTGCTTCCAACTTTGTATATGATGACGTTAATAGTAGAGTT